>WNGQ01000197.1_pt1 | contig 58890 bp, 51 predicted proteins | sample 5407661 | NCBI WGS metagenome assembly WNGQ01 (sample SAMN13153382, study PRJNA577476) | soil metagenome | isolation source: 60 cm soil or saprolite under Garry oak tree replicate 2 | place: USA:California | collected 2016-06-15 | reverse complement strand
TCTTGCTGAACCCACAGCCGCTGACATCGCGCACTGCACACGAATGGGGAGTGGTTAGCGAGGTTGTGCTGAACGGCAAGGCGCTCAGTCGGGCGCGGGAATTAGCCGAGCTGTACTTGAAGGCACCGGAGGTGACCCGACGAAACACGCGTGTGCACTTCATTCAACCCTTGAAAGAGCGCATTGTGCGAGAAGTTGGGTATGGGCTCTCGCTCGAAGGAGCGTCGGCGGCCGATCTCGTGAAATCAATGCAAGCCAAGAGTGAACCAGTCGCTCGGAAAGGAACATCCGCATGAAGAACAGCTACGAGGTGAGCTTGTGACACGGAGTGGCGGAGTAATTCATTTTGGTGCCCAAATTCCTTAAATCCGCGCAAATTGCAAAAACTTGACTCCATATGGCTCCAATTGGACTCTGGGCGGACGGCAACGCCATCAAAGCACAAGACTTGTGGATTAGGGATACAATTCGATTCCCATCGCCCGCTCCAGAAGCCCTGTTGACGCAGTTGGCCCTGCTGATTTCCCTGCCCTGAATTGGCCTTTAGACCCTGCATTGGGGGCGCAGTTGTAAGCCCATGTCCCTGCTTTGAATTCGTCAGGCATTTCAGCGAGAGTGATTCGTCCGGTCAACATCCAAGAACATACGGTCATTGAGTGTAGGAATGAACGGATTAATTTGACATCTCTGGCGGCGAAAACATACACTCCGCGGAATTGACCTCCGGATTTGAGTTGAACGACAGAGAGGGACCGCAATGCAGATCTGGAAGAGAGTCGCAGGACCACGGGCGAAGTGGAAACGGGAAAGCGAATTCAGAAATTCATCCTCATGAACGGCGACGGAAAATCGCGGCCGCGTCCTCATGAATGAGCTTCGCTCACGTCCGTGTAAAGAGCTGTAGACGCGCCCGTCCGAAGCATGATGCGGGAAACGGAGACGCGCACCTCCTTAGCGGCGCGTTCCCAACCGAATGCCCGGACGCACTAGAATAGACTCGAATTTGTCGATGCACGGGTTTCGCGGTTCTTTAACAAGCTACTGGAGGTTGCCGATGAAAGCCAAAGTGCTCGCCTTGGGTGTACTTCTAATGGCTGTTCCCCTGTTCGCGCACCATGGAGGTGCATCGTTATATGACATGTCGAAAGAGGTGACGGTAGAGGCGACTGTCACGGAATTCCAATGGACGAATCCTCACGTCGAGATCGGCTTGGACGCCAAAGACGACAAGGGCAAGGTGCGGCATTGGATTCTCGAGGCAAACTCGCCGCCCGTAATGGCGAATCGCGGCTGGAACCGAAAGAGCCTCCAGCCGGGTGACGTCATAAAGGTGACCTTCAATCCCTCCCAGAGGGGCGGCAGCGTGGGACGCTTCATCAAGTTGACCAAAGCCAACGGCAACGAACTTCTTAGGGGTTGAGCGTTGGGGAGAGCGATTGAAAATGCGAAATCGATTGTGTTGGTCAGTCGTGTGGCTGTTGGGAATACTCGGATTTATCTCCGGTTGTTCCGCGAATAAAGGCGGAAAGCCGACCTCCGAGGTGCCCGATCTTTCTGGCATTTGGCTGGGCAAAGGGATTCAGTCTTTGAGTCCCTCAGATCCGATGGGCCACAAAAAGCCTGGAACGGAGGGTGACATACCTTACACCCCCTGGTCCCTTGCGCGGATGAAGGCCCAGCGGCCGGCCACGGGACCGGATCAGGATTTTGCAAAGACCACCGATCCGGCATTGAGATATGCCGATCCAGACGGTTATCCGCGCGCCTCCATTCATCCGATGAGATTCAAAATTGTGCAAACCCCAGACTACATTTACCAACTCTGGGAATATAACAAATCCTGGCGTCAGATTGCCCTCAACCGGCCACATTCGGAGGTTCCGGACATTTCGTGGTTTGGGGAGTCCGTGGGCAAGTGGGAAGGGGACACACTGGTTGTGGATTCGGTAGGCTTCAAAGATTCCACATGGCTTGATCCCATCGGCCACCCGCATACCGAAGACCTCCACATGGTAGAGCGCATCAGGCGAGCGGACCCGGAGACGTTGGTTTTCAACTTTAGCTTTGATGATCCCAAGGCTTATACGAAACCCTGGAATGGAGAGCTAACGTTCAAGTTGAAAACCGATGGGATCATGACCGAAACCATCTACACGATCTCGGACGAACTCAGTTTTCGACAGCGCTTCCTGAACGAAAAACCGACGATTCCAATACGGCCTGGTCCGTGATTTGGGACGGATCCCGCCGGGATTCTCGGTCACTGCCGTTCGGACTCTAAGCCGCACCTGATAAACGACTTATCGGGTGCGGCCCAAACCTGCTTGCCGACGGGCTCCCCAAAAGTACCAACACACCTCCATTCGGACACGGTACTAGTGTACCTGCGGCTAAAACCAGGGGACCATTCACAACCACGATTGCAGGCTCTATTGTCGAAACTGTCCGAGAGCACGCTGGGAGGCCGGAAGGAGTCTGGCATGCAACTGGGACGCTACGAGATCTTGGAAGCCATTGGTCTGGGCGCAAGTAGCACTGTTTTCAAAGCGCGAGACACGCTGATCGGCCGCATCGTGGCCATCAAAACCCTTCAGTCAGGCCTGAACGACCCAGCCTGGCGGGAGCGCTTCATGGCCGAGGCTCGCATCGTCGGCCAACTTTCACATCCTCGCATCGTGAAACTACACGACGTCGGCATCGACGAAACCTCCGGCGCACCCTACCTGGTGATGGAATACGTCGTCGGCCAGACTCTGGAACAACACATTGCGGCCAAAAAAACCGAGCCCCAACAAGCCTATAGCTGGGGGGCAGCTTTGGCGCGCGCACTCGCCTATGCCCACGAACAGGGCATCGTTCATGGCGACATCAAACCGGCAAACATCATGATCAATCAGGACGGGCGCGTCATGCTGACCGATTTCGGCATCGCGCGATTTGCCGCCCATATCTCTCAAGTCGGCAGCCTTCGAGGGACGCCGGCGTACCTCTCACCAGAACAGATTGAAGGCAAGCCCACCGATGGCAGGTCTGATCTTTTTTCCCTCGGAATCGTTCTCTATCAGTTGGCTACGGGACAACGGCCCTTCAAAAGCGATTCGGTGCAAGCCGTCTGCGCACAGATCATGAAGGCGAACGCCACGCCTCCCACGAAAGTGAATCCGCGGCTCCCGCGGGCATTCGACGGGATTGTGGCACGCTGCCTGGCCAAGAATCCGGACAACCGTTACGCAAACGGGGAGATATTGTCGACGGCGCTGGAAACTGTGGCCCACGAGCCGCTGGTGTTACCACGGCGCAAAACCAGCAGAAATCGATCCGTAACGACGGCCCTCCGCTACGCAGGAGCAGCGGCTCTGCTAGTCTTGGCTCTCTTCACGCCGCTCGCAGCACGCTTCTATAGGAATAATCTTCGGGTGCCGCCGGCACCCGTCGCAATGTACCCAGCTCCAAAGCCACCGGACGATCTGCCGCTACTGAGCGAGGCGCAAGACATTTTGGCGCCATCCGCCGAAATAACAGAGCCGGAGCAGTTGCCACCTCCTCGCCAGCTAGTTCGACCGAAGTCTGCCCGGACCATGAAAAGACCGGTGGACGCAGCTAAACCGAATCCTACGGTTGCAGACGCAAGTCCAAAGGCAGAGCCTCTACTGAACCCCGCTCCTCAGTTGGGCGCAAACCGGGCCTCGTCCGCCACTACCAGCAGGATACCGATGACCATCGAGATCTCCGCTCAATCAAGCGACGGAACACTGACCGTGTTTGCCGACGATCAAGTGGTCTTCAGTACACCTCTGGCTTCCGTGGCGGAGGCAGTAGGAGAACGGTTGCGCGCGGTGTGCACACTTTTCCCAGGCCAACACCACCTTAGCGTGGCGCTCTACAAGGCGGACAACTCCTTGCGTGCAGAAAGGCGAGGATTGGCGGAGCTCCACCATGGAGCCAGTAATTTACTCGCCATTCGTGTCGTCAAACACTCGAAGATCTTGCTCTTGCGAGGGACGGGGCTCGAGGTCACTTGGCCCATCGGTTCGGCGGATCCTAAACCCGAGCACGGAGCCAAAAACTTCTCTGCCAAGGCCGCTAGCAGCGATTAGTAGAAACAACGTCAGGTTTGTGCTTTCGGTCCTGCAATGAATTAAGCTGCTGACAAGCGCTGTTCTCCGTACATAAGAAACATCACTCCGTAGTGCTCCAACTCAGGTTGCGAACTGCTCCTCTCATCCGTCCGCCAATCCGTCCAATGCTGAAGCCAAACCCAGAAGCCGCGACACGGCGCGTGCGTGACAAAGAATGTGCAGACATTTGACGGATGCCTGACAACTTCTCGCACGAGTCCACCCTAGAGTCATTTCTACAAGGGAAAGTCTTGGTTCGCCCGGCAGGGCAGCCTAGCAGACATGAAATCAGCATGAAGAAAGGAAAAGACAATGAGACAGCCTAATGGCGCAGGGGGGAGTCGGAGTCGGACAAATCGGCGTTCTTTCTTGAGAAATGGGATTGGCGTCGCTGGCGCGTTGACCGTAGGTGCTGAAGTGCTCGGAAACGGGCTCTCGGCTTTCGCGAAAGAACAGGAAGGACGGGAAGAGCATTCAGGGCACCTGACAAGAGGCGATGCGGCCCTGCTCAGATTTGCGGCTGCAGCGGAAATCCTTGAGACCGACTTCTGGGTGCAGTACAACGAACTCGGAGGCGTCCCAAACACCAAAGAAGTCCCGGGCGGGAGTGGCAATCCAGCTTACACGGCTGCGCTACAGAATTTGGACAGCGACATGGCGCAATACATTCACGACAATACCGACGACGAATTCACCCACCAGAACTTCCTCAACGCATACCTCGCTTCCAAGGGCGCCGAGACGGTAAATCTCGAAAGATTCCGCACTCTGCCTGGCAGCACCGCGACCGGATCAAGCGGGAAGCTAAGGCTTACAAACCTCACGGAGCTTACTCTGGACACCAGTTGGTGGACTCGGTATCGCAGCGATTCCCGTAACCCCGACCTTGATCCCACTTTCGTATTTCCTCAGGCGGTTCCCGACTTGAACAAAGGCGCATTCACGGCAATTCCCCGAACGGACGCCGATTTGAAGCCCGCCGACCATCTCCAGGCCATTGCCAACACGGCGGCATTCCATTTTCCGACGATCGAGCAGGGCGGCACGAGCCTCTATCCCTCCATGGCGCAGAGGGCGACGAGCGTGGAAGTGCTGCGAATCCTGATCAGCATTGGCCCCACGGAAACAATGCACTTTCAAACGTGGTCGGATAAGGCGGGCAATGCGGTTCCTCTAACCGATCCCACGAACGGGCTGACGTTTCCTGATCTCAATGCTGCTCCATTTGGCGGCGAGACCTTCCAGACCAACTTGATCATGCCGGAGCCGTGTCCTTTCCTTAGTCGAGACCTGCCGATATGTTCCGTCATTCGCCCAACCGAGACAAAAGGGATTGCCATGGGCGTAGTCAAATTCTTAACGGACATGGGGCTCTTCATCGGCCAGTCGCCCGCTTTCTTCCAATTCCTGCGCGATCTGGCGGAAGATGCAGACGAGGCTCGGCGCGAAGTCTGAACTGCTCGAGCAGTAAATTGACCCTTGGGGGCCTTACTCGGTGCTGTTAACGACGGCGGCGCCCGATTAATGCTCGGCCATTGCGCCAAGCACACTGCGGCGCCGCCTCGGCAAAAATAATCGTCAAAGGCACGAGCCCTGTTCTAAGCGGGACTGCGGTTCGCTTCGTTGATTTCGGTTTCCAAGGAATCACCGCTTCTACTTTGCGAACGAGGAAACTTGACCAGGAAAACCGTTCCGGTTTCGCCGGTCTCTTCGACGCCTACCGAACCGAAGTGGTCGTGGATGATCTTACTGACAATCGCTAGACCCAAGCCGGTGCCATTGGACTTCCCTGAGCTGATGAACGGGTCGAATAACGTGCCGCGAATCCCAGCAGGGATGCCAATGCCGTCGTCCGCGACGCGCACCTCGAATGAGTGATGCGAAGCCCTGATTTCAATATCAATTTTTCCTCGGTCTGAGGTCGCTTCGCACGCGTTCAGCAGCAGATTGAAAAAAACACGCTCGATTTTCCTGGGATCGAAAACACCCGTGGTGTCTGGAGGCGTTTGAATGGAGATCACTCGATTGTGGAATTCGGGCCGGGTGAGAACGGCGTCGGCGGCATGCCTGACAACCGACTCCAGCGATGTGGTTAGTACCGAAAGCGCACGCTGCTCGCGCGAGAGCTCCCGCAGCGAGTCGAGCAATTCGGTCATCTGCTCCGAAGCGATCTTTATCTCCTCGAAAATCTCATCTCGATCCAGCTTAAGTTTATCGGCCTCATAGAGAAATTCGGCGTTGGCTACGACGGCGGCGAGGGAGTGTCGCAGATCATGAGAAATGGAACCGGCCGCTCTTCCCAGCGCGGCCACCTGTTCGGTCTCGATTTGCCGCCGCTGTGAAGCGAGCAGTTCCTCCCGCATCTTTGAAAAGGCCGTTCCCAACTCAACAACTTCGCTACTTCCTCGCGGCATAATGGAAAAGGCATAATCGCCGCGGGCCAAAGCACGCACACCGGCGAGAAGGTTGTCCAACGGCCGCGTGATCCTGCCGGCGACGAAACTGAGCAGCAGCGTGGCGCACACCAGAGCCGAAATGCCGAGCGCGAGAATCGTTCGATCTAATTTAGCGATGAAGCTAATGGGGCGACGCAGGGGTATCAGTACGTAGCATTGCACTGGCGTCCGAGGGTCGGCATGCAGCGAAACCGCCGCCACCTCGTAGGGCTCCGCCCCCAGGTCCACCTCCTGCGTTCCCGAACCCGAAAGCACGGTGTATTGCCCCAGGTGATCCTCCAATTCGCTTTGTTCGCGGGATGACAGGGTGGAGGCGATGACCTTCGCTCCGCTTACCAGCACAATCTTTCCGCCCGCCACGAGCGCAAGCTGCTCCGCAACGGTAGAATCCACCTGATAGCCGATGGCAAGCGCGCCAAGCTGTTTGACGTCGCTTCCGGAACCGGCCGTAATCGGCCGAATGAAGGCCCAATACAATTGATCGTCGGCATACCACCAGGCGGCATCCTCATTGGCATCGAGAGATCTCGTGAGATTCCGCTCGACGTCTGCACGATTCAATCCGGATTTCTTAGCGTGCAAGGCCATCATCTCGCCTTTAGGGTTCGCGAGAAGAAACAGATCGCTGCCCGCGAGCTGCCAAAAAGGAAGCGAACCGTCCCGAATGGTCGGCGCGTGATGCGTGGTCATCAAGGCCTTCAAGGTGGGAAGTTCGGCGAGCATCGCTGTGGTTCGGGAGAGTTGGTCTTGGCGCTGGTTCTGAACGCTCTCAAACGCGCGCACGGAGGCCGCCACGCTATCTCGCACCTGGTCGTCAATCTCCGCCCGAACGGTATGGCGAACGATCAGGAGCATCGCGCCCGTAAGAGCGCAGATAATCAGCAGGGTGGAGATCAGAAGCTGCGTCTTTAAGCGCAAGCGTGACATTGCCATTCTATCTAGCTGTTCTTTCCATTCGCGCCGTGCCCAGGCACAAATTTGTATCCCGCGCCGTGCATGGTCAGGAAAAAACGCGGATTGGCGGGATCGGGCTCGAGCTTCTGCCGCAAGCGGAGGATATGGTTGTCCACCGTACGAGTGGACGGATAATTTTGGTAGCCCCAGACTTCGTTCAACAACTCTTCTCGCGAAATCACTCGTTCCGGCGACCGCGCCAGGTACCTCAAGAGCTTGAATTCCTGGGCCGTCATGGGAATCGGCTTGCCCGCCCGGGTTGCCTCCATGCTTGTAAAGTCAATCTGCACGTCCTTGAAAACCAGCAGTTCGTGATCCATCGCTTGAGGGGCGACGTTTGAAACGATCCGCGTTTTAGCTCCGTTTCGGCGCATCGCTCGCCGTACCCGGGCCAGCAATTCGCGCGGGCTGAATGGCTTCGTGACGTAATCGTCTGCGCCCAATTCGAGCAGGAGCACCTTATCCTCAATCTCCGCATCCGCGCTCAGGACGACGATGGGAACCGAGGGCATGTGAGCTTTGAAGGCTCGGCAAAGCTCCTTACCCGAAAGTCGCGGTAGCTTCAAATCCAGAACGACCACGCTCGGCGTTTGCTTCTTGAAGACTTCCAGTCCCTCCATGCCATCGGAAGCGATTTGCACCACCAGGGAGTCTGCCTCAAACAAGCGCTGTAAAGTTCTCTGCATGGCGCGGCTATCTTCGATCACCAGAACCGTATCCATATTCTCCTTCCTCGCTTCTTCCATATTCAGTACGCCGGCGCTGAAGCCTTGGGATCATAATCGTAACCATACTTATCTTTGTGCGGCCAGTCGTGTCTTGCCACGGGAATGGAGAGCGCCGGCAATGCGTTCTGTCCCGGGCCGATGTCAATCGCCCGTTGCGAAACGTCCGTGAATTCGGATGAAGCATTCTCATACCAGACATGCATCGCATATCGCCCGGCGGGAACGTGGCGAATGAAAACGCGGCCCGCCTTATCGGAAATGCCGAAGAAATCCGAATTCACCGTGAGGATGACCGCGGTCATTTGCGGATGGATGTTGCAAAATAAAAAAGACGCCCCCGGCCGGTCGAATACAACTTCCTTTTCGGCTCCGGCCTGATACAGGCCCAGATCGAAGCGCTTGCCCTGATAAAGCGAGAAAACATTGTGGAACCACGGATCCAGGTTGGGAAAGTCCACCCTGCTACCGAGCGGCACAACCAACAATTTCGGTTCGAAGGTTTTGTTCTCCTGCAACATGCGGTAATGATGTTTCGCCGAAACCGCGGCGGCAGAATTTTCTGTGCCCTGCACCGGAACGAGCCAAAGGACAACCTGGGAGGCGTCCTTCGCCGATTTGGTGGAATTCTTCTCGATCAATTTCACCTCACTCGTCACGTCAACCACTGCCGGATCGGCCTCCCTGGGAGTGCCCGATGATGGAGGCAAAACCAGGGCGGCCAGCACAGTCGCAATGAGAAGCTTCCTAGCCATGGCTAAAAGAGGAATCCCGCCGCCAAACCCACTTGCCCTGCAACGTTCGGCCCTCCCAAGACCTCGCTCGTGCGAAAATGCCGATACTCAGCGGAGAACAGCAAATCGCCGCGAGGCCGAAAAATGTAGTTGAAGAAGAAAATCCGATTGCTCGAAGGAACAGCCCGCAGAAGTGGATCGAACTGTGTGGCCGTCCGCAAACGTGCGGCATCCCTGGTGCCCAACCCCCCGGCCGCGTTGAACTCGCTGCGGCTATTGAGTGTGAACTTCAGTTGCGACCAGCCGCCAATAACGGGAATACCCGCCAGCGTCGGCGCGGTGGCATAGAGATAATGTTGGTAATCCTGAGGCTGTACGGTCGGAAGCGCCAGACCGCCAAAGCCGTCGAGCCCTTTGCCAGTGAAAAACGCTCCGCTCAATTGCAGTTTTGCGATCAACGGAAATTTCCAATCGGCAATCGCGCCCGAAGCAGATGCGGCCTGCCTATTGGGAAAATGCAAGGGAGCGTAAATCCCGGAAATCCCGAACGAAATGGCGTGATCTTCCATTCTGTTGTTCCCGGATAGGCGCACGGCATAAACAGGTTGCCTGGAATATTCGCCCGGTGTCGGCACACGCACGTTCGAACCGCTCACGGAATAACCCGCGGAATCAAATACTCCCGCCTCGACCTTGAACTCCGCGGACGTGAAATCAAATCTCCGCTCGGCGCGGATTGCAGGAGTCCAGTTCCAAAGATTTCCCGCGGCCGCAAAGGCGGGAACTGCCAGCGAAAGATACGATGTGGGGGAATTCGGCGAAAAGAAGGGGGTCTCCAGCCCGCCGGTAATCGAAATTTTGCTCCAATCAAACTGCAGCCGCGCAATCCTGAGGCCCACGAGACCGGCCGCCACGCCACCATAAGGGCCGGCCGCCCCGTTGATAAAGTCCAACTGAAAATCCGCGCTCGTACTTGCGCCGAATACCCTCGGCCCAATGCCTCTAAGGCCCACAACGGATTGCCTGAACGATGCGGCGAGGCTGCCGGTGTAAGCATAAGGAGGCGGCTGCACGGCCACGGTTGGCGCGTCTAAATTGTCCAGCTGACCAGAGGTATCGAACACATTGAATAAGGCGATGCCCGAAATCTTTAGGCGGTACTTGGCAGAGCTCTCCACCTTCACTTGCTCGTGCTCTTCGACTCTGGCATTGAGGATCTGCCAATCGTCTTCCGTGATGCGCGCGAGGGGTGCATTCGTCTCAGGATTTTGCGGCTGCGTGCGCTCGGCGGCATGCTCATCAGGAGGATTCGAGGGCGGAGGATTCGCTTCAGTTCGAAGAATTTGCGTGAGCATGTTGCGAAGCTGCTGGATTTCCAGACGAGACTGCTGCAACTCGCTCTGCATCTGTTCGATCGAGTGGGTCAGGGCCGCAATCTTTAAGCCCAAATCCGGCGCTTCACTGGTCAGGCCTTGAGCGCTTGCAGATAAACCGGCAAATACTACAACGCACAGCAGTGGCCCGCGTGAGCGCACTAACCTTGGGATGGTCGCGCACATAAAATCTCCTCTTTTTGCAACGAACGAGTGGACGTTGAGGTTACCGCTATCATACTCGAAGGTATGCGCAGATTTCATTGGGCACACGACCGATGCTTCGCGGCAGACCTCAAAAAAAACGCAGCCCTTCTGAAGCGATCACCGGTATCCCTTATCCCTGTTCAGGCCGGGAAGAGGTTTCCGGTTTCCCTCCCTCTTCGATCCTGCAGAAAGTTAACAACCGGCCACTTTAGGGCAAGAAAACGGGTTATGGGAGTCTTGGACAAACAGATTACAGAAGGTTGACAAAATAATGACAATCCAGTGAGCACCCGACGGACGTGGAGGTGAGGTCGTCCCCGCCCGAAGCTTTTTTATCTTTTGGGGCTTATCTTCCTTGCGAGTTGACCAGACTCGCAGCGCCGGCACTGGCGCGGCACTCACCGAAGTCCTTTGCAACCGTTTTCACCAGGAAACTCTGATCGCCGCCTCTGTCTTTCTTGATTTTGCCTTTCAACTCGACTCTCTCGCCGGCTTTGATATCGGCGGCACCCGGAACAAGCGCTAATGTCCGTTTTGTCTTATCATCCGTAAGATGTAGTCCATCGTCGGCCATCTCCGTGCAACCTGTGACCTTGCTGGCGCGATGAGTCATGAGGTAAATGGCGCCGACACCTGCCGCGGCCGCTCCCACTCCAATGCCGATGGCCTTACCGTGCCCATAGCTGGGCGTGGTCGAAGCGCCTGTGGTGCCCGAAGTGCCCATGGTACCTCCCGTTGTCCCTCCGCCTCCGCCATACTGCGCGTATGCCGTGGCCGCGAGAAGCAAAATGACAGCCAATCGAATGACCTGCCGCGTCAATCTCCCGGATTTTCCCGCGAGCGTTGGTCCTTGTCCTTGGAAACTATAAGTCGCATCTGAATTCATCAAGACCTCCGTTTTCGCCTTCTGTCTTGCGCACTGCTGGCCGGATTCAGGTAACGCCGTACTGCGCCAGACGCGCATCGGTTAGTGGTACCGCAATTCGCCAATCGCCTTGTCGCAATCATGTAAATAGGAAGTCATTTTCTTGCTAGCGCACGCCTATGGCTTGAATCGCTTGGGAGATTAGCTTTGCCGAGCTGCCGCTCTGCAGAATTGTGCGCAGGCGCATGCGGGCCTTGTGTAACTGCGACTTGGAATTGCCGATCGAGCAGCCCAGCGCCTCGGCAATTTCGTGATGTTCGTAACCCAGCACGTCATGCAGGAAAAAAATCTGCCTGTAACCACGCGGGAGTTGCCTTAGCGCGCGTCTCAGGCTCAGCCGGTCCACAACGCCTGAGACCCGCTGGTCCCGCCGCCCAATTTCTCTGCGATGGAAAGTATCGCCTGTTTCGCTCCTGGCTTCGAGCGACGTCTCCTTTAGACCCTTCATGCGGCGCCGCATCAGGACAATATTGACGGCAAGGCGGTACAACCAGGTGGAAAATGCTGACTCCGCCCTAAACGTCTGAATTTTTCGAAACACCTGGAGAAAAACGTCCTGTGTCAGATCCTCCGCGATGGTGGGATTTCCCGTCATTCGCAGGCACAGGGCGTAAACGCGGCGGCTATGTGACCTATATAGGTGCTCGAAAGCCGCTGCGTCCCCTCTTTGCGCAAGGCGAATCGTTTCTCCTTCAGACGCCCCGCTCAGTGGCATTTGCCCCGCGCAAGAAACAATCGGCGAGGCGGGCACACCTGACATTCCCTTTCTGACGCTCGGATCGCATAAGACCATGGTCATCGGAGCACTTCCTTGAGTCGCCGCCACGCTGTTAATTGTTCTTCGATACGTGCCATCGGACCGGCAACTCGCTTAAAAGGGCCGCGGCTTGCGCAGTTCACATAGTAAGGAGGTGAAGCGCACGCTTTGTCACCACGGCGTCAAATGGCTGTCATTCATCCGCAAATTCTCGTTCGCCTGAACCATAAAGATCGCCTCGCACGCAGCTTCGCAGCCCTTGATGGCCAGTTTCCCCTGTTCGATCCCGGAATCCGTGTGGCCGAAAAGTTCAAACTGAGGTATCGGAAAACCTCAAGCCGATGTTTGGCCTACAGAGGCTTGGCACGTGCAGAAAATGAGAGGAATAGGGAATTTTAAATCTGTGCAGACGCCTGCGGGTCACTCATATTTGGGCACATGAGCCCTTTGGTCCCGAATCTCGCGTAGGTGCTGGCGTAGCCGCTCGAGCACCTCTTCCCTGCTCGAACTATGTGTTTCTCTCACTAACTCTTTTAGAGCAAAGTGCACCACATCGCGATGGTGCAACTCCTCAGGCGCAACATCATTGCTGAATTCAAGCCAAAGGCTGTGCAGAAGATCGATTTCCTTGGGAGTGAGATGCGGCGCATGCGGGCCCAGATAAAAGACGTGTTCTTGGCCATTCGGAGAATGGATTTCGAGCGTTAGTTGGGGCTTCGGCGCGGGCAGAGCTTCCCACGCCAGACCCGCTATGCGTGCCTCCTCGGCGATGGATCGCCGGGGTGAAAGGCCTAGAACCACGGACGACGATTTCAGACTCTGCGCGGCCCGGAGGATGCCGTCCCATTTCTCCGCGGCCGGAGCGACCGCAAGGTGCACGGTCTTGCCCATCTTTTCTGCCAGATTCAAGCAACGAGTAAACAACTCCTGTTCTTCGCGGCTAAAAAGTTGCTCCGCCTCGAGCTCGTGCTCGCCCGAAGCGGCGCGTTCGAGAAGCCGGAGATGCAGCACGGCGATATCCTGTTTTTGCGTGTCCGTTCTTAGCAAAATCGCGCTGAGGTGGTAGAGCGTGTTGTAATTGCGGACCATCACGATGACGTTTCCAGGCCGGACGCCCACCGCCTCCGGCGTGAGTTCCCCGCCCGGCTCGACGTTGAACTGATCCAGCTCCGCGTGGGCTGCGCCGCGTTTTTGAGTGATCTTTTCCGACAGCTCGAATACGGCAAAAAACACGAGCGTAAACGCCACGCCCGAGATCGTAGCCACCTGCTTGGTAAACAGATTAATGACGCACAGCGCAATCAGCACCAACGTGATGAAACCCAAGCCCACCGGAATTTCTATACCTGCAATTTTTATGTTCAGAGGAACGCGAAATTCGCGCTGGCCTGGCTCTTTGTAGCGCAGAACCAGGACCGCTAGCCCCTTCATGGCGAAGCTCCACATCACCCCAAAAGCGTAAGCCTCGCCCAAAAGAAATATGTTTCCGCCGCTTAGGATGATGGTGAGGAGCTGCAGGCCTACAACTACATTCAAAATGCGGTAAGAAGTCCCAAAGCGGCGATGCGGCCGCCGGAACCAGTCCGGCAAAATCCCGTCCTCGGAAACGCGGTTGAGCACTCCATTCGAGCCGACAATCGCGGTATTCACCGCTCCCGCGAGCATCAAGACGCCCACAATGACGACAAATCCGCGGAACGCCAGCCGCACAAGCAACGGCCCTGTGAGATACATGGCCAGGCCGCCGATCGGATTGTCGTAGAAGTTTCCGCGAACGTTGTCCGGGATAATCATCACGGCAAAAAAAGCCACGCCGGCCGTGAAGATGAGGCTGTAAAGAAAAATGATGAACCCGGCTTTTTCCAAATTGCGCAGCTTGGGGTGCTCGATCTCCCGATAGACCTGGGCCATGGTCTCTTCGCCGCTCATGGCCAGAACCGAATGACCCAACCCAATCAGGATTCCGATCAACCCGACGGTATAGGGCAGCCGGCTGTGGCTTAACCACCCTAGCGCATCTGTCGAAAACGTGAGATTGCGCAGCGAAGGCATAGGCGGCAGGTGAGCGCCTCTCATCCACAGCGTATAGCCGCACCAGACGAGCATGATGACCACCATCACCGTGGTCACGTACATGATTCGCAGAGCTTTCTCGCTCGATTCCGGAATGCCTTTGACGTTTTCCCACCAGAAATAAATCGTCACCAAAATCGCAAACGCAGCTGCGCTGGCGTTCACCGGCAGAACGAATTGGTAATGCGCGTAGTGCAGGAGCTCGTTGAGAAGCCCCACCAGATAGAGGCCCGCGGATACGCCGCTGATCGGCCCCGTCAGAATGTAATCGAACATCAGCGCCGATACGGAGAATTTCGCCAGCGTCGATCCCATGGCCTCTTTGACCACGCGGTAGACGCCGCCGCGCACAAACATGCTGCAGCTCTCGATGTAAACCGCTCGGACCGCATAGGCCAGGCACATGATCGCCAAAATGAACCACGGACCCGCTTTCCCGACGAAGTGTTCTGCAATCGCTCCGGCGTAGAAGGCCGAGGAGCCCATGTCGTTGAGTACGATCGCCGCCGCGCGCCAGAAAGAGATGAACGCGAGCATGGCCGTGGTGGCCACCAGCACGCGAGGCGCACCGGACATTCTTCTTTGTTGTGATGCCGCCAAATCGTTGTTCATCAAAGGGATTCGGACAAGTGCGAGGAGTTCCGCATTCCGTTCAAGCTTTCGGAGCAGATGCGGCAGTAGACTTTACACATCAGCGACGAACCCAGCCGAGCACACAGCCCCCAACCCGTAAACGAGTATTTTATACCATCAAGAAGTCCTAAAGAGAAAATAAGGATTTGGTTTGGAGATTGTAACTGGGATCGGCCAAGCCAAGGATTCGGGAACGAGATTGTCAATTATGGAGAGGAACATCCTCGGCGGGACCCTAAACCTGCCTAGGCGCGTGCCCTCTTCGCCACGGTTCGCCATTTACCTTGCGCCTTCAGAATGCCTTCAATGGCCTCCCGCACGCCGGCATCTCCTCCGCTCCGGCGCGTCACGTGGTGAACGGCACGGCGCACTTCGGCAACCGCATTGGCCACCGCAATCGCCAGACCAGCACGCCGCAGGATGGGCAAGTCGGGCAGATCATCGCCGATATAGGCGACCTCGGAATCGCGCACGCCCGCGATTCGCAGAATCTCTTCGTACGCCGCCAGCTTTTCACTGCGGCCCTGGAACACAAACTCCATTCCCACCTCTTTGGCGCGTCGCGTCGTAGCCGCTGATTGGCGCCCCGAGATCACTCCGGTACGCAATCCAGCCTCGCGCGCCAATTTCAACCCGGCGCCGTCTTGCGAATGAAAGGCTTTCATCTCTACTGCCGTTCCGTCGGCGAGTGGCATGAGATAGACCTCGCCTGCGGTGAGCACGCCATCCACATCCATCAGCAAAACGCGAATTTTGCGCGCTCGGGCGGCCACTGCGGCCGGGAATCCATTGGAGCTGGCGCGAGTGCTGCGAGCCAAGACTCTTCTCCTCGAAATTGATCGACGTGTCGGCTGCGGGTCTGTCAGCCTAAAAAAGCTCCAGCGTCCAGAGGTCGTGCAGGTGGACGACGCCCGCCACTCGCCGCGCGCCGTCGAGTACGACCACCGAAGTAATCTTGCGCTGCTCCATCAGCCGCAATGCGGCGCTGGCAAATTCCTCCGAAGGAATCGTCACGGGATTGGCGGACATGCACTCTTCGGCCGTGAGCTCGAGAACCGCGCCGCTCCGCTTCTGCATCAGGCGCCGCAAATCGCCGTCGGTGATAATTCCGGCCAGCGTGCCGCTCGTCTCGACGACCGTGGTCATTCCCAAACCTTTGCGGCTCATTTCATAAATTACGTCGGGCATTTTCGCGCTCGGCAAAACGCTTGGCAGCGCCTCGCCCGCATGCATGAGCTCACGCACGCGCAGGAGCTTCTTCCCCAGCCGGCCGCCCGGATGAAGCGCGGCGAAATCGTCGTGATCGAAGCCGCGCCGCTCGAGCAAGGCGATCGCCAGGGCGTCGCCTAAAGCCATGGCGGCCGTGGTGGATGCTGTAGGCGCCAAGTTCAGCGAGCAAGCCTCTTCGCGCACGCTGGTGTCCAGCACCACGTCGCTCGCCTGCGCCAGTGTGGAGCGCGTATTCCCGGTGAACGTCACCAGGGGAAGTCCGAGCCGCTTCATGGTGGCTAAAAGAGCGACGATCTCTTCGGTTTCGCCTCCATAGGAGACGGCCAGCACGGCGTCGCCCCCCAGCAACATTCCCAGATCGCCATGCAAAGCCTCCGCTGGATGCAGAAAAACCGAAGGAGTGCCTGTGGATGAAAACGTCGCCGCAATCTTGCGCCCGATCAATCCCGACTTGCCCATGCCCGTGACCACCACGCGCCCTTTGCAAGCCAGCAGCACCTCCACCGCGCGCTCGAATCCCGCATCCAGACGCGCCTGCAATTCTTTCAGCGCCTCGGCCTCAATGCGCAGAACGCGTCTTGCCGTCTCCAGGCTCACGAGGGGCTCCAGGAACGCACCAGCTTGGCGATCGGCGTCAGTTTCGCCAGTAAGTCCGGCAGCCGATCCAAACGCAACGCATTTGAGCCATCCGAGAGCGCCCGTTCGGGGTGATCGTGCACTTCCAGAAAAATGCCGTCCACGCCTACGGCTGTTCCCGCCCGCGCCAGCGGTTCGATAAATTCCGGCTGTCCTCCGCTGGAATCGCCTTGCCCTCCGGGCAACTGTACGGAATGCGTCACGTCAAACACAACCGGGCATCCGCTCTTGGCCAGGATGGGAAAGGAGCGCATATCCACCACAAGGTTGTTATATCCAAAGGAAACGCCGCGCTCCGTGATGGTCACCTGGTTATTTCCCGTGCTCTTCACCTTTTCCACAGCGTTGACCATTTCCCAAGGCGATAGAAACTGCCCTTTTTTCAAGTTCACCACTCGCCCCGTTTCTCCCGCGGCGGTAAGCAAATCGGTCTGGCGCGAAAGGAAGGCGGGCACCTGCAGCACATCGCAAACCTCCGCTGCCGCGCGTGCTTGACCGGGCTCGTGAACATCCGTCAGTACCGGCACTCGGAATCGAGCTTTGATCTTCCGCAAAATTTCCAAGCCGCCGGCCAATCCCGGTCCGCGGAAAGAACCGACGGAGGACCGGTTTGCCTTGTCGTAAGATGCCTTAAAAATCAGCGGGATTTTAGCCCTCGCCGCTATTTTCACCAGCCGCTCCGCCATTTTCATGGCGTGTCCCTCGCTCTCGATTACGCACGGTCCGGCAATGAGAACCAGCGGCTCGCGGGCGCCGATGCGGAAGGCGCCAATAGGAATCGATCGAAGAGGCGGCAAGTAAACTCCCGCGGTCCTCAGGATTCTAAGCTGCGCACGGTCATCGGGAGTCTAAGCCTATGCGGGACGTTGCGGATTTGCAATCTGCACGTGTCGGATAAAAATTCTAGCTTCGTTTCGCGGCTTGCACTGCCGCTGGCACGCCTTCAGCGGCCAGCGCGCGATCGGCCGATTCGCGCTGGCTTGCCGCTCCCACGAATGCAGCGAAAAGCGGATGCGGGGCCAGCGGTTTCGATTTGAACTCAGGATGAAATTGGCAGCCCAGAAACCAAGGGTGATCGGCCACCTCCACGATTTCCACATAGGAGCTATCCGGCGTGCGGCCGGTGATTCGCAGGCCAGCGGAGGTCAGCCGCTGTTCATAATCGCGATTGAATTCATAGCGGTGCCGATGACGTTCGCTGATCTCTGCGGCGCCGTAGGCACGCTGTGCGAAAGAACCCGGCTCGATGCGGCACGGCCACGCCCCCAGTCTCATGGTGCCGCCCATTTCATCCACGCCAAGCAGTTCGCGCAACTTGTAAATCACGCGGTGCGGCGTGTGCGCGTCGAATTCGGTGCTATTGGCATCCGCCAAACCGGCGACGTTGCGGGCATATTCGATGGTGGCGCACTGCATCCCCAGACAAATTCCAAAGAACGGAACCTTTCGCTCGCGCGCGTATTGAATCGCAAAAATCATGCCTTGAATGCCGCGTTTCCCGAAACCGCCGGGCACGAGAATGCCATCCACATGCGCCAGCCGGCGCGCCGCCGTTTCCGGCGAATCGATCTCTTCGGCTTCGATCCATTCGATCCCGGTACGCAGATGATGCGGCAGTCCGCCGTGCATCAAGGCTTCCCGCAAGCTCTTATAGGCGTCCTCCAGCGCCACATATTTGCCCACCACCCCAATGCGCACTTCGCCCTGCGGGTGCTCCATATTGGCCAGCAGCCCGAGCCAGGGGCTCATGTCGCGTGGCGCCGCCTCCAATTTCAAAAGGCGAAGGATTTGCTCGTCTAATCCCTCGCCTGCCAGAGTCACCGGCACGGCGTAAATGGTATTCACGTCGCGCGCGGTTATCACGCATTGCTCCGCAATATTGCAGAAGAGAGCAATCTTGGCCTTCATCTCGTGCGGCAGCGGCCGGTCACTGCGGCACAGCAAGAGATCGGGCTGAATGCCGATGCTCAGCATCTCCTTCACGCTGTGCTGTGTTGGTTTGGTCTTGAGTTCGCCCGCCGTGGCTATGAAGGGCACCAGCGTCACGTGCACGAAAATGGTATTTTCAGGACCCAGCTCGAGGCGCATCTGGCGAATGGCCTCGAGAAACGGCAGCGACTCGATGTCGCCCACAGTGCCGCCAATCTCGATGATCACGACATCAACGTCGTGCGCGACCTTGCGAAATGCCGCCTTGATCTCGTCGGTGACGTGCGGGATCACTTGCACCGTCTTGCCCAGAAAATCGCCGCGGCGCTCCTTCGACAGGATCGCTTCGTAAATACGGCCGGTGGTCCAGTTGTTATCGCGCGCCAGCTTGGCCGAGGTAAACCGTTCGTAGTGTCCCAGGTCCAGATCGGTTTCCGCGCCGTCATCGGTGACGTAAACTTCGCCGTGCTGATAAGGACTCATGGTCCCGGGATCGACGTTCAGGTAGGGATCGCATTTCTGGAGGGTGACTCGGAGGCCCCGGCTTTCCAGCAGGCAGCCGATGGACGCCGCGGCGACGCCTTTGCCAAGGGAGGAAACCACACCGCCGGTTACAAAGATATACTTCGGACCCATCCGCGCAGGTTACGCCCCGCAAAAACCGACTGCCGGGCGCGAAACTGTCTTTTTCCTCCTGGGAAAGTAGGTGTACACCGCATTTTACGGAGAACTGCGGCGATGTGTCAACGCGCCCGCATTTCGTCAGACTGACCCGCCGGCCAGCATTTGCTCCACTCGCTTCACGTCTTCCGGGGTATCTACTTCAATGGATTTGCACTCGGTTTCCGCGACGCGAATGCGATAGCCGTTCTCCAGCCAGCGTAGCTGCTCCAGTTGCTCGATGCGTTCCAGATCCCCCTGCGGAAACGTGGCAAATTCCAGAAGGGCCTCCCGGCGGAACACATAAAGCCCCAGATGCTTCAAATGTTTCGCGTGCACCGGGCCTTGCCGGTCTCTTACCCACGGTATCGGCGCGCGGGAAAAATAGAGCGCATTGCCGTCGAAGTCAACAACGGTCTTCACCACATTCGGATCCATGATCTCTGCGGGATTAGCAATGGCCACGGCCAAAGTCCCCAGCTTCACATCCTCATCGCCGCGGACCGCCTCGATGGCGGCGTCAATCGCGGCCGGCTCGATGAGCGGCAAATCGCCCTGTACGTTGACCAGAATCTCCGCATCGGGGTGGGCGATGGCGACTTCGGCCACGCGTTCGGTGCCGGAGCGATGGTCGGCGCGTGTGTGCACAGCTTGCCCGCCGAATGACTTCACTGCGTTGGCGATCCGTTCGTCGTCGGTGGCCACAATGACCCTAGAAACAAGGCTGGCGCGCCGCGCCCGCTCCCACACTCTCTCGATCATCGGCTTTCCCGCGATCGCAATCAGTGGCTTGCCGGGAAAGCGGCTCGATGCAAAACGTGCCGGAATAACGGCCAGGATATTCATGAGCATTCTGTCGCTGATTCTGATGTTGTCTCGAAGCTCTCTCTCTTTTGTTTTTATTTCATCTTAATGGTGGATGGCGCCGGCGATGATGCTAGCATAATCGCGCCGGCCAGATTCGTCATCGAGCTGCGGCTCTCTCCGGCGCGGATTACCGCCAGGATAGCCGAGGCCATCTAGCCGCCTTGCGTGCGCCCTATCTAGTGCTAGAATGGCCGGTAATGGCCGGTAATTTACCCCGCAGCCCCCCGGCCAGGGCCGGGAGGGGGGTTTTTATGGCAATATACCGACAACGGCTGCCATACGTGGCCCTTCTCGCATTTGTTGTCTTCGCCCTGCCCGTGCTGGCTCAGGTCACTGGTCCCGAAGCTCCGAATCAATCCCAGGAACCGGACTTCAAGAAATCTCCCGGCATCCAGATGAACGTGGAGATGGCCCTGGTCAACGTGACCGTCACCGATCCTTATAGTCGCCTCGTCACCGGCCTGGACAAGGAAAACTTTCGCGTCTACGAAGATGGCGTGGAACAGGAAATCTCCGCCTTCTCCAGTGAAGACGTTCCCATCTCCATTGGCTTGGTCTTCGACATGAGCGGCAGCATGTCTGACAAGGTCGAAAAAGCCCGCCAGGCCGCCATTCAGTTTCTGCGTACGGCCAATCCACGCGACGAGTTCTTTTTGGTCAGCTTCAATGATCGCGCCGAGCTAACCAGCCGCTTCACTTCCAGCATCGAGGAGCTTGAGAATCGCATGATGTTTACCGTCGCCAAGGGCCGCACTGCGCTTCTCGATGCTATTTATCTCGGCCTGAGTCAGATGAGGAGTGCACGTAACGGCAAGCGCGCCTTGCTCATCATCTCCGATGGAGGGGATAATCATAGTCGGTACAACGAAGCGGACATCCGGAACTTCCTGAAAGAAGCAGACTGCCAGCTCTACGCCATGGGAGTTTTTGATGTTAACGATATGGGCCGAACCACCGAGGAGCGCTACGGACCTAGTCTGCTGTCGGAACTCGCCGAAATGACGGGTGGGCGCGTCTTCCCGGTCTCGAGCCTGGGCGATTTGCCCGATATTGCCGCCAAGATTGGAATGGAGCTGCGTAACCAATATGTCCTCGGATATAAACCAAGCGATACACGTCACAATGGCACCTGGCGGAAAATCAAAGTTAAGCTGCTCGCGCCCAAAGGGCTTCCGCCCCTCAACGTTTACGCCAAGACTGGATACTACGCGCCGGCTCAATAGGCGATCTGCGTTCACGCTGGTGGCGGCCGTAATCCTCGCTCTCTCGGCTCCGGCACTTCGCGCCCAGCGACCCTCGCAGCCTTCTGCCCCTCAGGCACCCTCGGCGTCGCCGGACTATTCCATCAAGAAAAACGTAAATCTGGTCGTCCTGCACGTCTCCGTCGTGAATGATCGCGGGCAGTTCGTTCCCGGCCTGAAAGAGAGCGATTTCCACGTCATGGAAGATAAGGCCGATCAGAAGATTTCGGTCTTCAGCCAGGAAGATGTGCCCGTAAGCATGGGCTTGGTAATCGACAATAGCGGCAGCATGCGCGACAAACGGCCCCAGGTAAACGCCGCCGCTTTGACTCTTGTGAAAACCAGCAATCCCCAGGATGAGGCCTTTGTCGTCAACTTCAACGACGATTTTTATCTGGATACGGTCCACGACTTCACCAGCGACGTCAGCGAAATGAAAGACGCCCTGGAGCGCATCGATGCCCGTGGCAGTACCGCCCTCTATGACGCCGTGATTGGATCCCTCGATCATCTGAAGAAGGGCTCGAAGGATAAGAAAGTGCTGCTGGTGGTGACCGACGGCGTGGACAACGCCAGCCGCCGCACGCTGCCCAACGCGGTGCAGGAAGCGCAGCGCTCTGACGCCTTGATCTATCCCGTCGGAATCTTCAGCGATGACGACATCAAACACAACCGCGGCGACATGAAAAAGGCGCGCCGCGCGCTTACCGAATTGGCCACCTCCACCGGCGGCCTCGCCTTCTTTCCCGAGAACGTGGCGGACACCCAAGCCATTTGCACGCAAATTGCCCGCGATATCCGCAATCAGTACACCGTAGCCTATTACCCCACGAACTCAGCCCGCGACGGTACTTACCGCACCGTGCAGATCAGCGTCGCTCCGCAGCGCGGCTACGGCAAACTTCAGGTGCGCACCCGCACCGGTTATTACGCGCGCGGTCCGGCCCTCGCCGCTGGTGCCGGCAATTGACGATGCGACCAGCATCGTCATCCCGTCTTCCGGCGAAAGTCACCATCCTCCGCGAAAAGGCTACCAACAGGTCCGGTTTTCGGACTCCGGTGGAGTCCGCCGGACTCCCGAAACCGGAGATGCGCTTTTCGCGGGTGACAAAGTCGAACCGGAGCGAGGGATCTCTCTGAGCTTGCGCCTTTAACAAAATCCAACTCGAGCGAGGGATCTCTCTTCTGATTTGACGCGGTCTACGTTGCTTTCCGAGCATCAATCTCTGCGAGAAAGCTCTCGCCGTGAGGAATTTCTCCGCCAAAATTCTGCGCCACCGTCTGCCCCATATCCGCTAACGTAGCGCGCACGCCCAGGTTTCTGCCCTTCTGCCCTCCGGGGCTATAAGCCAAAATCGGCACGTATTCCCGGGAATGGTCCGTCGTCTCCCAGCGAGGATCGGGATCGCAGCCGTGATCCGCGGTGATCAGCAGCACGTCGGTTTCCCGCAAGCTGGCGAGCAACGGCCCGAGCTCATCGTCGAACTCTTCGAGAGCCCGCGCGAAGCCTTCCACGTCTTTACGATGCCCGTACAGCATGTCGAAGTCGACGAGGTTCGCAAATATCAGTCCGCCTGGCTGGCACGCTAAAGCCTTGCGCAATTGCTTCATCCCATCGGCATTGTTTCTCGTGGATACGCAGCTTCCTCTGCCCCGGCCATGATAAATATCGTGAATCTTTCCGATCTCCAATAGAGGCACTCCTCGCTCCGCCAGCACGTCCAGCAACATCGGCCGCGGCGGCTCTACGGCGTAGTCATGGCGGCGTTCCGTGCGGCGAAAATTCCCGGGCGCACCGGTAAAGGGCCTGGCAATTACCCGCCCGACGCGGTGCGGTCCATCCAAAATTTTCCTCGCAATTTCGCAGTACCGGTAAAGTTCCGGCACAGCAATCACGTCCTCGTGCGCGGCGATCTGGAAAACACTGTCGCCGGAGGTGTACACGATGGGATCGCCGGTGCGCATGTGCTCGGCGCCCAGTTCCTTGAGAATCTCCGTGCCGCTCGCAGGCTTATTGCCGAGAGTCTTGCGGCCGATGGCGCGCTCGAAGGCCTGCATGATTTCCGGCGGAAAGCCTTGCGGGTACACCGGGAAGGCCCTTTCCAGCCAGATTCCTGCCATTTCCCAATGCCCCGTGGTCGTGTCCTTTCCGGGTGAGCGCGTCGCGCCTTTTCCAAAACAGCCCACGGGGTCGCCAGCCGGCGAGAGGTGCTCCAAGGACTCGATATTCGCGAGCCCCAGGCGAACGAGATTCGCAATCGCCAGCGGCCGTGACGCCGCGATGTGCCCCAGAGTATTCCGCCCCGTATCGCCATACTGCTCGGCATCCGGCAGCGCGCCAATGCCTACGCTATCGAGCACCAGCCACACAATTCGAGAAAACGCCATCTCTCCCCTCTCAAGAGTTCGTCATTTCCAGTCGGGACGCTCTGGCGGCGAAAGTCACCTACAGGATGAGCTTTCGCCGCGCAACAAAGTCGAAGAATCCCTCTTCGATTTTGCCGAACGCAGTAACGATTTCAGCAGAGCTATTATGATCGAATGCTGCTTCGGTATGGACATCCACAACGTCCGCACAAGTTGCTGTCATTCCGAGCGAAGCGAGAAATCTGCTTCTCATGCGTAAGTACCTCCGCGCTGCCACTCCGCGCTACCATTTGCCGCCCCCGCTCCGGCGACGTATAATTTTTTGTTTAGATTGCCACTGAAATTTCCGGCTGTGCAGGACCTTGTGCCCGAAAAACTCGATAAGCCTGAAATCACCGAGGAGCCCACCTCCATCGCCGTTTCCGGCGCCCGCGTTCACAACCTGAAAAATATCAGCTTCGAGATCCCCCACAACGCCATTACCGTAGTGACCGGCGTATCGGGTTCGGGAAAATCGAGCCTGGCTTTTGACACCATCTACGCCGAAGGCCAGCGCCGCTATATTGAATCGCTCTCCGCTTACGCCCGCCAGTTCCTCGAGCGCATCGAAAAGCCCGATGTGGACGAAATTTCGGGCATCGCCCCGGCCATTGCCATCAAGCAAAAGAACGCCACGCGCAATCCGCGATCCACCGTGGCGACCGCCACCGAAATCTATGATTATCTGCGCCTGCTCTATGCCCGAGCGGGCCGCACGTTTTGCACGCGCTGCGGCAGCGAAGTCCGCCGCGATACCATCGACTCCATCACCGCGCGTGTCCTGGCGCTCGAACCGGGACGCCGCTTCTACGTGCTCTTCCGCCTGGCGATCCCCGAACCGGCCAAGAAGCCCGGCGCGCGAAAACCTGCGCGCCCTGCGGCTGAGGGCGTGCGGCAAGCCTTGCTCGACCTGCAGAAGCGCGGATTCAATCGCCTCTATCAGGCGGCGCGGGTTCGCGAATTCTCTTCACCGGAATCGCTCCTCGATCTCGATTTCTCGCAACCCATCTATGTGCTGGTGGATCGTCTCTCCGTATCCCCAGAAATCCGCTCGCGCTTGGCCGATTCGGTCGAAATCTCTTTTCGCGAAGGCAAGGGAGAAACCATCCTCGAATTTCCTCCTGCAGAAACGAACCCCGAAACGGAGCGCATCGTCTTCAGCGATCGCTTCGAGTGCAAGAAGTGCGGCCTCGCCTATCAGGAGCCTGAGCCGCGCCTTTTTTCGTTCAACAATCCTTACGGTGCCTGCCCGCGCTGCCAAGGATTCGGCAATACCGTCGATTTTGATCTCGACTTGGTCATTCCCGATCGCGGCAAATCCATCAACGAGGGCGCCATTCAGCCCTGGACCAAACCGCGTCATCGCTCGCTTTGGCAGGAACTGAAGCGATTCGCGCGCGCGCGCGGAATTCCCCTCGATGTTCCCTTTCGCCAGCTCACCGCCGAACAGAGAGACACCATCGTCGAGGGCGATCGCGACGCGGGATTTCCGGGGGTAAAGGGCTTTTTTTCCTGGCTCGAAAGGAAGAAGTACAAGCTGCACGTTCGCGTGTTCCTCAGCCGCTATCGAGGTTATGCCACCTGTCCGGAATGCGGAGGCACGCGGCTTCGCGCCGAAGCTCGCGCCGTGCGCATCCATGGGAAATCCATTACCGAGGTATGCTCGCTGACGGTTGCCGAGGCGCGCCAGTTTTTCAGCTCCATCGAGCTGGCGCCCGAAGCCGCCGCCATCGCCGAGAGAATCCTGCAGGAGATTCAGCAGCGGCTGCGGTTTCTAGACCAAGTGGGACTCGAATATCTGACGCTCGATCGCCTCACCTCCACGCTTTCCGGCGGCGAAGCGCAGCGCATCCAACTCGCCACCTCCTTGGGCTCGCAGTTGGTCGGTGCGCTTTATGTCCTCGATGAGCCCTCCATCGGCCTTCATCCGCGCGATACCCACCGCTTGATCGAAATTCTGAAAAGCCTCCGCGACTTAGGAAACACCATTCTCGTCGTCGAGCACGATGCAGAAACCATCGCCGCTTCCGATTATGTGCTCGACCTGGGACCCGGGGCCGGCGAATTGGGAGGCAAGCTGCTTTTCTGCGGCCCGCGCCAGGGTCTCCTCGATGCGCCAGACTCCCTCACCGCTCGCTATCTCAATGGCGAACTGCGCATTCCCGTGCCTTCCCTGCGGCATAAACCTTCTCGTCGTTTTCTGCGCATCTTTGGCGCCCGCGCGCATAACCTTCGCAACATCGATGTCATGTTCCCGCTCGGCACGATGGTCGCTGTGACCGGCGTCTCCGGTTCCGGTAAATCCACATTGATTTATGACGTGGTCTATAAAGCCTTGGAAGCCAAGCGCGCCGGCGTCAATTTCAAGGAACTCTGCGACCGTATCGAGGGCGATACGCTCCTCGACCAAGTTGTCCTGGTGGACCAATCCCCTATCGGCCGCACCCCTCGCTCCAATCCCGCTACCTACTTGAAGGCCTTCGACTCCATACGCGATGTTTTCGCCGCCACGCCGGACGCCAGGCGGCGTGGCTTCACAGCCGGGCACTTTTCCTTCAATATTCCGGGCGGCCGCTGCGAAGCCTGCCAAGGAAATGGCACGGTCACGGTCGAAATGCAGTTTCTCGCCGATGTCGAACTCATCTGCGAGGAATGCCGCGGCACTCGCTTCAAGAGCTCCGTTCTGGAAGTGCGCTATCGCGACAAAAACATTCACGAAGTCCTCGGCCTCACCGTCCGCGAGGGCTTGCAATTCTTCGCCGGCGTGCCGCGCGTGATTTCTAAACTCAAAGTCCTTGAGGAGGTAGGTCTCGGATATCTGCGCCTGGGACAATCCGCCACCACCCTATCGGGAGGCGAAGCGCAGCGGCTGAAGCTCGCCGCGCACCTGATTTACACCGCCAATCCCGGCGTTCTTTATATTTTCGATGAGCCTACTACGGGATTGCATTTCGATGATATTCAGAAGCTCCTGACGGCCTTTCGCAAGCTTCTGGACGGCGGCGCTTCGCTCATCGTCATCGAACACAATCTGGACGTGATCAAATCGGCCGATTGGGTCATCGATTTGGGTCCCGAAGGCGGCGCACAGGGCGGCACGATCGTGGCTACCGGAACTCCCGAGCAGGTTGCGCGCAATCCTCACTCCTACACCGGCAAATATCTTGCGCGCGCCCTCAAGAATTCTAACGGGCGCGGCGAGTCGTGCATTTCCCTAAAAAGTAGTGCGGCGGCCAATGAATTCAGCGCCAAACCAGGATAAGATCACAGCGAACGACTAGTGCCGTTCCAACTTGATCCGGCGAGAGGTTCGGCCCAAAGAGCCTGCGGATAGGGTGGCCTAGTAGAGAATGTGGTGCAAATAGTTGGAACGGCACTAGAACTCGCCGGAGCCCTCGCGCGACGCATCAACAAAATGCCGTTGCGCCATTAGGAACTTCGCACAGGCCATGAGCGAAATTCGCCGAAATCTCGCCGCCCTCGCCCTGATCGCCCTTTTCGCGCCACATGCGGCCCTGCGCTCACAAACCTCGGCCCCAACAAATTCGCCCTCTTCGCCGTCTTCGCAATCAAAGCCACAGCAAGCTCCTGCTTTGGGCGCAGATCCCCTTGCGCCACTGCTCGCGCAAGCCCAGGATGCGCTGGATCGCGAAGACTTCGCCGCCGCCATCCCCCTGCTGGAAAACATTGCCGCGGCGAAACCTACTGAAGCGCTGCCTCATTTCGAACTTGGATTCGCCTATTCCGGGCTGAAGAAAAACCCGGAAGCCATTGCGGAATATCGCCGCGCCATTTCGCTGGACCCGAATCTCGCTCCGGCGCATTTGAACCTGGGACTCGCGCTGCTGGATTCCGACGCCGCCGCGGCAGAGGCGTCGTTTCGCCGCGCGGCGGAGCTCTTGTCCGGCCAGGCTCGCCCGCTCTATCTCCTGGCTGAGGCCCTCGAACGCAGCGGCAAGCGTCCCGAGGCCATCGAGCAATATCGCGCCGCACTGGCCCTTGCACCCAAGGACGACGCCATTCTTTTTGCGCTCGCTCGCGCGCTTTTAGCCGGCGGACAAACCTCAGCCGCCGAATCTGACTTTCGCCAATTGCTGGCTCTCAAGCCCGATTCTGCGCCCGCCCGACTCGGCCTGGCCGAATCTTTGCTCCACCAGCAAAAGACCGCCGAGGCCGTGGATGTCTTCCGCGATTATCTCCAGAGGGTTCCCGACGACGGACATGCCCGCTTCGAGCGCGCCGTGGCCTTGCAGGACCTGAACCGCTTCGACGAGTCCCTCCGCGAATTGGATTTGCTCGACGAGGGCGCGCCGCCCAGCGCCGAATCTCTGAAGCTTCGCGGCAGCATCCATTTGCAGCAGAAAAAGTGGACCGAAGCCGATGCATCGTTCCAGAAAGCGCTGGCAGCAGCTCCCGCCGATGCTCAACTGCATCTCTGGATGGGCCAAACCAAAATGGAATTGCATGATTACACCGCCGCGGAAAGCGAACTGCGGCGTTGTCTCGAATTGGCGCCGGCCAATTCCGATGCCCTGCGCCAGCTCGTTGGAGTCTATTACTTGTCCGGCCAGTACCAATCCACGCTTTCCACTCTGGATCTTCTTGCGCAGCGCGAAACACCGGCTCCGCTTGACTGGTTTTTTCGCGCCCTGTCGTGCGATAAACTAGGACGGAAGCCCGAAGCGGCCGCCGCTTATCAAAAGTTTCTCGAATTGGATCGAGGCGAACGCGCCGATCAGGAATTCCAGGCACAGGCGCGGCTGAAACTTCTGCTGCGCGAATTGGGCAGAACTTCGAGGAAATAATTGCAAGCGAAAGGCACCGTCTTCGCCGCGAACGTGTCCCCATCGCGAAAAGGCTGCCTTCCTGCGGCGGAAGTCTGCCGACAGGTCCGGTATTCGGTCCCGCAGTTGCTTCCGGGATCCCGGGAATGCGGGAACTCCGGTGGAGTCCACCGGACTCCCGACACCGGAGATGAGCTTCCGCCGTGCAAGAAAGTCGCGCTTTTCGCGAGACATAAAGAGCAGCTTCGCGGCGCAACAGAGTTGGGCTTTCGCGCTAAAAAAGTGGCTCGGCGTCCCACTTGTGGCTGTAGATTTTGCCATCCCTTTTGGATCGTGACGAGCGTGGCCCTTTGCGCCTGCTTCAGTCTCACCGCCGCTGCGCAGGAGTCGCGTGCGAAGTATGAGGCGCAATTTCAATTGGAGCGCGATCCCGTGGTCAAAGCCAAGTTACTCTCCAAGTTGGGCCGCTTTGAAATCGACCAGGCTCGCGCGGATTTGAAATCGGATCAGGACGAGCAGTCTCTTGCCGATCTGGAGCACTACCGCGATCAGGTGGAGGGCACCGTCCAGGCGCTCTCGGCAAGCGGCGTGAATGCGGAGCAGCATCCCGCCGGCTTCAAAGAGCTGCAAATCAGCCTTCGCCAAACGCTGCGGCATATCGATGAACTGATCCTTCAGCTTCCGCTGGATAAGAGATCCTGGTTCCAGGCGGTGCGATTGGATTTGGCCAAGTCCCAAAATTCACTTATCGAGGCTCTCTTTCCGACCTTGGGCGAGAAACGATCGAAGAAAGGAGATCCGAGATGAAGGTCGCCGTGCGGTCTCTGCCGCTCGTGCTTGCATCCTTTCTGTGCGTTGCTGGAATGACTGTGGCCTTCGCTCCGGCATTCGCTCAAAAGAAGGACTACCTGAGCGACTCCGAGGCGGACAAGATTCGTGACGCGGAAACCACTTCGGAGCGGATCAAGCTTTTCATCTCTTTCGCCGCCGATCGCATCAAGAAGCTGCAATATGAATTCGCCCATCCCGGCGAATTACATCGCAACCAGCGGATCAACGCTTTGATCAATGCTTATGCCGGCTGTATTGATGACGGTTCCGATTTGATTCAGCTCGGCGTCGAAAAGCAGCAGGACATCCGCGATGCCATCAAGGAAATGCAAGGCCGCGCGCCCGAATTCCTGGCTTACTTGAAAGAGCTATCCGCGAAAGGCCAGGCCGTGGAGCCCTATAAAGAAAACCTGGATGACGCCATTGACGCAACCAACGACGCCATCAGGGACGCCGCCGAAGCGATAAAGGAGAATGCTCCGCCTCCTGTGCGCCGCAGACCGCAATGAAACGCGCATCCGCACGCCCCAGCCCCGTTCCCGGCGGCGCCGCGATGTTCCAACGGCTCTACACGCGTTTGGGTTGCCGGGGACGCCCGCCGCGCTTTGAAGTGGAGTTTTATCCTTACGCCAATTTGATGCACACCATCCGTTTGCGCGAAGAAACCGCGTGCGTGCGCCTGTCAGATGCCTTGCGCGGGGCGCCGCTCGCGGTTCTGGAGTCCGCTGCGGCCATTCTCTTATCTCGCGTTTTTCGGCGGCGTGCGCCAAGCGAAATCCTTCGCGCCTATCGGCAATTTGTTCTGTTACCGCGAACTCGCCGGCGCGTCGCTGCACTCCGCGGCGCTCGGGGCCGCCGTGTCAAACTGGGTCCACGCGGATCGATTTACGACCTCGCGCCCATGTTCACCCGCCTCAACCGGCACTATTTCGGCGGACGACTGCATCGGCCCAGGCTCGGCTGGAGCAACCGGACCTGGCGCGCGCAATTCGGCTGCTTCGATCCGGCCCTCGACCAGATCGTTATGAACCGCTGGCTGGACCGGCCCTCCGTGCCCCGCTACGCCGTTGAATATGTGCTCTTCCACGAAATGCTGCACGTGAAGCATCCGCTGCGCGCGGCTCGCTGCGGGATCGAAGCCCATTCGCTGAAGTTTCGGATGGAAGAAAAACGGTATGCCAATTACGAACGCGCCAGGAAAGTTCTCGACCGCTTACCCTGATTTCTGTTTTGTCGGCGCATGCCCGGATTGGCTTTCCAGCTTTTCGATGCGCTTGAGAATTTTCTCGCGGTCGGGTGCCGTACGATAAACTTCCAGATATTTTCTATACGCGGCCAGCGCGTTGTCCACGTCCCCTTTGCGTTCGTAGGCCTCTCCTAGCAAGGAATACGGCCGCGCCAACTTCGGCTGGAAATGCGTGGCATCCTGGAAACGTTCGATCGCCGCATCGTAATTTCCTCGCTTCAGATAAAACGTGCCGATCTCCACGCTCTTATCCGCTCGCAGCGGATCATACGTGGGCTCCGCCGGAGCCGGTGGAGGAGCCGCTTCCGCGTACGGCGGCGCGGGCCCTTTGTCCAGCGCTGATTCTTGAGCCGCCGCAGGTCTCCCGGCAAACGACGACACCAGAACTGCTGCGATCAGCGCCAAAACAGCACTCAGCGGACGGATCCGATGGCGCGCGCTTCGCATGGTTTTCGCAGGTGTGATTCGCTTTGCTATCATGAATGTTGGCCGCGGCACGAGATTCCCGGTCATCGGGAACTCCCCTGCTGACAATTGTAACTCCGCCCATGGAACTCCGGGAAAAAGTCGCCCATCTTCCCCATGACGCCGGTGTCTATCTGTTTAAGGACGCGCTCGGTGCCATTCTCTACGTGGGCAAGGCTCGCGCCTTGCGGTCCCGCGTGCGCTCCTACTTTCTGGAAACGAGATGGGCGGATGCGAAGACTGGATCCCTGGTGCGGGAGATCGCCGATGTGGATTACATCGTCGTCGATAACGAACGCGAAGCTCTGGCCCTCGAAAATAACCTCATCAAGCAGTATCAACCGAAATTCAATGTGCTGCTGCGCGATGACAAAACCTACCCCTACATTCGCTTCACGGCATTTGAAAAATATCCGCGCGTCTACGTGACGCGCCGTCTGCGCAAAGACGGCTCCATCTATTTCGGCCCGTTCTTCCCGCATAGCCTCGCCTATCGCATCGTCCATTTCATTCACAAACACTTCCGAATTCCTTCCTGCACCGTGGACTTGACGCGGCCGCATCCGCGTCCCTGCCTGCAATATTACATTCAGCGCTGCTGGGGCCCTTGTGTGCCCGGTCTTGCTTCGGAGGAGAAATACGCGGAGGCGGCACGCGACACGCGCACTTTTCTGGAAGGCCGGCGCCACGACCTGCTGGCCAGTCTCCGCGAGCGCATGATGCAAGCCTCGGACGGCCAGCGTTACGAACAGGCCGCCGGTTACCGCAATCTCCTGCACACCCTCGAAGAGATCGAGGAGCGTCAGAAGATTGCCGCCGCCGCCGGCGATGACACCGACGTGCTCGCCTGGTATGCCGAGCCTCCCCAGGTCGCCGTGAATCTTTTTCACATTCGCGCCGGCCGCGTGGTCGATCGCCGCGATTTTTATTGGGAGGATCTCGAGGAATTCGATCCCGGCGAATTCCTGCCCTCGGTGCTCAAACAACTCTATCTCGATGCCGCTTATCTGCCCCGAGCGATTCATGTCCTGCGGGATTTCGAGGACCGCCAGTTACTCGAAGAAATCCTTTCCGAACGCGCCGCGACCCTGGATCTGCCATACCGGCGCGTGGAGATCGCCGTGCCGCAGCGCGGTCCCAAACATGCCTTCCTGGATTTGGTGGAGAAAAACGCGCGCCATTCTTTCGAGCAGCGCTTCCGTGTGCTGAAGCCCAATTCCAAAGCAATTACCGAGGCGCTGGAATCCACGCTGAATCTTCCCGCTCCTCCCAAGCGCATCGAGAGCTTCGATATCTCTCATCTTCAGGGCACCGACACGGTCGCCTCCATGGTGGTCTGGGAAAATGGGCGCATGCGTAAATCCGATTACCGCAAGTTCATTATTCGCGGAGCATGGGGCAACGACGATTTTGCGAGCATGCGCGAAGCGGTGGAACGCCGTTACCGCCGCGTGCAGAGCGAACAGAGAGAAATGCCCGGCTTGATTCTGATTGATGGCGGACTGGGACAACTGCGCGCCGCGGCGCAAGCTTTGGAAAAATTGGAAATCATCAATCAGCCCGTGGCGGCCATCGCCAAGCAGGAAGAGGTCCTTTTCGTTCTCGGGCAGGAGGACGAACCGATCCGCCTGGAAAGACACTCGCCCTTGCTGCACCTGATTCAGCAAATCCGGGATGAAACGCACCGCTTCGCGGTTGGCTTTCACCGCCAACGCCGCTCTCGCAGAACCTTGAAGACCGAACTCGACGAAATTCCCGGCGTGGGTTCGCGAACCGTGCGGAAGCTGCTTCGCGAATTCGGAAGCGTCGCCCGCGTGCGGCTCGCCAGCGCCGAAGATCTCTCCCGCGTCGTGTCGCGGCCGGTGGCCATGCGAATTGCCGAACATCTTCACGGCAACCATGTTTCGAGCGCCGCACCCAAAGCAGATCCAGCGGCCTGATGTGGCCGCGAACACGCTCTGTTGCATCCAACTAACGTGTGTGCTAGGTTGAGCCGCATGGGGGTTAGTCAAATGGGCGACAGCACCGGATCCAGAATCAGTTACTTCATGGTAGGTCTCGGGATCGGCGCCCTTGTGGGCATTCTCTTTGCTCCCAAATCCGGCGAAGAAACACGCGAGTTTCTGAGCCAGAGGGCCGAAGAAGGCAAGGAATATGCTCAGCGCAAAGCTCGCGAGTTGCGCGAAAGGGCGGACGATCTGGTGGAACGCGGCAAGCAGGTTGCCGCCAAGCAGAAAGAGTCCATCTCCGCCGCGGTGGACGCGGGCCGCGAAGCTTATCAACGCGAAAAATCCAAGGAAATGTAGGGCCGAATTTGATGCCAAGCTGGGTGGTGCCCCTTTTCGTCATCGTCGCGTCTATATCTCTGTTCGTGCAAATGCTGATCTTCGGCGCGATGTTCCTAGAATTCCGCCGCATCAACCGGCGCCTGGAGCAGATCGCCGACGATCTTCAGAGGCGCATCAACCCGGTAATTTCCCGGCTGCAGATGCTGGTGGAAGAGGCGCAGCCGCGCATCTCCGGCATGATTTCCGATGCCGCGGAGATCACCCACGTCGCGCGCAGCCAGGTGCAGCGCGTGGATCGCATGGTCACGGAAGCCGTGGACCGCCTGCGCATGCAACTGGTGCACGCCGACCAAATCCTCACCGGGGCCATGGAAACCGTGGAAGAGACGGGAACGCGCATCCGCAGCACGGTGTGGAGGCCGATGCAATCGGTCACCGCGCTGGTGCGCGGAATCCAGACCGGCCTGGAGTTTTACCGCGGGCGGCGCCGCCGCCCGGATGGTGTCAGCGAGCAGCAGGACGAAGAGCTTTTCATTTGACTCGCTTCTTTCTCGTAAGCATCGCTCCGCAGTGAATATCCACGCGGCTTCCCTTTCGCTAATGTGAGCGGAAAAGCGAATTCCTCGTCGTCGCAAGTTTTGCCAGCGGAAACGGCCGCGCCGCGCTACTCGCAGTGACCTCATTTCCGCACAGCGAAGGATCCATCAGCGAATCCAGCCACCGCCGAGCACTTCGTCTCCCCGATAAAAGACGGCGGCTTGGCCGGGCGTGATGGCGCGCTGCGGCGTGTGAAAGTGCACCCGTACCGTCGCCAGGTCAGCAGGCTCGATGCGCGCGGGAGCCGGCTCATGCCGGTAGCGTATTTTCACCGTTGCTTCTAACGGTTCATCCAAACCGGGCCAGGCAATCCAATTGACGTCGCGGGTCTCCAAACTATCGCGCCACAATTCCTTCTCTTCCCCTACCGTGACACGCCTCGCGTGGGCATCGATCTGCAAGACGTACAGCGGCCGCGGCGCCGCAATTCGCAACCCACGGCGCTGCCCCACGGTAAAATTCTGAATCCCCGAATGCATGCCGACGACTTGGCCCGAAGTGCTTACGAGCTCGCCGGATTCGTCACAGTCTTTTTCAGCCGCCGGTCCTTGCTCCCTGTCTTCTTCTTCCGCTCGTTTGCCCTCGCTGTCGTCTTTATCCGCTCGTCTTCGCTCGCTATCTTCCTCATCCGCTCGTCCTCGCTCGCTGGTTTCACGGCGATAAGCGTCGATAAAATTCGTATAGTTTCCCGAGGGCACAAAGCAAATCTCCTGACTTTCCGGCTTTTCCGCCACCGGCAAACGCGCGCGCCGGGCCATCTCCCGAACGGCTTGCTTGGAGAGGTTCCCCAAGGGAAACGAAGCGTGGGCCAACTGCTCCTGAGTCAATCCAAAAAGAAAATAGGACTGATCTTTGGAGAGATCCGAAGCGCGCAAGAGACTGTACCGGCCTGTGTGAGCGTTTCGCTCGATGCGGGCGTAATGGCCGGTAGCGATGCGCGACGCGCCGATCTGCCGCGCCGTCACCAGCAACTGATCGAATTTCACATGATTGTTGCAAAGGGCGCAAGGAATCGGCGTGCGCCCGGCAAGATAATCCTGAACGAACGGACGCACCACGGTCTCCTCAAATCGCCGCTCGAAATTGACCACATAATGGGGAATGCCGATGTGCTCGGCTACGCGGCGCGCATCGTAGACGTCATCGAGCGAGCAGCAACGCTGACGCGGAGCTTCGCCCGGAGAGAGTTCCGGAAAGCGCCGCTGATTCCAGAGCTGCATGGTCAAGCCAACGATCGGAGCACCCGATTCATGCAGCATGGCGGCAACGGTGGAGCTATCCACGCCGCCACTCATGGCCACGACAGTCAGCTCGCGAAGATTCGCTTCGGAGCTCATTGCGCGGCCGCCATTTCTCGACTGGACGCGACGTCGCGCTGGCGCGCAACGGCCGCGGGGATCAATTCCAGTGCTCTGTCGATCTCTTCGCGTGTGTTCGTCCGCCCGAGACTTAGACGGACGCTGGCCCGCGCTTCCGCGGGAGTAAGGCCGATGGCGGTGAGCACGTGCGAGGGATCCACCGCTCCTGACGAACATGCCGCGCCCGCCGAGCAAGCCAACCCCGCCAAATCCAGCGCAATGATGAGGGACTCGCTCTCAACGCCAGGCAGCAGCAGGCTCGAGGTATTGGGCGCGCGCCGCGCGGGATCGCCGTTGACGCGAGCTCCGGGAATGCGCGCGAGCAGACCGCTTTCGAGGCGATCGCGTAACTCGGTAACGTGGGCAGATGCTTCGGCGAGATCGCTGCGCACGATTTCACAGGCCTTCCCGAGACCGACGATGGCGGCCACGTTTTCGGTGCCGGCGCGGCGCCCGCGCTCATTTTGTCCGCCGTAAAGCAAAGGATCGATTGCCACGCCCTTCCTTACAAAGAGCGCGCCGGCGCCCTTTGGTCCACCGAATTTGTGCGCCGAAAGTGACAGGAGGCTAACCCCTAAGCGGTTTACGTCGACGGGAATCTTGCCGGCCGCTTGCACCGCGTCGGTGTGAAAGGGGATGCCCGCTTCGGTCGCGATCCTGCCGATCTCCGCAATGGGCTGCAAGGTGCCGATTTCGTTGTTTGCGCGCATGACGGAGATCAGGGCGGTCTCGGGACGTATCGCCGAGCGAATGGCATCCGGGCTGACGATGCCGTCTCGGCCGACGGGAACATACGTGACGGAACCGCCGCGGCTTTCGAGCGCACGGCAGGCTTTCAGAACCGCATCATGCTCGATGGTGCTGGTGATCAAGTGCGGGGGTGCACTAACGGATTTTCTCGACGTACGCAGCGCATGCCCGACGACGCCCCCAATAACACCAAAGATGGCGGCGTTATCGGCTTCGCTGCCACCGCTGGTGAACACGATCTCGGAAGAACGAGCGCCGATCAGCGCGGCGACCGCTTCGCGCGCGCCTTCGATAGCCTGCCTCGCCCGCTGGCCAAAGTGGTGTGCAGAGCTGGGGTTGCCGAATTCGGCCCCGAAATAGGGCAACATGGCCTCGAGCACGGCAGGGTGCAGAGGCGTGGTGGCGTTATGGTCGAGGTAGATGCGCTGCATTTGCACTTTCTGTCACGTAAATACCCGTTGAGATGGGCCGCAAGTAAGTAAATTCAGACCGAAGGAGCTGACTCCCCGTCAGGATTTAAAGTGAAACTTGAGGAACCGGCACCCCCGCCCCCCCCTATTTTTTCACAAGGATATCATTCTAAATGACTTATTCTGAATTTTGCGACAAGAATATGATTCCAAAGCGCTTCCGGCAACCGCGGTATCACGAAACGCTGGTAAGTCCGCAGACAGAATTCGAGATGCCGCGCGGCCGTCAAGTTCGCAAGATTCGACCATGACCTATTTTACCCCACGAGTAAAGGCCCCTGGGCGCGGCTAGTCGGATAACGCTTCAGTTTCCGAAAATCCCGTTTATCGGAATGTGCGTAAGTCACGCAAGTCATGACGCGCTTGACTTCGGGTCTACATAGAGATATCAGGGGCGTGAAGAACGCGGTCTCTAGATAAAAAAGGAGCTTTTTGTGCGGTCGAACTGGCTGCTTGCGCTTTTGAATTTCAGTTTGCTCATGTTCATCTCCTCCTGCAGTACGAGTAATACGCCCGCAAGTTCAAGCTGCTCTACACAAGGTTGCTCGATTCCGGAGCCGCTTGCAGTGGTCTCGACTTCCCCTACCGATGGCGCAACGAATGTGCCGCTTTCCGAATGTCCGTATGCGAACGGACCGTGTAGAGGCATCGTAGCGATGACTTTTAATCAGTCGGTTAACATCGATTCGATGAACTTCCAAATTCAGCCTTTTATACGGGGCACCCTCCGGTGTCCAGACCCACAAAATCCGGGCATAGCCATCTATGGATGCCGAGCCCCAAATCCACCTACTACCATCCCACCAAACCAGTCCGTGATCGTTTGGTTTGACGGTGAAAGCACCTTTTCTCCGAATACGCTCTACACTGCCACTATTCTTTCCGTGAGTTCAAGCGACGGTAAGCCATTGGGGAAAGCCTACAGCTTCTCGTTCACGACGGCGGCACAATAGGGATTGGCATTTGACGCATACCAGATGACAATATCGCTAAGTCGGTATCCTTGCAGCGGGCCAGTTGCACAAAAAATCTTAGGGAGGAACTAATTTGCAACTTCGAGCCAAGTCCCGAGAAGTCGGCTTCTCGGAATGTGGCCCCGAGGGCGCGAAATCGTCCAGTCTGGGAGACAGTGGCCCGCGGTGCTATTGCGGATTTTCGGTGCGCCTCTAGGCTATCCGGCAGGAAGGCCCTGCGCGATTCGGATGATCCGCAACCTCTATACCCAAGCCGGTCTCCTGACGAACCTTCCCATAAGGGCCTCGACTAAGAGCTGGCGCCCCCTTGGAACCACTGTGCAGCTCCTCCTTTCTTATCGGTCCGGGGTACATCTAAATCAATCGAGACTCCATTTATTTCGATGGAAGGGGAAAACTGGAAGAGCTGATAGCTCCGGTTCGGGATATCAGGCACTTCACTCGCAGAACGCCAATAGTGCTGGAACGGCAGATCGTAAAGTTGCTGACCTGTCAGGAGCGCCCCGGCACCGACGTATAGGCCTGGTACGTAACCCGCCGCGCTCACCGCTTCGTACCAAGCCGCGCAATAATCAATCACATCCTGGGCTCGTGCAGGTCTGCCTACTCCTTCGAGATCAAACCACACATTAACACCGGGAGGAAAACCGACATCCTGAGCATTCGTGGCAGCCTCCTGCCCGTCCTGTCGCCCCAGAACCTGATTTGGGGACCATCCCGGTTCACGGGCGTGCTGAACTGGCATCAAAGCAAGTCCGGCACTCAGAATGTCCGTGGCTTCTCGCTCGGTTAAGTCCTGAGAGGACTCCGGTCCCCTCGAAATGTATCTGAGACAGAACCTATATCCCTGGCTGTAAAATTGCTGCGCAACAGTTGCCGAAATGGTTTCATCGCAATCAAATCCTGGAATTGACGGAATGGCACTCCGGACATCACCTCGCAGGCTCACGTTGCCGCCCCTTTCGTTCAGGGAAATGGCGAGTTAACTTACCCATCCCCGATCTTCTTCTCTTTCTTGGGCCTCCAATCGCCTTCAGACCCCCTGTTCGGAGTATTTGCTCTGTTAGCTATTGCGTCAACGCCCGGCGCCAAGTCCCGAGAAGTCGTCATTTCGGAAAGTACGCCAGCCCAAATCGCAGTTAACGGAAATCCTGTTTCTAAGGCGCTATCCGCTTCATTTAGGGCGGGGGATCGGTTCCGAGTACGCCGTCACTCGGGCAACAGCGGGCGACTATGCCCGTAAGAATTGAGACCGGCGCCATCGCGGTCCGCCGAGATCAGCTCTCGCAAGCGCGGTACGAGCGGCGAAATCTTATTTCTTGCTTTGATGCGTGGTCATTACCGGCACCCAGGCGGGCGTTCCCTCTTCCCACTTATCGCTGGTGATGGGCCGCTGGTTCGAGCCGTCCGCATTCATCACGAAAAGCTCCGCATAGGGCTGTGGGCTCCCGTCATAGAGCGGAGTTTCATCGCGAAAGCCCAAGCGCGAGCTGCTGAACACAATGTACTTACCGTCGGGCGACCACGCACAGTGAGCATCGTTTGCGGGGGCGTGCGTCAATTGCTTGAGCTCGGCGCCATCCGGCCGGATGGTGAAGATTTCGTAAGAGTTCGTGCCACCGGTATCGCGTGTGAAGCAGATGCGGTCACCTAGAGGCGACCACGTGGGGAAGTTGTCGTTTGCCGACGTGAGCTTGGTGCTCGTGCCGTCGTCCAGGTTCAGTATCTGGAGGCTCCGTTCTTCCTTCGTCCACACGCGATACACGATGCGCTTTCCGTCCGGCGACCAGCTCGGGAAGCCGCTATTGAGGGGGCCGCGGGTGAGTTCACGCTTTTCGGAACCGTCGGCGCGGATCATGATCAGTTGCGCGGGCTTGCTTTCGCGGTCGTTGAAAACCGCCCCGTACCCGAAAACAATCCACTGCCCATCCGGCGACCATGACGGCGAGAAAGCTCCTCCCCCGTCTTGCTGGAAGACCTGCTTGCGGTTCGTGCCGTCCAGATTGCTGACGTAAAGTGCAATCTGATCGAAGGGCGTGATTCTGAGGGCGCCGACATCGCCGAAGGGGCTGAGGGCCAATTTCCCGGTGCTCGAAATCGCCGGGAATTCGCCCGAGAATCGGAGGTCGAAGGTCTGATCCTTGGCGAAGAGCGGCTGGTTCTGCTTCGAATCGTAGGCGAACTTCTCATAGACAAGTTGCTTGCCGTCGGGTGACCATGCAGGATTGCGTATCACTCCTGGAGCCGGGCCTGGAGCCGGGCTTGGAGCCGGCGCGTCAGCTCCATGCTCTCCCGTCGTAAAGGCCAATTCTCCCTTTTGTCCGGGTCCCTTTATAAGGTAGCCGATTCGATCGGCACTCAAGAACTGCGGCGATACTTTCAGGCCCGGACCGGAGGTGCGCTCGGTCCGGCGGCCCGTGGCGAGGTCCACGGAGATGATCTGTGACCTGGGATCCCCAAACAGGCGCGCTGCAAAGGTATATTCGGCGTCCAGGCCGTAGAAGACGACTTGCTTGCCGTCGGCCGACCATTTCGGCGAGCCCGCCATTTCACCTTCCGGCGTAAGTTTGCGCAGACCCGTGCCGTTCGGTTGAATGACATAGATGCTTGCCGCTTGGATGTGTTCGAATCCGGGCAAGGGGAATTTGTGTCTTTTGAAGTCCGTTCCCCGGTCGGAGGAAAAAGCGATCCATTTGCCATCCGGCGACCAGGAGGGCCTGAAAAAGCCGTCCATTTTGCCCGCGGCCGCTTGCAGCGCGGGCACCCCCGTAAGGTTGCGCGCCTTTCGGGTTTTGATATCCAGGATCCAGATGTTGTTGGTTCCGCTGACGCGCGTAGAGACGAATGCCAGTTGATTGTCGTCCGGCGAAAGCGACGCCTGATCATCAAATCCATCGTCGTCCGTCAGCCGCTCGAGTCCGGAACCGTCCGGGTGGATTCGGTAAATATTTGCAGAGCCGTTGCGCTCGGACGTAAGTACGATCCATTTGCCATCGGTGGAAAACATCGCGTCGTAGTCCATGTTGCCACCGGAGTTGAGCTTGCGCTCCCCGCTTCCGTCCTCGTTGGCAATGAACAATTCTCCGCCGGAAGGTCCAATGCGGTTCACCAAAATGGTGTTCTTGGTGAACGCTAGCTGCGCCGAGGCAAGTGCCAGGGCCCCAAGCAGCAGAAAAAACGCAGTGACCGTTATTCCGAACTTCGCCATGGAGAACCTTCCCTCTGGCTCGCGCATCGTGCTTGTCTCATGGAATTCCAATCATGTGGTTTGGCCGGAAGATAAATTATAGGGCAAAATGGGCCCGTACTTACAGGGAAGAGTGTTTGCGTGCCGGGCACGGCGCCTTGAGAAAACCCGAACCATTACGGTAATTTACAGTTAGGCTGACGCCGAGCGCCCAAGTGAGACTTGGCAGTGTCGAATCCGACCATCACGCTGACTACCGATTACGGCACGAGTGACCACCTGGTGGGGGTGGTGAAAGGCGTCATCCTGCGCATCGTGCCGAACGCCAACATCGTGGACATCAATCATCACGTGGTGCCGTTCGACGTTCTCGACGGCGCGTTAACGATTGCGGCGGCGTATCGCTACTTCCCTGCCCGAACCGTGCATCTGGTGATTGTGGACCCGGGAGTGGGTACGGCGAGACGTCCGATCCTGGTGAGCGCGGACCAATATTATTTTGTGGCGCCCGATAACGGAGTGCTTTCCCTGATCTACGAACGCGAAGCCGTGGTTTCCGTGCGGCACATCACCGCCGACCACTATTTTCTGAATCCCGTGAGCAATACGTTTCATGGTCGCGATATTTTTGCGCCCGTGGCGGCTTGGCTGGCGAAAACCTCCCAGACGGAAGCGATGGGCGAAGAGATAAGCGATTACGTGCGGTTCGCTCTGCCGCGGCCCAAAGCGGCGGGTTCGACGAAGAAAGGCCTGGTGCTGCGGGTGGACGCGTTCGGCAATCTGGTGACGAATTTTACGGCCGAGGACCTGCCGCAAGGCGCCGGCGCAAACGGCAAGATCAATTTGCAGGTCGGCGGCAAGACAGTGGAGAAATTGGCGCAAACCTTTGCGCAAGGCGCCGCGGGGGAGCCGGTGGCTCTGGTTGGCTCCAGCGGATTCGTGGAGATTGCGGTGAACAAGGGGCAGGCGGCGCGGGTGCTGGGCGTGAACCGCGGCGCCGAGGTGATCCTGGAGATTGGCGCATAATGGATTTTGCCATTCTCTGCCCTAGCCACGGCCCACAATGCAAGCTCGCAGATGTTAGCCCGCCGATGTTGGATGGCGTACGGCGCGAGCCGGCGCGGCGGCGATCAGGCGCTGCAGTTTGATGCGCGCAACTCGCCGGCGCTCCATCTCCAAAACCGTAAAGCGATAACCAGCAAAATCAAAACTTTCGCCTCCGCGCGGAATGAAGCCGAGGTGCGTGAGGACGAAACCGCCCAGGGTAGCGTAAGCGGGATCTTCGGGGAGCTTGATCTCGTACTGCGTCTCGAGATCGCGAAGGCCTACGGATCCATCAAAGACCATGGCCATTTCCGGCCCGCTGCCGACGATCTGGGGAGCCTGTACGACGTCGAACTCATCGTGAATTTCGCCCACCATCTGCTCCAGCACGTCCTCCAGGGTAACCAAACCCAGGATGCTCCCAAATTCGTCCACGACCATGGCCAGGCTGTTGCGGCGCGCGCGCATCTCGATGAGCAATTCGCCGGCCAGCTTGCTTTCTGGAACGATCAGCAACTCGCGCAGAAAGCGCCGCAAGTCGAAATTCTGCGAGGGGCGCGGCAGGGGCGTGCCGTATTCGGAGCGGCGTTCGCGGTCCGAAAGGGCCGCGAGCAAGTCCTTGATGTGCACAAATCCGAGCACATGGTCGAGAGACGATTCGTAGACAGGCAAGCGGGAACGTTGCGTTTTGGCAAAAAGGGCCAGCGTCTCTTCGAATCCGGACTCGACGGGCAAGGCGTGCACATCGGGCCGGGGGATCATGATGTCGCGCACGCGGAGTTGGCGCAGCTCCAGGGCCCCGAGGATGAGGCGTTCTTCCCCGGGGCCGAGCAGGCCGTGCTCCCCGGCCTGGCGAATTTGCACTTGCAACTCCTCCGCGGAGTGCGGAATGGTATGGCCGGCGGCGAGCCCTGTCACGCCAAGCGCGCGGACGACCTTGCGGCTGAAGCCCTCGAGCAAAACCACGGCCCAGCGAAAGGTAGTCAGATACCAGTAAAACGGCCGCGCAACCAGAAGCGAAGCGCGGCCGGCACGCTCGAGCGAAATGGTCTTGGGGACCAGTTCGCCAAAGACGACATGCAAAAGGGTGAGAAAAGCGAACGCCAGGATTATGGCAAAACCGTGCGCTAGCAGCACAGCCCGGCTGCCCGGCAGCCAATCGAATAAGGGACGAAAAAGCTGAGCAAAAACGGGTTCGCCTAGAGCGCCGATGGCGAGGCTTGTGAGAGTGATGCCGACCTGCACGCCGGAAACGACGCGGTCGAGTTGGCGGAGCAGTTCGTGGACGATGCGCGCTCGGGGGTCGCCGCCTTCCACGAGCTGGCGCACGCGCGAGGCGCGCACGGCCACAAGAGAGAACTCCGCGGCGGCAAAAAAGCCGTTGATGGCCACCAGCATCAACACGGCCAGGAGACGGAGGCCGATCATGTCCTACAATTCTATCAGCGTGCGTCCTTCGGCGGTTGCCATTGTGGCCAGGTACCTCGCTTGCTAGGTACGACGCCGATGTCAAAAGCTGTCATCCCGAGCGAGTATCGCGATCGAGGCGCGGTTTGGGCGCTCCGGATGCTTTTGCGGAGCGCGCCGTTTGCGCCCCGGACGATTTTGCGGGGGATCTGCTTTTAGATTAAGCCCGGTCCGATCCGCCGAGGCATTGTGCCGGCTGCGCGGCGTGCATTAAAATGCCGCGATGCGTGCGGGGATAGGGGCGTGAATTCAACTCCAAGCAAGAAGCCCGAACCAGCGAAAAAGCAGGCGTTTGAGCAATCCCTGGCGCGCCTGGAAGAGATCGTGCGCAAGCTCGAAAGCGCGAATTTGCCGCTGGATGAGGCCATGAAGCTCTTCGAAGAAGGCATGCAACTCTCGCGCGATTGCCAGAAGCAATTGGAGCAGGCCGAGGCGCGGGTGGAGATTTTGCTGAAGAAGGCGGGCGGCGAAATGACGGCCCAGCCGTTCGAGCCGGAGGGCGGAGAGGAGACCTGAGCGCGCTTCGAACGGATGAAACTCCCCCCTTTTTTTGAAGAGGACCACCGCCTCGTCGACGCCGAGCTCGAGCGCCTCTTGCCGGCGGAGAACGAGCGGCCTTCGCTGATACACCAGGCCATGCGTTACAGTGTGTTTGCGGGCGGGAAGCGTGTTCGCCCGATTCTCTGCATCGAGGCGTTTCGCATATTCTCGGACGAGACGCCTGCGGTCCTGCCGGTGGCTTGCGCGATGGAATTTATCCACACCTACTCGCTCATTCATGATGATCTCCCCGCCCTCGATAACGACGATTTGCGCCGCGGCCGGCCCACTTGTCACAAAAAGTTCGGCGAAGCCATGGCGATTCTGGCTGGGGACGCGCTGCTTACGCTGGCTTTTGAAGCGCTGGCGGGCGCGCCGGTGCCGCAGGCCGAACGCGTGGCGTTGATCCAGGAGGTCGCCTCCGCGGCGGGCACGCGCGAGGGCATGGTAGGCGGGCAGGTGGCGGATTTAGAAGCAGAAGGCAAAGACGTAACTCCGGAAATGCTGGAATACATTCACCGCTCGAAAACGGCTGCTTTGATCCGCGCGTCCATACTTTCCGGAGCCATTGCCGGCGGAGCTTCGCAGGCAGATCAGGATCGGCTTCGCACTTTTGGCGGGCTGATCGGGTGGGCTTTTCAGGTGACGGACGACATTCTGGACGTGGAGGAGTCTTCCTCGGCCCTGGGTAAGACCGCCGGGAAAGATCAAGCGCAGCAAAAAGCGACCTATCCGGCGCTCTTTGGTCTCAAAAAATCTCACGACTTCGCGCGGGAGCTGGCGGCGCGAGCCATGGGCGCGCTGGAAACGTTTGGCGCGCGCGCCGCGAACCTGCGCGAGCTAGGCGAATTTCTCGTGCTACGCCGCGCTTAAGGGCAGCAAGGACGGCAGTGAAGGCCCGCCCGCATTCGGCAAAGAAGCGCCTCGATGTGCTGCTGGTCGAGCGAGGCTTGGTGGAGTCGCGGCAGAAGGCCCAGGCGGTAATCCTGGCGGGCGAAGTTCGCGTGAACGGACAACGCGCGGAGAAGCCCGGGGCCATGTTTTCGGTCGACGCGCAAGTCGAACTTGCCGGAAAGGGATCGCGCTACGCCAGCCGCGCCGGGGAGAAACTGGAAGGCGCGCTACGCGATTTTGGTGTGAGCCCGGCAAATCGGATCTGCCTGGATGCAGGCAGTTCTTCGGGAGGTTTTACGGATTGTCTCGTGCAGCACGGCGCGGCGAAAGTGTACGCCGTGGACGTCACCATCAGCCAACTGGCCTGGAAGCTGCAGCGGGACCAACGCGTGGCGACGGTGGAGATGAATGTCCGTTACCTGAAGCCGGAAAACCTGGCCGAGCGGCCTTCGCTGATTACCGCGGATTTGTCGTTCATCTCCCTCGGCAAAGTTTTGACGGCGCTCGCAGCGGCGGCGCAGGAAAATGCCGAATTCCTGCTGCTGGTCAAGCCGCAGTTCGAACTGGAACGCGGAGAGGTGGGCGCGGGCGGCATCGTTCGAGACCCCAAGCTTCGGGAACGGGCGATCGAACGCGTGCGGAAGGCGGCGGAGGCGTGCGGCGTCCGGGTTCTGGGAGTGCAACCGAGCCGCCTGCCGGGAGCCGAGGGCAATCAGGAATTTTTCCTATACGGCGCGCTCGGTGGTGCGCGCAATTCGCCCGGCGAGAAGCGCTAGTGCCGTTCCAACCAATTTTGACTATCCGCGGCCAGCTAGATAGCCCTTGCCGGACACCCTTTGCTTAGGCTCATCAAGTTGGAACGGCACTAGGGTAAAATGCTGCTTCGCCGCGAATGCGGTGGCGATTGGAGCTTGGAGCCGAATACCAGATGGGCGCCACCACTACATCCCGGGCTTCCACACTGGTTCAGGCCGTGGGCATCATTTCGCGGCCGCGCCGAAGGGATGTCTCCGCGGTCGCGCCTGGGCTCCTCACTTGGCTCGAGGAGCGAGGCGTCAATGTCTTCTGCGATAGCGAAACGGCGGAGTGTCTCCCCTCGTCCTGCAAAGTAAAGGCTCGCGAAGAGATTCCCGCGCTCTCTGATCTGCTGATCGTGCTCGGAGGCGACGGCACGCTATTGGCAGCGGCGCGCTTGCTGGGCGAACGCAACGTCCCCATTCTGCCGGTGAACCTGGGAGGCCTCGGCTTTCTGACCAGCGTGACGCTGGATGACCTTTATCCCGTGCTGGAACAGGCCATCAAAGGGCAGGCTCGCTATAGTGAACGCGTGCTGCTCGAATCTCGGGTGATTCGGCAAGGGAAGCCGTTTCATTGCGTGCGGGCGCTGAATGACGCGGTGCTGAATAAGGCGGCGCTGGCGCGGATCATCGATCTGGAACTGCGCGTCAACGGCGAATTCGTGACCAACTACAAGGCCGATGGCTTGATTGTGGCCACGCCAACGGGTTCGACGGCTTACTCACTGTCGGCGGGCGGTCCGATTATGTATCCAATTGTTTCGGCGTTTGTGATTACGCCGATCTGTCCGCATACGCTGACCAACCGGCCGCTGGTTATTCCGGACAGCGCGAAAATTGAAATCGGATTCGCGGCGGGAGAAGCTCCCATATATCTGACCGTGGACGGCCAGGTGGGGGTGGAGCTGCACGCGAACGACGTGGTGGCTCTGAGCGCCGCGGCCAAAAGGCTGCGCCTGGTGCGTCCGCAAGAGAAGAGCTATTTCAGCGTGCTGCGGGACAAGCTGAAGTGGGGCGAAAGGTGACAGGAGAAGTCCCTCGCATGGTAAGAGTTACCGAGCAGGGAGGGACGGAAGGGCGAACCGATGCTATGCTTGGGAAGGCTTAGTGGTATTACTTCCCCCGCGGAATTATGTAATTACGGAGCATGCAGCATTTGAAATGCAACGGCGCGGGCTGACCCAAGAAATCATTAAGAGCGTCATGGATTCTCCAGACCAGGTAATAGAGGTAAGGCCAGGCCGAATGATTTTGCAGTCGAGGATCGAAAGGGGTGATCCGCCGAAACTTTATCTGATCCGCGCCTTCGTAGATGTGGATCGCCAACCGGCAGAGGTTGTGACGGCGTATCAGACGAGCAGGGTCGCGAAGTATTGGAGAGTCGAATCATGAAGGTGAGCTACGACACAAAAACGGATACGCTCAGCATGATTCTCAAAGAGGGCGCAACGATATTCGAAAGTGCTGAGGACAAACCGGGCGTGATTCTCGACTACGATGAGGGAGGCGACCTAGTTTCCGTCGAGATTCTCGATGCATCTCGGCGCGTGACGGAAGCGCGCAAGGTCGATTTCCAAATCGCCGGTTAAACGATTCGGCTCGCCCGGAGTACGTGGTTTTCGCTCGCAATGAGTACCGTCGGAGGCTATTCGCCGCGGATGAGGTCGGAGAGAGATTCGCGGCGGCGAATCATGCGGAAGCGGCTGCCTTCCACCAAAATCTCCGGCGGCCGGGGCCGCGAATTGTAATTGGAAGTCTCCACGAAGCCGTAAGCGCCCGCGCCCCAAAGCACCAGCAGAGCGCCGGCGCTGACTCGCGCCAGCGGCCAATCCTGAGCAAAAACATCGCCGGATTCGCACACGGGTCCCGCCACATCCACGCGAACCTTGGCAGCATCACCATCGGTGCGCTTCGCGGCGGTAATCGGGTGCACCGCATCGTAGAGCGCCGGGCGGATGAAATCGTTCATGGCCGCGTCTACGATGACGAACCTCTTGCCACGGTTCTCTTTTGTGTAGAGCACCCGCATCAACAGCACGCCGGCGGGGGCGATAATCGAACGGCCCGGTTCGAGCAGCAAATGACAGCGAAGAGGGCGGACCAAATTTGCGACCGTCGTTGCGTAGTCGTCAGGCGAGAACGGTTTTTCATTCGAGTAACGCACGCCGAGTCCGCCTCCGAAATCGAGATAGCGCAATCTGATTCCTGAATCGGCAAGCTCGCGAAAATGGCGCGTCAGCCGCGTGAGAGCCTGGCGGAACGGCGCAAGCCTCAGAATCTGCGAACCGATATGAGCGCTGATGCCGCGCCAGTCGATCCAGCGGGAATCGCGATACTGCCGATACAGAGGAAGCGCATTTTCCCAGTCGATGCCGAATTTATGGCTGTGGTGGCCGGTAGAGATGTGCGGGTGCCCTCCGGCCTCCACGTCGGGATTCACGCGGATGGCCGCAGGCGCGCAAAGGCCGGCGCGAGATGCCTCGCTGGCAAGAATGTCGAGTTCGGCTGCCGATTCGGCGTTGAACAGGCCGATGCGCCCGCGGAGGGCTTCGCGGATTTCCTCCCGTGATTTGCCGGCGCCGGAAAAGACAATCGATTGCGCATCCACTCCGGCGCGTTGCAGGCGAAAAAGCTCGCCGATGGAGACGATATCGAATCCGCTGCCCAGCCGAGCCAGCAGGCGAAGGATCGAAAGATTGGAATTGGCTTTGACGGAATAACAAATCGTGTGCGGCTGGCGCTTCAGGGCCCGATCGAGCTTGCCATAAGCTCCGCTGATACTGGCTGCGCTGTAGACATACGCCGGAGTGCCCACGCGGTTAGCGATCTCTCCGAGGCGAACGCCCTCGCAGTAGAGCTCATTGCCCTGCCACGAAAATTCGGGCGTATAGCTTGCGGGATCGATCGCCGAATATGCCGGGGAGTTCGCGCGCCGGGAGCGGCCCCGGCGACCCGCCGAGGCGCTCACCGGACTTTCATGACCACGAGCGTGCGGTCGTCGGTGATCGCCATACCCCGAGTGAACTCCTGAACCGCAGCGAGCAAGCGATCGGCGAGCTGGTCTGACGTGAGCGCCGCATTCTGCTCGATCAGCGAGGCGATCCGCGGGATGCCAAAAAAATTGCCCTCCGGATCCGTGGCTTCGGAGAGGCCGTCGGAATGGAAGAGGAGAATGTTGCCGGGATCGAGATTCATCACCCATTCTTCATAAGTCACGTCATCGTAGATGCCCAGCGGGAAGCCCACCAGCTTGAGTTGCTCGCAGCGGCCATTCCTGTACAGCAAAGGCTGTGTCTGTCCGGCGTTGGCCACACGCAATTTGCGCGTAGGCTTTCGCCAGGTGGCAAAGCAGAAAGTCATGAAGCGGCCCTCGATGCGGCGTTCGCAGATCAACTGATTCAGCTGGCGCAGAAGTTCCGCCGGCAGGATCTTTTGCGGAGCGATGCTGCGCAAAATGCCGATCGCCACGGCGCCATAAAGGGCGGCGGCGGAACCTTTGCCGCTGACGTCGCCCAGGCCAAAGCCGATGCGCGTAGGGCCATAGCGCAGGAAATCGTAAAGATCGCCGCAGACTTCGCGGGCGGAAAGGATGCGCGCGGCCAGGTCGACGCCGAAATCGTCCGCCGGAACGGGCCGCAGCAGGGCGCCCTGCATGCGCTGAGCCGCTTGCAGTTCGCGCTCCATGCGGGCCTCGTCTCGGGCCACTTTCTCATACAGGCGGGCATTTTCGAGAGCGATGGCGAGTTGAGCGGCAAGAATGGAAAGCGCCTGCACGTGGTCCTCGGTGAAATAGTTCAACTGCGGGCTCTCGAGATCGAGAACGCCGATGACCGTGCCCTTATGGGTCATGGGAATGGCCAGTTCCGAACGCGTTTCGGGATTGACCATGCGGTAGCGCGGATCCTTGGTGACGTCCGGGACGCGGACCGGCAGACTGCTGGAGGCGGCCGCGCCGATGATTCCTTCCGAGAAGCCCACGGCGAGCTTGCCCTGGCCGCTCTGACCGTACTTCACGGCGAGCCGCTGCAGGAAGAGGTTGGTGACCTCGTCACGGAGCATGATGCTCATGATCTGATAATCGATGACACGTTTCACGAGTTCGGCGGCGCGCCTCAAGAGCGCTTCCATATCGAGGATGGAACTGGCCTCGCGCCCGACCTCGTGCAGGAGCAGGAGCGTATCCGCCTGGCTTCGGGCGCGCTCGAAAAGACGCGCATTCTCAATGGCCGTCGCCAGGCGGCCGGCGAGCAGCACCAGAATTTCCTGCTGCTCGGGCGTGAAGTAATCCACTTGCGAGCTTTGGATATCGATGACACCGATGACCTGATTCTTAAACAGCAGCGGCACGGCGAGCTCGGAACGAACGCTATCGATGGCATTGATGTAACGCGGATCGTTACGAACGTCGGCCACCAGGATCGGCTGGCGGCTCGCGGCCGCGGCTCCCGAAATACCCTGGCCGACCGGGACGCGCCAATTCTCCATCATCTCCTGACTGTATCCGACGGCGAACCGATTGGAGAGCATTTGGCTCCCCTCATCGAGCAGCATGACTGTAAAAATTTCGTAGTCCACCAGGCGCTTGATGAGCGTGGCCATCTTGGAGAGAACGCGGTCCAGGTTCAGCGAGGCATTGATCTCTTCGCCGATCTCCGCAAGAGTGGCGAGTACGCTCTCCGAAATTTCCTGGGTGACCCTGGTTTCCACGTCAGACATGGCGGATTTCTCTAGGCCCAACAGTATATCAGCAGGCGAAGGAGGTTCCGGTTTTGGTGTTCGGAAATGCAGGAGTCGCGGCGGAGCCTGCGATTCGTTCAGCGGGCCAGGGACTGCGGACGGGGCTGGCGGCCGCCAGGCAATCGGAGGACGCAAATGTCGCGGAGATTGCGATAGCGCTCCGCGTAATCCAGGCCGTAGCCAACCACGAATTCATTGGGAATTTCAAAACCAACGTAGTCCGGCCGGACTTGCTTCACGCGAGGACCGGATTTACTCAGCAGCGTCGCAACGCGCAGCGAGCGCGGCTTGCGTTGCCACAGCACACGCTGCAGGTAGTCGATGGTTCGCCCGGTATCCAGGATGTCTTCCACTAAAATCGTGTGGAGGCCCTCGATGCTGTTATCCAGATCCTTGGTCAGGCGAACCTGGCCGGAACTGCGGCTCGATTCGCCGTAGCTAGCCACGGCGATGAAATCCATCGAGACTTCGAGGCGAATTTCGCGGATCAAGTCGGAAAGAAAGATCGATGCGCCTTTGAGGACGCCGATGAGATGCAGGCGTTGGCCGCCAAAATCGGCCGTGATCTCTCGGCCCAATTGGCGGACTCGCCGCTCGATGGCATTACGGCGAAGCAAAATCCGCAGGTGCTCAGGCCCGCGCGCCGTCTTCACGAGTCCCTCCGGAAAAAGGCCGGTACTGTATAGTAGGTCTGCACAAAACCAAACGGTATGGCCAGTGGCGAAAGAGAAAACCGATGGCCGGGCCGGCGAGTGCTGGTTACCGGAGGCGGCGGATTTATCGGCAGCGCGCTGGTTTGGGAACTCAATGGACGCGGCTGCACCGATATCGTGATCGCAGACTCGGCGCCGGAAGCCGAGCGAAGCCGTTATCTGCGGCATTTGATTTTTGCCGACTACATCGAGCCGGAGCAGACTTTATCGTGGCTTACCGCGGGCCAACTGGGAAAATTCGACTTCGCGTTTCATTTGGGCGCCTGTTCCTCCACGACGGAAATCGACCGCGAATATCTCTACCGCAACAATTACGAATTTTCGCGTGATCTGGCTGCGTGGGCGCTCCAGTCGGACACACGGTTCGTGTACGCCTCGTCGGCAGCGACGTACGGCGACGGGAGCGCGGGCATGGACGACGCGAGCCCCGACGCTCTCGAACGGCTCGAGCCGCTCAATTTGTACGGCGAATCAAAACACCTGATGGATCTGCACGCCTGGCGGCAGGGCTGGCTCGAACGCCTGGTGGCCCTCAAATACTTCAATGTGTTCGGGCCAAACGAAGAACATAAAGGCGAAATGCGCAGCGTGGTGAACAAGAGCTTCGCGCAGGTGATGCAAACGGGAGGCATGCGCCTGTTCAAAAGCCATCGGCCGGAATATGGGGACGGCGAGCAGCGTCGCGACTTTCTTTACGTTAAGGACGCCGTGCGCATGACCCTACATCTGGCGGAGCATCGTCAAGCCGCTGGAATTTTCAATATTGGATCGGGAAAAGCGCACACCTGGAATGAATTGGCCGGCGCCATCTTCAGCGCCCTGGGGCGTGAGCCGCGCATCGAGTACATCGAAATGCCCCAAACCATTCGCGACAAATATCAATATTTTACGGAAGCGAAGATCGAGAAGCTGCGATCCGCGGGCTATAAGCAGCCGATTACGCCGCTCAGTGAAGCTGTGCGCGATTACGTGCAGAATTATCTGGTTCCGGCGAAGGCGCTGGGGGAAACGCCAGGCGAAGGCGGGCGGTGCTAACCGATGCGAACTTCGCCAAATTGCTTGGCTTGGTTGCGTCACGTTCATGAGATGCGCGCGGCGGGCGCGGAACAGTCAGAAACTAGCGGTAGGCGGCGGCAAAGGTGCTGGCATCTCCGCTCGCAAGGTCGGACAAGAATTGCTCATGGATCAGTGCCCCATAGATGACCAGATCGCGGGCCATCATCCGCAAACGCGTTTCGACCTTGGCGTTTTTCAGGACTCCCTCGGAGTCAAAATCAGTTCTGCCATCGAAGGAGACGCCGTAAGGCATACTCCAACCGTAGCACTGGCGCACGACCGTGCGCATCTGGTCCATTACCGTCAATCCTTTTTCGTGCGAGGAACAAACATAGCCGAAGACTTTGCCGGCGCACTCTTCCCAGTTGTAGTCGAGGAAGTTTTTCATCGTGCCGGACATGGATCCGTGATAGTCCGGCGACGCAAGCACAACGGCCGAAGCCCACTGCATGTCCGTCCCCAGCCGGAGCTCGGCCGCGGAGCCGCCGGCGTGATCCGGGCGGTATAGCGGCAATTCGATGGCTCGCAGATCGAGCATGCGTATCTCGGCGCCGTGCTCTTCGGCAAAACCGAGTAGCAGGCGAAGCGCCAGCGCGGTCCGCGATTTTTCGCGCAGGCTTCCACTGACACCCAAGAGATGAAACCGATCCGCGGCCACGCATCTCACCATACAACAGGGAGTGTCAGCGCACAAAATCGGTTTTCGGCGCTTGGGCCAAAAGCGGGTCCGTTGTAGCCCAGGGCGCGCCGGCCTGCGGCGGCCCTGGGGGTTTTTTTGTAGCGCCGCCCCAGCCGGGGTCCCCAGCACGCGCCGTTCTTGCGCGTGCTGGGGTGGTCTTCCAGGCGGCATGCCTATTCGCGGCCCGGCGGGTTCCCGGAGCCCGCGCGTTGGGGCCGAAGCTCGAGGGATCCATTGCCAGCGACTGCGGAATTTTGTGCGCTGAGGAACGGCGTGATATCGTGACCTTACGACTACAACCTAGCCGAGGTTCGGGATGCCCATAGCGACTATCAATCCGGCGACAGGCGAAACCCTGAAAACATTTGAGCAGCTCTCCGACGCGCAGATCGACCGCAAACTTCAGATCGCGGCGGAGGCATTCTCGAAATACCGCAAAAGCACCTTTGCGGAACGCGCTCGGTTCATGCAGCGCGCGGCGGAAATCCTCGAAGAAAAAAAGGAAACCTTCGGGCGCATGATGACGACGGAGATGGGAAAAACATTTCGCTCGGCGGTCGAGGAAGCGGTCAAATGCGCGTGGGCTTGCCGTTTTTACGCAGAGAATGGCCAGGCTTTTCTAGCCGACGAAGTCGTGGCCACGCCCGCAACGCGGAGTTATGTACGGTATCAGCCGCTCGGTCCGGTGCTCGCCGTGATGCCGTGGAACTATCCCTTTTGGCAGGTGATCCGGGCGGCGGCGCCCATCTTGACGGCGGGCAATGTGATGCTGCTCAAGCACGCGTCGAACGTTCCCCAATGCGCTCTGCTGATCGAAGAGTTGTTCCGCGAGGCGGGTTTCCCCGAAGGCGTATTTCAGACGCTGCTGATCGGATCACCAAAAGTGGAGGCCGTGCTGGGAGATTCGAGGGTGGCGGCAGCGACGCTTACCGGAAGCGAAGGAGCGGGCGTGCAAGTGGCGCTGGGCGCGGCGAAGAAGGTGAAGAAGGTGGTTTTGGAACTGGGCGGCAGCGACCCCTTTATCGTAATGCCGAGCGCCAAGCTGGATGAGGCCGTGGCGACGGCGGTGAAGGCGCGGATCGCAAATAACGGGCAATCCTGCATAGCGGCAAAGCGCTTTATTATCGCGGAACCAATCGCGGAGGAGTTTCAGCGCAGATTCGTCTCGGCGATGGCGGCGCTCAAGGTGGGCGATCCCTTCGATGAGAAAACCGATCTCGGACCATTGGCAACGAAAGACGGGGTGGAGAGCCTCGATCGTTCGGTGCGAACGACCGTTGCATCGGGCGGGGAAATATTGACAGGAGGAAAGCCGCTCAGCCGTCCCGGCAATTTTTACGCGCCGACGGTGCTCGGCAAGATCCCCAAGGGCTCACCCGCACATTGCGACGAGTTGTTTGGTCCGGTGGCCAGCGTATTTCGCGCCAAAGATTTGGATGAGGCGATTCGCATTGCCAATGACAGCCGCTTCGGACTGGGCGCCAGCGCCTGGACGAATGACGAAAAGGAACGAGAACGCCTGATCAATGAACTCGAATCCGGGATGGTGTTCATCAACCGCATGGTGGCCTCCGACCCGCGGCTGCCTTTCGGAGGCGTGAAGTGGTCTGGATACGGACGCGAATTGGGCAGCTTCGGTATCCGCGAATTCACGGATATCAAGACCGTTTGGATTCAGTAATCTGGGCCCCCGGCACGCGCCTCTCGAGCGCGAGAACTCGCGCGGTTCAAAAAAGTCGTGTGCTGGGGTGGAGTAGCACGCGGAAAAATTCTGCTCGGCGTGTCATTCTGAGGAGCGAAGCGACGAAGAATCCCTCATAAGGGCGCGGCTTTATTTCGTCGCAACTAGATTTCGTAACATCCCACGCGAGGAGGTCTCGACCAGGTGGCCAATCTGGGATTTGTAGGGCTGGGCGTGATGGGAAGCTTGATGGCCCAACGACTGCTCGAAAGGGGGCACAGCCTCACGGGCTATAACCGCACACGCTCGAAAGCTCAATCGCTGATCGAGAAGGGCATGAAATTCGCGGAGACGCCGCGCGCCGTGGCTGAGGCTGCCGACGTAATCTTCTCCTCGGTGGCAAATTCAGCTGCTCTCACATCCATTGCTGAGGGTCCGCATGGGGTTCTGGCGGGATTGAGCCGGGGCAAACTTTTTGTGGATATGAGCACGGTTAGCGTGGCGACGAGCCGCGCGATCGCGGCCAAGGTGAGAGAAAAAGGCGCGGACATGCTGGACGCGCCAGTATCGGGAAGTGTGGCCACTTTGAAGGTAGGCAAGCTTTCGCTGATGGTCGGAGGCAGGCGCGAAAGTTTCGATCGCGTCAAGCCTCTGCTTGAAGACTTCTCCGACCAGCCGACAGCGGGACAGGGACAGAAGGTAACCTACGTGGGCGAGAACGGGCTGGCGCTGGTGATGAAGATTGCCACCAACTCCAATCTCGCGGTGCAGATGCTGGCGTTTTCGGAAGCGGTTCTGCTGGCGGAAAAAAACGGAATTCCGCGGCAAACGGCAGTCGACGTCTTGACGCACAGCGCCATTGCCTCGCCGATGGTGCAATACCGGGGGCCATTTGTGTTGAAGCTTCCGGAGACGGCCTGGTTTGATGTAAACATGATGCAGAAAGATATGCTGCTGGCGCTGGAGTTGGGACGCCAAGTGGACGTTCCTCTTCCCACGGCGGCTGCGGCGAATGAAATGCTGACCAGCGCGCGAGCGATCGGGCTGGTACACGAGGATTTTGCCGTGATGTTTGACGCACTGGCTAAAATGTCCGGGGTATCGCGATGACCACTGCTACGCAACGATCCGAAGCGAACGCAGCGCTGGGCAAGGAGCAATCGCTGCGCATGTACCGGCGCATGTTTTCTATTCGCCAATTTGAGGAACACGCCAACGATCTCTACCTGCGCGCCCTCATGCCGGGGCTCACGCACCTCTATGAAGGCGAGGAGGCCGTGGCCGTGGGAATCTGTGAAGCGCTGCGCCCGGATGATTACATCACCAGCACCCATCGCGGACATGGTCATTGCCTGGCGAAAGGCGCCGCGCCCGACCGCATGTTCGCCGAATTACTCGGCAAAGAGGCCGGCTACTGCCGGGGCAAAGGCGGATCGATGCACATTGCCGATCCGGCTACAGGAAATCTTGGGGCCAACGCGATCGTCGGCGGCAGCGCGGGTATCGCCACCGGCGCGGCATTTTCGGCCAAGAAGCTCGGGAATGGCAGAGTTTGTGTCTGCTTTTTTGGCGAGGGCGCGCTGGGGCAGGGAGTCCTCTACGAAGTCATGAACATGGCGCAGCTCTGGAAACTGCCTGTGATTTACGTCTGCGAGAACAATATGTACAACGAATATACGCACTACTCGGAGACGACCTCCGGCGACATCCTGGCTCGTCCGGGGGCTTTTGGTCTGCCGGCGGAAAGCGTAGACGGGCAGGACGTCCGCGCGGTGCATGCGGCGGCATCTCGATTTGTCGAGCGCGCGCGGGCGGGCGCAGGCCCTGCATTTCTGCTGTGCAACACTTACCGCTATCGCGGGCACCACGTGGGCGATATCAATCGCGAATACTATCGCGCCAAGCAAGAAGAGCAGCGATGGTCCTCCGAGCGGGATCCCATCAAGATTCTGGGAGATTGGCTGATGCAACAAAAGCTCGCCGATTCGGCGCAGCTGGAACGGATTCAAACCGAGGTCAAGGCGGAGATGAATGCCGCGGTGGAATTCGCCATTGCCGCGCCTTATCCGGCTGTCGAGCAGGTGGAGCAGGACGTCTATGCCTGAAACTGCCACCCAAACTACCGTACGAGAGTTGACCTTCGGGGAAGCGATCCGCGAGGCGCTCGCGGAGGAGATGCGCCGCGATCCGCGAGTGTGCATTATTGGCGAAGACGTGGCCGAAGCGGGCACGCCCTTCAAAGTGTTGTCGGGATTGGTGGAGGAGTTCGGCAAAGAACGCGTGATCGACACGCCGATTTCAGAGCCGGGGTTCACGGGAATCGGAGTGGGCGCGGCGATGACGGGCCTGCGGCCGGTGGTGGATATCATGTTCGGCGATTTCCTCACGTTGGTGATGGACCAAATCGTGAACCAGGCCGCGAAGATTCATTACATGTCGGGAGGAACCTGGAAGGTGCCCATGGTCTTGCGCACGACGATGGGCGCGACGCGGCGTTCAGCGGCGCAGCATTCCCAATCTTTGCAGGCTTGGCCCAGCCACATTCCAGGTCTTAAGGTTGTGTTGCCCTCCACTCCTTACGACGCCAAAGGGCTGCTGAAGACGGCGATCCGCGACGACAATCCGGTCATTTTTTTTGAAGACAAAATGATGTACCGGCTGAAGGGCCCGGTGCCTTCCGAGGAGTACACCATCCCGTTCGGGGTTGCGGATATCAAGCGCGCGGGAACCGATATCACCCTGGTGGCCACCAGCAGCATGGTGCAGGTTGCCTTGGGCGCGGCCAAACTGCTCGAGGACATCGGAATCAGCGCCGAGGTCATCGATCCGCGCACGACGTGGCCGCTCGACGAAAAAACTCTGATTGAATCCGCCAAGAAAACTTCGCGCGCCGTAGTGATCGATGAAGGCTACCATCGTTACGGAGTGACCGCGGAAATCGCCTCGGTGATCGCGGAAGGCGCTTTTTACAATCTGGATGGACCGGTGAAGCGAATCGGAGCGATGCACGTGCCGATTCCCTTCTCTCCTCCTCTCGAGGATGCCACTGTGCCCAGCGAACAGCAGGTGTTTGAAGCTGCGCGTCAGCTTTGCGGGAAATCCTGACCGCGCGTTAACGTGCCGCGCTGTCATCCCGAGTCCGCCTGGGGCGGACGAGGGATCTCTCTTGGCCTGGCGCGCTCGCATCGTCGCTGTCATCCCGAGCGCCGTTCTTGGGCGCGAGGGATCTGCTTTTGGAATGCGGCACAAGGAATCTGAGGACTCTGTAAAGAAATTCGGAGGCATGCCATGGGACTAAAAACCTACGGAACGATGGCGGTGGATTGGGAGAATCGCGTGGATTTCGAGCGCTTGCGGCGCGAGCGCCTGGCGCGCGCAAGGGCCTTGCTGCAGAAATCGGAGATGGGCGCGCTGCTCTGCTTTGATATGAACAACGTGCGCTATATCACGGCAACGCACATCGGCACCTGGGCGCAGGACAAGAACAGCCGCTTCACGCTTTTGCCGCAAAATGATGAGCCGATCCTCTGGGACTTCGGTTCGGCCGCCAGGCACCATCAGCTCAATTGTCCCTGGCTGGGCGAGCGCTCGCGAGCCGGCATTCCTCTGCTGCGAGGCGCAATGTCGCCGGAGATGGGACGCGCCGAAAATGTGGCGCGCAAGATCAAGGTCGAATTGGAAAAACGCAAATTGCAGCACGAGCCGCTGGGAGTGGACATCATTGAGCCTCCGATTCTCTTCGCTTTGCAGCGGGAAGGTATCAAGGTCGTCGACGGCCAACAAATCATGTCCGATGCGCGCGTGATCAAAACGCAGGACGAAATCACGCTGCTGAACATGTCGGCCATGATGGTGGACGCGGCGTACGACGAGCTTTATCGCGCCATGAAACCCGGGATGAGCGAAAATCAGGCCGTCGGCCTGGTCAGCAAAGTTCTCTACGATCTCGGCTCGGAATACGTCGAAGCGGTGAACGCGATTTCCGGAGAACGGTGCAATCCGCATCCGCATGTCTTCTCCGATCGCGTGCTGCGCCCCGGCGATCCGGTCTACTACGACATTCTGCATTCCTACATGGGCTATCGCACCTGCTACTACCGCTGCTTCACCATTGGATATGCTTCGCACGCCATGGTGGACGCTTACAAGCGCTGCCGGGACTACCTGGATGCGGCGATCGAACTGATCCGGCCGGGCCGAACCACTGCGCAAGTCGCTTCGGTATGGCCGAAAGCTCAGGAATTTGGCTTCCCCGACGAAGAGGCGGCATTCGCGCTGCAGTTTGGGCATGGAGTTGGCCTGGCGATTTGGGAGAAGCCGGTAATCAGCCGTCTGGTGTCGCTCGAACATGCGCACGAGCTCAAGCCGGGCATGGTGTTTGCGCTGGAGACGTTCTGGCCCTCCACGG
>WNGQ01000195.1_pt1 | contig 58934 bp, 53 predicted proteins | sample 5407661 | NCBI WGS metagenome assembly WNGQ01 (sample SAMN13153382, study PRJNA577476) | soil metagenome | isolation source: 60 cm soil or saprolite under Garry oak tree replicate 2 | place: USA:California | collected 2016-06-15 | reverse complement strand
ACTCGGCCACCATCGCCAGGTTCTCCTCGCGGGTGGTGCGCAGCGCCTCGTCGACGTGCAGCGTCCAGGCCTTGCCGACCAGCGTCACGATCGGCGTCCTGGCCGCCAGCAGAGCCAGCAGGTTCGGGTCGTCCTCGGTGCTGCGCCGCGGCGGCCGGGTGGCGCCGAACGCCGCCAGCCTGGCATGCCGCCATGGCAGCTCGGCGGCCCGGGCGAAGAACTCGGCGTCCTTCGGGTTGGAACCCGGCCAGCCGCCCTCGACGACGTCCACTCCGAGCGCGTCCAGCGCGGCCGCGACGTGCAGCTTGTCGGTGACGGTGAGGTCGAGGCCGACCTGCTGGGAGCCGTCGCGGAGCGTAGTGTCGTAGATCTCGACCTTCTCGGCGCCCGCCTGGCCGGCGGCACCGGCCGGCGCGGCGAGACCGGGCTCCCCGGCGGCACCGGCCGGCGCGGCGAGACCGGGCTCCCCGGCGCTCATCGGAGCGCCGCCGTCGCCGCCAGGGCAGCATCCAGCGCCTCGCCCCAGCCGTCGGTGCTGGCAGGCGCGCCCGCCTCGAGCACGGCCGAGACCGCGCCGTCCAGGTCAGCGGCCGCGTCGGGCTCGCCGAGATGATCGAGCAACAGCGCCGCGGACAGCACCGCGCCTGCCGGGTTGGCCCGGCCGGTGCCGGCGATGTCCGGTGCCGACCCGTGCACCGGCTCGAACACCGACGGGCCGGTGCGGTCCGGGTTGAGGTTCCCGCTCGGCGCGACCCCGAGCCCGCCGGTCAGCGCCGCGGCCAGGTCGCTGAGTATGTCCCCGAACAGGTTGTCGGTAACGATCACGTCGAACCTGGCCGGGTCGTCGACCAGGTACAGGCAGGCCGCGTCGACGTGCGCGTAGTCCAGCTTGACTGCGGTGTCCGCGGCGACCTGCTCGGCGGTGCGCTGCCACAGGCCGCCAGCGTGCAGCAGCACGTTGGTCTTGTGCACCAGGGTGAGCCGGCCGCGGCGGCGGGCTGCGAGATCCGCCGCGTACCTGATGCAGCGTTCGACACCGCCGCGGGTGTTGAGCGATTCCTCGGTCGCCGTCTCCATCATCGTGCCGCGGTGCACGGTTCCCCCGGCGCCTGCGTAAAGGCCCTCGGTGTTCTCCCGCACGATCACCAGGTCCAGGTCCTCCGGCCGGTGCCTGGCGACCGCGCCGCCGACGCCAGCCCGGAGCTTCGACGGCCGCAGGTTCACGTAGAGGTCGAGTTCGGCCCGCAGCCGGAGCAGCAGCCCGCGCTCCAGGATGCCGGGCGGCACCGAGGGGTCGCCGACGGCGCCGAGCAGGATCGCGTCTGCGGTCCGCAGTTCGTCCAGCACGCTGTCCGGCAGCACCTCGCCGGTGGACTGCCAGAGCCGAGCGCCGAGCGGGTACGGGCGCCATTCCACTCCGAAGCCACGGCGGCCTGCCACGGCGTCGACGCACCGCCGGGCCACGGCCGTGACCTCCGGGCCGACGCCGTCGCCGGGAACGGACGCGATCGCGTAACTTACGTCGTCCCCCATGCTCAGGCGTCCTCTCCGTGTACCGGGGGGTTGAGCCAGCTCATCATCTGCCGCAGCGGGCGGCCGACGCGCTCGATCTGGCTGTCCGCCGCGGCAGCCCGCAGCCGCTCGAAGTTCGGCCGGCCCCGGTCGTCCTCCTCGACCCACTCGCGGGCGAACTCGCCGGACTGGATGTCAGCGAGCAGCTTCGCCATTGCCTGGCGGGCCGGCTCGCCGATGACCCGCGGGCCGCGGGTCAGGTCGCCGTACTCGGCGGTGTCGCTGACCGAGTAGCGCATCCCGTTCATGCCGCCCTCATACATCAGGTCGACGATCAGCTTGAGCTCGTGCAGGCACTCGAAGTAGGCGACCTCTGGCTGGTAGCCGGCCTGAACCAGCGTGTCGAATCCCGCGTTGACCAGCGAGGTCACTCCCCCGCACAGCACCGCCTGCTCGCCGAACAGGTCGCTCTCCGTTTCCTCCTTGAACGTGGTGACCAGCGCCCCGGCCTTGGTGCCGCCGATCGCCGCGGCGTAGGACTTCGCCAGTTCCCATGCCTTGCCGCTGGCGTCCTGCGCGACGGCCACCAGCACGGGGGTGCCCTGGCCTGCCTCGTACTGGCGGCGGACCAGGTGCCCGGGCGCCTTGGGCGCCACCATCGCCACGTCCGCTTCGGCGGGCGGGGTGATGTAGCCGAAGTGGATGTTGAACCCGTGCGCGAAGAACAGCGCGTCGCCCGGCTGCAGGTTCGGCGCGATGGCCTCGGCATACAGCCCGCGCTGGGTGGTGTCGGGCGTGAGCACCATGATCACGTCGGCCCATTCGCAGGCTTCGGCGGGGGTGGCGACCGGCAGGCCAGCTTCCCTGGCACGGCTGCGTGACCTGGACGTCTCGGGCAGGCCGACCCGCACCTCGCAGCCCGAGTCGCGCAGGCTGAGCGCGTGTGCGTGGCCCTGCGAGCCATAGCCAAGCACGGCGATCTTGCGCGCCTGGATCAGGCTGAGGTCGGCGTCGGCGTCGTAGTACACGGTGGCCATCGGAACGTGTCCTTTCGGTTCGGGTTCAGGAAGCTTGCGCGGTCACGGCCGCCGCGGCGGCCAGGCTGTGGTCGGTAATGGTGCTGGCGCCGCGGGCGAGGGCGACGCGGCCGGTCCTGACCAGCTCGCACAGCCCGTAGCGCTCGAGCATCGCCAGCAGCGCGTCGAGCTTGGCCGGGCTGCCGGTCGCCTCGAGCACCAGCGTGTCCGGGCCCATGTCGACTACCTCGGCATGGAAGACCGACGCCACCTCAAGGACCTGCGAGCGCATCGAGGGATCGGTGCGGACCTTCACCAGGGCGAGCTCACGCTCGACCGCGCCGTCGTCGGTGAGCTCGACCACCTTGAGCACCCGGACGAGCTTGTTCAGCTGCTCGGTGACCTGCTGCACCGGGGTTGACGCGCCGTCGACCACGATCGTCATGCGGCTGACCCGCTCGTCCTGCGTCGGGCCGACGGCCAGCGACGAGATGTTGAACGCCCGCCGCGAGAACAGGCCCGCGACGTGCGCGAGCACGCCAGGCTTGTTCTCCACGAGGACGGACAGCGTGTGGGTGCTCACGGCACCATCACCTCCCTGCGGGTCGCGGCCCGCTGCTCGCCGGCGCTGAATTCGGGGCCGAGCACGATGTCGTCGTTGGGCTTGCCCGCTGGCACCATCGGGAAGACGCCTTCCCGGTCGTGCACCCGGAAGTCGACCACGGCCGGCACGTCCGTCACGGCGAGTGCCTTGTCCAGCACGGCGTCCACGTCGTCTGCCCGCTCGCAGCGCAGCCCGGCGCAGCCGTAGGCCTCGGCGAGCTTGACGTAGTCCGGGATGGCGGTGCCGAGCTCGACGTAGGAGTAGCGCTCGTCGTAGAACAGCTCCTGCCACTGGCGCACCATGCCGAGGAAGCCGTTGTTGAAGATCAGGACCTTGATCGGCAGCTTCTCGATCGCGCAGGTCGCGAGTTCCTGCGCGGTCATCTGGAAGCAGCCGTCACCGTCGATCGCTACGACAAGCTCACCCGGCCGGCCGACCTGGGCGCCCATCGCGGCCGGCACGGCGAATCCCATCGTGCCGAGGCCGCCGGAGTTGATCCACGTCCGCGGCTTGGTGAAGGAGAAATGCTGGGCGGCGTGCATCTGGTGCTGCCCCACCCCTGCGACCACCACGGCGTCACCGCCAGTAAGCGCGGACAGCCGCTCGACCACATGCTGCGGCTTGAGCGGGCCATCCGGGTCCTGGGTGTAGCGCAGCGGGAATTGCCGCTTCCACGCGTCAATCGCTGCGATCCAGCTGCCGGTGTCCGGCGCGCCGCCGCTGCCGATCAGCCCAGCCAGGTCGGCGGTCATCCCGGCGATCACGGTCCGCACGTCGCCGATGATCGGCACGTCTGGCACGCGGTTCTTGCCGATCTCGGCCGGGTCGATGTCGACGTGCACGACCTTGGCCCGCGGCGCGAAGCCGTCAAGCTTCCCGGTGACCCGGTCGTCGAACCGCGCGCCGAGCGCGACCACCAGGTCGGCTTCCTGCAGGGCGGCGACGGCTGTGTAGCAGCCGTGCATGCCAGGCATGCCGAGCGCCAGCGGATGGGCGTCGGGGAAGGCGCCGCGCGCCATCAGCGTGGTGGTGACCGGCGCCTGGGCGAGCTCGGCGAGCCGCCTGAGTTCCACGTGCGCGTCGGCCTTGATCACGCCGCCGCCGACGTAGAGCACCGGCCGGCGCGCCCGGTGCAGCAGCGTGGCGGCGGCGCGCATCTGCTCCGGGTCGGGCGGTCCTGGCACCTGGTAGCCGGGCAGTTCCATGGCCGGCGGCCAGCTCCCCCAGCTGCTTTTCCCCTGCAGGATGTCCTTGGGGATGTCAACGAGGACCGGGCCGGGGCGGCCGGTCGAGGCCACGTGGAACGCCTCGGCGATGGCAGCCGGGATCCGCTCCGCGTCGGTGACCAGCTCGTTGTGCTTGGTGATCGGCAGCGTGATGCCGGTGATATCGGCCTCCTGGAAGGCGTCGCTGCCGATCAGCGCGCTCGGCACCTGCCCGGTGATGGCGACCATCGGGACCGAGTCCATGTAGGCATCGGCCAGCGCGGTCACCAGGTTGGTGGCGCCAGGGCCGCTGGTGGCGATGCAGACGCCAACCCGCCCGGTCGCCCAGGCGTAGCCCTCGGCGGCGTGCCCGGCACCCTGCTCGTGCCGGACCAGAACGTGCCGGAGCGACGATGACAACAGCGGGTCATAGGCGGGCAGGATCGCGCCGCCGGGCAGGCCGAAGACCACGTCGACGCCCTGGTGCTCGAGGCTGCGAACGAGAGCCTGGGCTCCGGTCAGCTGCACTGGATGCTCCTTCACTGGGGGGTGCGTGTGCCAACAAAAAACCTCCTCGCCGTCCGGCGTAGGAGGTAGTAGCGCGAGCCCTGCGTACGGGCTCGCGCTACGTGATGAGAAGTACCTGGTACTGATCGATGCGGATCACTATCTTCTCCGTCTGACTCTACGGTGCCCGGCAGCACGTTACGGCGCCACCGCATTCCCGCGACACTATTCCAGCATCTCGGCGTTCCGGCAAACTGAACGCTCCGGCGGCTCAGCATTTCCGGCACGGCCCCGCATTCTCGCACCCATGGGTTCCAGCGTTCCAGCGAGGTCAGCGGGCCGCTGGCCTGGCACGATCAAGGGCAGGCAGCCAGGCCGGCCGGCCCGCCTCGAACGCGGCGATCGCCGTCTCGTGCCGCAGCGTGAGCGCGATGTCGTCGAGCCCTTCCAGCAGCCGCCAGCGGGCGAAGTCTGCCAGTGCGAAGGGCTCCTCGATGCCGGCCGCCGGGATGGCGACCGTCCGCGCCGCGACGTCGACCACGACCTCCGCGTCCGGGTCGGCGGCCAGCGCCGCGAACAGCCTGGCCACGGTCGCGGCGGCGGCCTGGGCCGGCACCAGGCCGGAGCCGATCGCGTTGCCGCGGAAGATATCCGCGAAGCCCGGCGACACGACCGCGGCGAAGCCGAAGTCCTGCAGTGCCCAGACGGCATGCTCGCGGGAGGACCCGCAGCCGAAGTTATCGCCGGCGATAAGCACCTTCGAGCCGACCGCGCCGGGCCGGTTCAGCGCGAAACTCCGATCTTCCCGCCAGGCCCCGAACAGGCCAGGGGCAAAGCCGGTGCGCTCGACCCGCTTCAGCCAGGCAGCCGGGATGATCTGGTCGGTGTCGATGTCGTCGCGGTCAACTGCGACCGCCCGGCCGGCAATCCGCTGTATCCCGGGCATTACAGGTCTCCTGGCAGCGTGAAATGGCCGGCCACGGCTGTTGCGGCCGCCACCGCTGGCGATACGAGGTGGGTACGGCCGCCGGGGCCCTGGCGGCCTTCGAAGTTCCGGTTGCTCGTCGAGGCGGAGCGCTGGCCCGGCGCCAGAATGTCCCCGTTCATGCCAAGGCACATCGAGCATCCCGCGGAGCGCCACTCGACTCCGGCCTGGGTGAAGAGCTTGTCCAGGCCCTCCGCCTCGGCCTCCGCCTTGACCCGGGCCGAGCCGGGCACCACGAGCGCGCGGACGCGGGGGTGGGCGTGCCGGCCGCGCAGCACGTCGGCCGCCGCCCGCAGGTCCTCAAGCCGCCCGTTGGTGCACGAGCCGATGAAGACCACGTCGACCGGGACGTCCCTGATCGCCGTGCCAGGCTCCAGGCCCATATAGGTCAGCGCGCGCTGCGCCGCCTGTTGCTGCGCCGGGCTGGCGAACGAGCCGGGATCCGGGATCTTGTCGTCGATCGAGACCGACTGGGCCGGCGTGGTCCCCCAGGTGACGGCAGGCTGCAAGGCCGAGGCATCGAGCCGCACCTCGTGGTCGAACTCCGCCCCGCCGTCGGTGCCAAGGCCGCGCCAGTCGTCCAGCGCCGCCTCCCAGGCCTTGCCGCGCGGGCTGTGCCTGCGGCCGTCAAGGAAGGCGAAGGTGGTGTCGTCCGGGGCGATCATGCCCGCGCGCGCGCCTCCCTCGATGGACATGTTGCAGACCGTCATGCGGCCTTCCATCGACAGCGCGCGGATCGCGTCGCCCCGGTACTCGATCACCGAGCCGACGCCGCCGCCCGGGCCGAGCGCCCGGACGATGCCGAGGACGAGGTCCTTGGCGGTCATCCCGTCACCGAGTTGCCCCTCGACGGTCACGGCCATCGCGGCCGGCTTGGCCTGCCGCAGCGTCTGGGTGGCGAGCACGTGCTCGACCTCGCTGGTGCCGATCCCGAACGCAAGCGCGCCGAACGCGCCGTGCGTCGAGGTGTGGCTGTCGCCGCAGACCACCGTCATGCCCGGCTGGGTCAGCCCGAGCTGCGGGCCGATGACGTGCACGATGCCCTGCTCGATGCTGCCGAGGCCGTGCAAGATGATGCCGTGCAGCTCGCAGTTGCGGCGCAGCCGGGAGATCTGCTCGGCCGCGAGCGGATCGGCGATCGGCCGGTCCAGCCCGGTGGTCGGCACGTCGTGGTCCATGGTGGCCACGGTCAGGCCGGGCCGGCGGACCGGCCGGCCTGCCAGCTCAAGGCCCTCAAAGGCTTGCGGCGAGGTGACCTCGTGCACAAGATGCAGGTCGATGTAGAGCAGGGGCGGCTCACCCTCGGGGCTGACCACGAGGTGACGGTCCCAGACCTGGTCGAACAGGCGTCCGCTCACGCGTTTTCTCGAATCTCGTCTCGGCTTACCTACCGGATGCGGCCCGCGCGCTGGATCTGCCGCGGGCAGCGGTCTGCCTCCGCAGCAAGAGGCAGGTCTGCCTCCGCAGCGGGCGGCGGTCTGCCTCCGCAGCGGGCGGCGGGCCTGCCTCCGCAGCAAGAGGCGGGTCCGCCTCCGCAGCGGGCGGCGGAATTGGCCCTGCAGCCCGCGCCAGCGGCTCGCGCCAGCCGCCAGGCCCGTCTACCGCGAACATCTGTCTCATCATCTTGTCTCAAATAATGAGATACAGTGTCCGCGATATGGTCACTCTGCCACAGCCGCCCGCCGACGGCAAGCGGATCACCGCAGTCGGCGTGCTCGACCGCTCGATTGCGCTGCTCGAGCTGCTCGCTGACGGCCCGCGCTCGCTCCGGTACCTGGCCGGGGCCAGCGGGCTGCCCCGGCCGACCGCGCACCGCCTGCTGGTCGCGCTCGAGACGCACGGCATGGTCGCCCGCGGCGCGGACGGCGCGTTCCGGCTCGGCCCGCGGCTGACCGAGCTTGCCGTGCGCGCGGGCGGCGAGCTGGAACTCGGGGCGCTGGCCGCGCCGGTGCTCGGCCGGCTGCACGATCAGACCGGCGAGAGCGTTCAGCTCTACGCCCGCTCCGGGGACCGCCGGCTGTGCGTCGCCGCGCGCGACGCGGGCACGGGCCTGCGCGACAGCGTGCCGGTGGGCGCGCTGCTGCCGCTCGACGCCGGGTCGGGCGGCAAGGTGCTGCTGGCCTGGTCCGACGACAGCGAGCGGTTTTCCGCGGTGCCGGCCGCCGAGCTTGCCATCATCCGGCGCCGGGGCTGGGCGGCGAGCGTCGCCGAGCGTGAATCCGGGGTGGCCAGCGTCAGCGCGCCGGTCCTGCGGGACGGGCGGCTGCTGGGCGCGGTATGCGTCTCCGGCCCGGCCAGCCGCCTTGGCCCGGCGGCCTGCCGCCGTCTCGCGCCCGCCGTCACCGCCGCGGCCAGCGAACTGGCCGCGTCAGCTGGCTAATGCGGTGACCACAAAGGTCCACCGTGTCGATAGACCCGCCTGCCTGGCCGGCGGCGGCGACCCCCCAGGGCGCGCCCTGGCGGCCGTCCATTCAGCGGGTTGCCAGGCCGGCTAGCAGATTCGGTGGATCCAGCCGTACGGGTCGGGCTGGCGGCCGTACTGGATGTCGAGCAGTTCGTCCCGGAGCCGCGTGGTGACCGGCCCGGGCTTGCCGTCCCCGATAACCCACTCCTGCCCGGCGCCCTTGACCACGCCCACCGGGGTGATCACCGCGGCGGTACCGCACGCGAACACCTCGGTGATTTCGCCGGACGCGCAGCCGGCCCGCCATTGGCCGACCGAGATCGAGCCCTCGGTGGCCGGAATGCCGAGGTCGGGACCGAGCTTCAGCAATGATTCCCTGGTAATCCCGTGCAGCATCGTGCCGGTCGGGGCAGGTGTCATGATCCGGGCATCCGCGCCCGAGCCATAGACGAAGAACAGGTTCATCCCGCCCATCTCCTCGACCCAGCGGTGCTCGGCCGCGTCCAGCCAGACCACCTGATCGCAGTCGTTCCTGACCGCCTCGATCTGGCCGGCGAACGCGGCCGCGTAGTTGCCGCCGCATTTCGCCTCCCCGGTGCCGCCAGGCGCGGCGCGGGTGTAGTCCTCGGACAGCCACACCGAGACGGACTGCACTCCGCCGCCGAAGTAGGCAGCGACCGGCGACGCGATCACCGTGAACAGGTAACTGGAGGATGGCCGGTTCACGCCGAGGCCGCGCTGAGTCGCGATCATGAACGGCCGCAGGTACAGGCTCTGACCGTCCGCGGACGGCACCCAGTCCCGGTCCTGGCGGACGAGTACCTCGATGGCCCGGACGAACGCCCGCTCCGGCAGTTCGGGCATCGCCATCCGGGCTGCCGACCGGTTGAACCTCGCGGCATTCGCCTGCGGCCGGAACGCGACGACCGGGCCGCCAGCCTGGACGTACGCCTTAAGCCCCTCGAAGATCTCCTGTCCGTAGTGCAGCACGGAAGTCGCCGGGTCGAGGGTGATCGGGCCGTATCGCTCCAGCCGGGCGTCGTGCCAGCCGCGCTCCGCCGACCAGCGGATCGTGGCCATGTGATCGGTGAATACCTCGCCAAAGCCCGGCACCGCCATGACCCGCTCGCGGTCCGCTGCCGGGACCGGATGGTCGGAGGGGCGAATATCGAATTCGATATCCGGGCTCTGGTTGCTATTCATCGAGACTCCTTCTGGTTGTGAGATGGCGCCCCGGCGCGGCCCGGCGTGCGGCGGGCTAGCCGCAGAAGCACGCCGGGCTTGCTCGCGGCGAGGCGCGGTAGCTGAGGTCAGGCCCGGTGCCGCGGGCCGGCGCCGCCGGCCGCGGCGAGGCGGCGGTCGGCGCCTGCCTGCCTGGCGGCTTCCCGATCACGGACGGAGTCGGCGTCGCCGCCGTTATCGCGGCGGTCCAGGGCGACCTGGACGGCCGCCAGGGCGCGCCCCGGGGCGTCGCCGCCGTCGGCGGGCGCAGTCTGATTCGGAGGGCTGGTCTTAGGCACGTTGATTCTCCTGATGCGGGGCGTGGTGATGACTTGTCAGGCTCCCCAGCTATGGCCGGGCCGCTGCCTCGGGAATCCGTGCTGCCGGGTTCGCGGCTGCTGCGGGAGCGCCGTTCGGGCCCCGGCCGGCTATCGCCGGCCTTTCAGCGGGGAACGCGCGGTCCGGAGTGCCAAGGCTCGCGGCCAGCGCCTCATCCCGTAGCGGGTTGCTGGCCTGCCCTGATCAGGTCCCGCTACGGCTGCTAAGGATGAGTACGTAGCGCCGCATGATGGACTAGATGGTACCGGACAACTCCGGGTGCCTGCCGCATGCCCCCCGGGCTGCGGCTGATCAGGTCGGCAGGGTCAGCACCGACTGGCTCTGAGTCACCTGCGCGGCCAGCCGTCCGGCGCCGTCGAGAAGGTCGGTCTGCACGACGATCACGGTCCGCCCGGCGTGCAGCGGCCGGCTAATACCCGTCACCGATCCCTCGCGAATGCCGCGGATAAACGACGTCGCGGACGTGATCGTCGCGGTTTGCGCTCCGGGCGGCAGGTTCAGATAGGCGCAGATCGCGCCCAGGCTGTCAGCCAGCGCCATCAGGGCGCCGCCATGCACCACCCCGTCGGCCGTGCACCGGCCCGGCGCCCAGTCCAGCCGCCCGCGCACCTCTGCGGGCGATGCGCTGTCCAGCACCACGCCAAGGGTGACGGCGAACGGCATCAGGCTCAGCAGGTCCGCGACGTCACCCAGGACCCGGTCATCCCCGAGGTCGCTCACGTGATTCCTCCTCATCCGCGACGAGCCGCCGCGGTATTACCGCGGCGCCGCGTCAGGCCAGCAGCCCGGGGGCAGCCGGCCAGCTATCCGGCGAGCAGCCGGTCCAGGACGGCCTGCTGGCCCCCGGTCACTTCCACGATTTTCGCCCGGCTGGTGGCGCCGGTCACCAGCGTCACGGCACGCCGCCGGACGCCGAATGCCGCAGCCAGGGCCGCCAGCGCGGCCTCATTAGCCTGGCCTTCCACTGCGCGGGCGGCAACCCGGACGACGAGCGCGCCGCCGTGCGCGCCGCCGACGAAGCTGCGGCCGGCGCCAGGCCGGACCCAGATGGCAACTCGCACAACAGCAGTGTGCACCTCCGTATTCAATGCAAATGGACGAGGACGACATCCTTGAGCGTGATCAGCACCAGTCCGAGGAACGCGGCTGCCGAGGCGGCCGCCAGCTGCTGCTTTCCCTTCAGGTGGGCCGCACGCCCGGCGGCCCAGCCGTAGAGCACCAGTTCCACGATGGCCGCTGCCAGCCCGGCATTGGCGGCGTTCGCCGACGACGCGCCGAGCAGCCACGCTACGACGAGGAAAAGCAGCGGGGCGAAGGATGCGCTGACCATCGGCCATGTCGCCGCCAGCGCCGCTCGGATGTAGGCCAAGGTTGGCAGCCGCCCGTCGGCCAGCTGCTCGCCGAGTATCTCCGAGTATTCCTCGGCGACCCAGTACACGAACAGGGTGACCACGATGGCAATGAGCAGGTCAGCAACGGACAGGCGGTCCCCGGCGGAGCTGAGGATGGCGGCGGTGACGATCGTCCCGTAGATGCTGACCGCCCGGCGCCGGCCGGGCGATCTGACCCGGTGCATGGCCACTGCCCTGGCGCCCGAGCTTTCCGCCATCCCGCCCTCCGTCACCGGAAATCTCCGCCATAACCGGAAATCTCCGCCGGGTCATCGCCGCGACCCCCATCGCGCACCGTAGTCATGCCCGCTGGACCAGCGGCGATACCCAGTCGTGGCCGGGCTGCCTGCCTAGGGCGCGCGCCCGGCCGGCTGCGCCTGATGCGCCAGCCGGCCGCGCCGCCGCGTCCAGGTCCGCCAGCGTCGACCGGGCCAGGTCATCCCTGGCCTGCTGTCCGGCAGGCGAGGCGTCTGGCAGCCGATCGTCGCCGGGATTCAGCCCGAGCCGGGTGGCGAGCATCGGATTGAGATCCGCAAGCGATGTGACATAGGCATCGGCGACGTCGCGCACGGGTCGGGGGCTGGGTCGCTCAGCGCTGAGCGCGGTGTCCGGCATGGCCACATTCTGCCGTTGCCCGCCGCCCGGATGGCCGGCCGACTGTGATTCGCCGCCGCGCGACATGGGCATAGTCACCATGCGTGATCTGGCCCGCCGCGGCGACAGCGGTGCAGGCACAACCGGGGACGAAAACCGAGCGCAAGCGAAGCCGGGGGGCAAGCTGTGTGCACGCGGGTGATGTGGAACGACAACGCCTACGGCGTCATCGTGGGCCGGAACATGGACTGGCTCGAGGATATGGGCACCAACCTGTGGGTGCTCCCGCGCGGCGCGAGGCGGGCCGGGATGAACCGGGATCCGAATCCGCTCTGCTGGACCGCCAGGTACGGCAGCGTGATTGCCAGCGTGCATGACTATGCCAGCGCAGACGGAATCAACGAGCGGGGACTTGCGGCCCAGATGCTATGGCTGGCCGAATCGGACTACGGGGCGCGCGACACCTCGCTGCCCGGGCTGTCGCTGACCCTCTGGACGCAGTTCTTCCTTGACCAGTTCAGCACGGTGGCCGAGTGCACCGCCTTCATGGCCGAGCACCCGTTCCAGGTCCGGCCGCAGCAGGAGGTTCATTCCGGCCGGGCGGCTGCCGTTCACCTTGCCCTGGACGACGCCACCGGCGATTCTGCCATCATCGAGTACCTCGGCGGCGCGCCGCGAGTGCGGCACGGGCGCGGCTATGCGGTGCTGACCAACTCGCCGCCCTTCGACGAGCAACTGACGCACCTAGGCCGCTACCAGGGATTCGGCGGCAGCGAGCCGCTGCCGGGAACGACCGAGGCCGCGGACCGGTTCGTGCGGGCCAGCTATTATCTGCGGCACCTGCCGAAGCCCGACTCGGTGCGGAACGCGTACGCGGCACTGCTCAGCGTGATGCGCAATACTGCTCAGCCGTTCGGTGTCGCGGACCCCGCCCGGCCGAACATCTCCGCCACGATCTGGCGCACCCTGGCCGACCTGACCAGCGGCGTGTACGCGTTCGAGTCGTCCTACAGCCCGGACATCGTCTGGGTGCACCTGAACCGGGTCGATTTCGATCACTGCCATCGCCTTGACCTGTCCGCCGATGACCTGGGCGGCGACGTCACCGATGCGCTGGTCCCGGCCACGCCGTTCACCTTCGCCTCAGCGCCCTGATCGCGCCGCCGCTGAGCGACTGAGGCCAGTCCTTTCGCCCTCCGGGCTGCGCGGTTCCTTGAGATCACGGAGAGTTGTGGGTGCTCGAACCCCCCAAAGTCTCCGCGATCATGGACTGGCGCGGCAGGAGATGGGCCGCGGGCAGAGCACGTTCCCCAGGTCCGCTGACCTGGCTCAGCGGCTAGCCCACGGCGACGATGAGGCCGACGGCCATGAGGATAAGGCCGGCCACGTACTCGGCGCCGATCTCCACCACCGCGCCAAGCCGCCGCCCGACCTCAAGTCCCAGCAGGCTAAGGCACACGCTCACCGTGGCGAATACCACAACCGCCTCGATCAGCGACGTGTGCCGGACGCCCAGGCTGAACCCGACGACTAGGTTGTCCATCGACAGCGCGAGGCCGGTCAGCAGCAGCCGCCGCAGCGACGCGGCCGCCGCCGGCCCGCGGCTGGCGGCCCGGAACGCCTGCACCAGCTGCCACGCGCCTATCCCGATCAGCAGCGTTCCGCCGACGTAGCCGGACACGCCACCAAGAGCGCGGGCGACGCCCCGGCCGGCCAGCAGGCCGACCAGCGGCATGCCGGCCTCGAAGATCCCGAAGACGACCCCGACCCTGACCCGGGTCGCCCGGGTTGTACCAGACAGCCCGATGCTGATGGACGCTCCGAAGTTCCCGAGGCCTACCGCGATCGCGGCGAGGAGCAGGGCTAGCATCGACGGCCCCGTTCTACTGCCTGCGTGGCTGGCTGAGGAGACGCGCTGCCGAGCGCGGAGCGCTGTGCCGAGCGCTGGGCCGCCGCATCCGCCGTTGCGAGCATGGCTGACGTCCGGGCGAGCAGGGGGGCGGCCACTAAGGAAGCTTACCCGCAGGAGGGCGGAATACCTGTCGGGGCCGGATAGCGTGTCGGTGCGAAGCCAAGGCGCCGTCAGGACGACACGAGGCAGCAGGAATGCACCGGATCGGGGCGGCCATGCGCCGAAAGGAATCCGGGTGGCGTTTATGGCCGATGGGCGAGAGTTGCCCGACGGGACCGCCGAGATCGAGGCCAGCGGGCTTTTCGGAGAAGTCACTGCCCGCCTCTTCGACTGGGAGATCAGCTACACCGCGGACGAGTACATCCGCCTGCTTGACACCTTCTCAGGCCATCTGGCGATGGAGGCCTGGCAGCGTGACCGTCTCTACGGCGAGATCCGGCGCCGCCTGGCCGAGCGCCCGGACGGACGGTTGCGCCGCCACTGGGGCGCGGTCCTGCGCGTGGCCCGGCGCCGCGACGCGAGCGCCATGCCGTGACGAGCCGATCTGCAGAAAATCGCGCTGAAACGGGGTCGTCCCGCTGACTGCCGGCCCGCCAGGCTAGGCCGCCGGCCGGCTCGCTCGATGGCCGGTCAGCTTCGGGCGCGGCGGAACAGCTGCATCGAGCCGATGGGTGAGAACCCGGCCGTCATGGCCGCACGGAGGCTGGCGGCATTTCCGGGCGCGACGGCAGCGACCACCAGCTGGCCGGCCGGCAGGCTGCTCAGCGCGTCGCGGATCAGGCCCGGCCCGCCGCCGGAGCCTCGGCGTTCCGGTTCCAGCTCGAAGCCGATCTCGGTGAGCCCGGCCAGCCCCCCGCTGAACACGACCACCGCCGACCGCCGCCGGTCCGGGTAGCCAAGGACCCGGGGCCGGTCTCGGATCCGGGCCGCGAACAGCGCCCGGTGGTGCGCAGCGAGATCCGGCCGTTCCACCAGCCGCAGGCCGGCACCAGCGGGTGCCGCGCCGCTGCCGCGGCCGGTCAGCAGTACGTCCTGGCTGTCGATCCAGGCGTCCGGCCCGGCGAGGACAACGATCACTCGCGGGTCATGCTCGCCGCCGAGCCCGTTCACCCCGAGCTCGACCAGCCGCTCGTCGGTGATGTCCGCCGCCAGGGCCAGCACAGCGTGGCCGGTGAACGCGATGATGCCCTCGAGCCCCGGCCGCCACGGCGGCACGCGCCGCCAGCCGCCATCCACGGCAGGAAACCGGCCGGCCGCCGCGTCGGCGATCAGCACGGCCAGCGGATGCACCACCGGCGGAGGACCGTCCGGTGGATGTCTCTCCAGCGGAGGGTCCTGCGGCAGCGACTGCATGGGTCAACCTTGCCAGCCAGGACTGTCCGACCCGCCCGCTACCGTCAGCTCATGGACATGAAGCTAGAGGTCGTACCCGTTCCCGTGACCGACGTCGACCGCGCCAAGGCCTTCTACGTGGACCAGGTCGGCTTCAACGCCGATCACGACGTGCAGGTCAATCCGGAGCTGCGCTTCGTGCAGCTCACCCCGCCCGGGTCCGCCTGCTCCATCGCGATGGGCACCGGGATTACGACGATGACGCCGGGCTCGCAGCAGGGGCTGATGCTGGTGATCGAGGACGCCGCGGCCGCCCGCGAGCAGCTCATCGGCTACGGCGTGCAGGCCAGCGAGATCGACGTCCAGCCGTGGGGCTCATTCGTCTACTTCGCAGATCCCGATGGCAACACCTGGGCGCTGCAGCAACTCCCCCCGCGGAATTAGCGATCCCGGGGTTGTCCCGGTCTGGCCCGCGGGTGGTCCATATTCTGCCGCGCACCGCAGACGAGGTCGATGACGAGGTGCGCGACTGGCTGGCGCAGGCGTTCCTGCGTGCGCTGGCCTGCGCGGCCGGTCAGGACGACGCGATTGCGCACGGCCCGGGCGCGCGCCGCAGCCATTGCCAGAATGTCCGGCGCGGCGGGCGCGCCGTGAGGTTGCCACTGCCGAGCTTGCCCGACACGTCGATCCGCAGCGTCACGGGCACGCCGGTTCCCCACGGCTCACGTACCTTAACGTTGCCGCTCCTGATCGCGACATCGTCAGCGTCCACCACGATGCCCGGCTTCGTCACCAGGGTCAGGTTCCCGCTGCGGACCTCGGCGTCGATCTGGAGCCACGACTGGGACAGCACTGCTTCGGTGAAGTCGAGCGTCACGTTGCCACTCGTCACCCGCACTTCTATCCGCTGCGGCACGACCCAGCGGCCGTTCCGGCGGATGTTGCCGCTGCGGCAGTCGATATGCACGACATCCTTCGGCTTCGGGACCGGCGTGTCCGTCGCGAAGCCAGCAGCGGCAGGCAGGTCGGTGGCCAGCGCCGCCAGCTCGCCATAGGTGCGCGCGGTCAGGGCGACCTCAAGCCGCTCGTCGAGTTCCTCGGCGGTGAGCCTGCCGTCCCCAGCCGCTAGCCGCAGCAGCTCCACTACCCGGTCGCGGTCGCCGTGCGACGCGCGCAGCTCAGCAGGGCGCGCCACCTCGTCACCGCGCCCCATCTCATCGCGCCCGAGCGACGGTACCTCGCCCATCATGGACAAAGGGTAAGGCCGCGAAGGCTCATCCGGCACCCCTGCACGGCCGTAACTCGCTGTTCGCCAGTCCCCTCGTGAACCCCTCGAAGTCGCCCGCGGCAAATGGAGTGGTCATCGAGGGGCACGGCCAGGCGGCGGATGCCAGGATCTAGTGACCGGGCCCTCCGGCGCGGCCCGGCTTCCCCGCCCAGCCGCGGATTTCTAAGGAGAAGATCATGACCCTGTTCGACCTGTCCGGGAAGGCGGCCGTCGTCACCGGAGGCACCCGCGGGATCGGGTTCATGATGGCGCGCGGGCTGCTGGAAGCCGGGGCCCGGGTTTACATCAGCTCGCGCAAGGCCGAGGCCTGCGCCGCTGCGGCGCAGGAGCTCGGGCAGCACGGCTCCGTGCTGGCCATTCCGGCCAACCTGTCGACCGAGGAGGAGTGCCTGCGCCTCGCCAAGGAGGTTGGCGAGCGCGAGCAACAACTGAATGTGCTGGTGAACAACGCCGGCGCCACCTGGGGCGCGCCGCTGGCCGAGTTCCCCGCCGCGGCCTGGGACAAGGTGGTCGACCTGAACCTTAAGGCCCCGTTCTTCCTGACCAGGGCATTCCTCCCGTTGCTTGAGGCCGCCGGTACGCGTGACGACCCGGCGCGGATCATCAACGTCGGGAGCATTGACGGCCTGCACGTGCCCGCGCTCCCCACCTACTCCTACTCGGCCAGCAAGGCCGGCCTGCATCACCTGACCCGGGTGCTGGCCCGGGAGCTTGGCCCGCGGCAGATCACGGTCAACGCGGTGGCGCCCGGGCCGTTCGAGTCCAAGATGATGGCCGCGACGCTGAAGGCGTCCGGGGACGAGATCGCCGCCAGAGCTCCGCTCCGGCGCATCGGGCGGCCCGACGACATGGCCGGCGTCGCCATCTACCTGGCGTCGCGAGCGGGCGCATACGTAACCGGCACGGTGATCCCCGTCGACGGCGGGCTCGCCACCACGGTCTGACCTCAGCGCGACGTCCCCTGACCGCCGGCAGGCGGCCGACGACGTCAGGCCGACATCCGAATCCGGCGGGCACCAGGTGCCTTGTGCCGCCGTGATCACGGCATACGGGGCTGCGGGCGTCGCCTAGTAGGGTAATTGCGTGCGCAGGGCCGGTGCGAACATCGCTAACGGTGTGCTGCTGACGCTGCTGCTGCTGGCGCCGCTCGTCGTGGTTCTGGACCGGCTCGGCGCGGTCGGCGACCTGACATTGTTCGTACTTGCCGGCGCGGCGCTGATCCCTCTGTCGTGGCTCATCGGCGAGGCGACCGACAACCTGGCCCGCCACACCGGTCCCGGCATCGGCGGCTTCCTGAACGCGACGTTCGGTAACGCGCCGGAGCTGATCATCGCGATCATCGCCGTCTCCGGGGGCCTGACCGCGATCGTCAGGGCGTCGCTTGTTGGCTCGATCGCCGGCAACCTGCTGCTCGTCCTCGGCTTCACGCTTCTCTTCGGCCAGGCGGGCGTTATCGATCGCCGATCTGCCTACATCTCGCTCGGCCTGGTCGGATTCACTACCCTTCTCGTGCTCGTCGCCGCCGTGCCGGGGTTCCACGGCGATTCGGAACGCCGCTCGCTTGCCGAGCTCTCGCTTCCCGCTGCCATACTGCTCCTGATCGTCTGCGTGACCGTGACCCGGTACGCGCTCCGCCGCCAGCGGCAGTTGCATAGATTCACCGAACCCGATGGCACCGGCTGGCCGTTGCCTGCGGCTCTCGTCGTGCTCGGCGTTGCAACGGTCGCGACCGCCTTCGTCAGCGAAACGCTCGTCGGCACCCTGCGAACCTTCGCCTACCGGGCGCACCTTTCTGAGTTCTTCGTCGCGGTCGTGATCGTTGCGATCATCGGAAACGCGACGGAGCACGGCAGCGCGGTACTGCTTGCCCGGCGCGGCAGGATCAAGCTGGCGACCGAGATCCCGCTGGCCTCGAGCGCTCAGATCGCCGGCCTGGTGATACCCCTGGTAGCCCTTATCTCGTGGGGCTTCAAGCCGCTTGCGCTCAGCTTCCGGCCCGTCGAACTCGTGGCCATGGGGGCAGCGGCTGTCCTCCCGGCGCTCGTGCTGCGGACCGGCAGGACCACCCGCCTTAGCGGAGTGATCCTGCTGGCCGCCTACTCGGTTCTCGCCGCTGCCTCCTACCTCTCCGGCGACCGCTGACGCGCGCGGCATGTTCAGGCCGGTTCGGCTGCTACCCGGCCGCGGGATTCGCCACCTGGTGCTGGCTGGCCGACAGCCCTGGACAGGCGGCCGGCCGGGCTTCAGCCGATGCAGCCGCTGACCACGCCAGTCGGCGCGCAGTTGTCGGGGTGGTTCTCGGTGACGACGGAGTTCGTCAGCGTGACACCGTCGGTGTTGTCGTAGATGCCGCCGCCGTCGCTCGTTGCCGTATTCCGGAAGATGTGGCTGCCGTCGATGGTCGCAACGTCGTCGTTGTAGAACCCGCCGCCGAACTCTGCGATGTTGGCAGTGAAGCTGCTGCCGTTCACGGTTGCCTGATCCTCGTTGTAGAAGCCGCCGCCGTCGGATTCGGCGGTGTTGTAGGCGAAGGTGGCGTTGTTCATCGTTGCCACGTCATCGTTGTAGACGCCGCCGCCATACTCGGCCTGGCCCAGCCGGAAGGTGGTGCCCGTCGCCGTCACTGTGCTGTCGTTATAGATGCCGCCGCCGAATTCGGCCTGATTCTGGTAGAAGCCGCTTTCGGTCACGGTTGGCGATCCGTTGTCGACGTAGATACCGCCGCCGGAGTCGCTGGCGGTGTTCTTGGTGAAATTGCAGTGCGACACCGCCATAGAGTCCTCGACGTAGATGGCGCCGCCGTCGACGGCGCTGTTACCGGAGAAGGAACTGCCGGCCACCGACGAGGGATCGTCGAACTGCGTCGCGATCGCGCCACCGTCGTCGGCCTGGTTGCCGGTGAAGACGGCGCCCTGCACGGTGAGGTCCCCGGACCGGCTGAAGATGGCGCCGCCGAATGCGCTGGCCATGTTACCGGTGAAGGTCCCGCCGTTGACTGTGACGTTGCCGTTCTCGTTGTAGATGGCGCCCCCATTCCCCGAGTTGCTGGTCGGCGGGCTGATGCCTCCCCCCGCAGAATCGCCATTGCGGACGTTGACGTTGTTGAGCACGAAGTCCGCGCCTGACGTCACCACGAAGATGCTGAAGTCCGGCGTGCTGCTGTGGTAACTGCGCTCGACGGTGCTCTCGTTGCCCGCGATGGTGAGGTCCACGCTGATGGCCGGCAGCGCGGCGGGCAGCACGTATGTGCAGAACTTGGCCAGGAACAGAGTCTGCCCGCTGACGGCGCCGGCGATGTCGCTGGCCAGCACGCTAGCGCTGCACGGCACGTTGACGTTGGCGGGTGGTGGCACCGCCATGGCCACCTGGGCCGAGCCCAGGCCTAGCGTCACCACCGCGCCCGCGGCCGCTGCCCGCGCCGCGGTTCGTGCGATATTCACATGCATCCTCTTTCGCTCCCCCAGTTAGAAATCGGCACTACACGCAGTTTCCAGCTGAATCCTGATACCGGTCGGATACGGCACGATTCCCGATATAAATTACGCAATGCAGCCGTGGGCCGGCCGGCCGGCTAAGGCGCGGCGCGCCTCGGTCGTGGCGAGAAACCTGGCTGACGGTATCACGCGGCAGCGCAGAACCTAATGACATCGAGCGGGAATTCAGCCGGCGGATAATGCCCGGTAAATAACGTGCGCCGCATTCCGGTGACAATGGTCGCCTGGACGCGGCCATCGATAGGGTGGCCGGGCTCGCCGGGCGAGCCGCTGCGTGCCACTCGGGCCCGGCATGGGCGGCACCCGGCCCGGCGCGGGCGGCATCCCGGTCCGGCGCGGACGGCATCCCGGTCCGGCGCGGGCGGCATCCCGGTCCGGCGCGGGCGGCACCCCGGTCCGGCGCGGGCGGCATCCCGGGGCCCGGCATGGGCGGCACGCCGGGCCGGCCCGGCTAACCCTGGTGCGGCCGGCGGGCACTATGAGATGTGGCTGTGCGCGTTGACTCCGGTCAGTCAGACGCTGACCTCGTGCGCGCCGCGCTGCTCGGCGGGAAGGAGCCGCTGGCCGAGTTGGTGACCCGGCATTGGGAGACTGCCGTCACCCTCGCCGCGCAGGTGCTCGGATCGCCGGAGCTGGCTCGTGATGCCGCGCAGGAAGCCGCCGTCAGCGCGATGACGGGCCTTGACCGGCTGCGTTCGCCCGAGCGGTTCGGCGCCTGGTTCTGCGGCATCGCGCTCAATGTCGCACGCCGCTGGTTGCGTCAGCTGCGCCCGGAGAGCGTTGGGCTGCCGGCCGGTGACCTGGCCGCCGATTCCCCCGGTCCGGCCGAGCTCGCGGAGATCGCGGACCTGGCCGGCCGCGTCCGCGCTGCGATCGCGACGCGCCGGAGCTGGTAGAGGTCGCCGTGGCCGGGCTGCGCCGGTCCGACGACGTGCCGCAGCCGAAGCACCTCATGCTGCTCGCGGAGCGCAATGGGGACCGGCGGCTGCCGATCTGGATCGGCCCCGCCGAGGCCACCGCGATGGCGATCTCGCTCGAGTCGGTCGAGCATCCCCGGCCGATGACGTACGGCCTGGCCGCCAGCCTGCTGCATGCCGCGGGCTCACAGCTGCGGGAGGTGCGGATTACCCGCCTGACTGACTCGGTCTTCTATGCGACCGTCGTGCTGGGCGAGCCTAGCGGGCCGCAGGAAGTGGACGCGCGGCCAAGCGACGCGGTGAACCTTGCGCTCGTCGCGGATGTTCCGATCCTGGTGGAAAGCCGGCTTCTCAGTGCCGCCGGGACAGCCCACTATGCGGAGGCAATGGCCTACCCGACCGGAACCGCCGAGCTTGCCGCCGAGATCAGGCAGCGCCAGCAAGAGCTGATGGCCGAACTCGACATCTGCTCCCCGGGCTCAGCTCCGGGCGATACGGCCAGGTAAATCTGGCCGATCCGGCGAATGGATGTATCGCTAGCTGGCGCGGGCGGCCTGAACTTGCTCACGGGCCACTTCGACTGGCTGGCCGGCGAACTGGCCGCCCGCGCAGTCTGCGCACCGCACCGGCCGCCGCGGGTTCCGGATCCCGGCGAGCCCGAGCAGCCCGCCGAGCGCGACGAGCACGGCCGAGATGAGGATCCCTACGTGGAACGCGTGCACCGACGCGGACTGCACCGCAAGCGAGACATCCTGGCCGACCCGGCCGGGATCCACCCGGGCGAGTGTCTCGCGGCGGGCTTGCGCGACGGCCGCGCGGGCGGCCGGCGAGAGGCTGCGCCCGGCCAGGCCGCTGTCCAGCGTGCGGCCGAACTGGGCCGAGATGACCGCGCCCACTGCCGCGATCGACAGCAGGCCGGCGATCCGGGCGGTCGCGTTGTTGATCCCGGAGGCAATGCCCGCGTTGCCTTCATCCGCGTCCGACAGCACGGCGGCCGTCAGCGGCGCGACGGTGGCGGCCAGGCCGACCGAGAAGATCAGCAACGGTGGCAGCAGCCCGGTCAGGTAGCTCACGTGCGCGCCGATGCGCAGCAGCAGGGCGAGCCCGACGCCCGCGATCAGTGGCCCGCCGCCCATGAACAGCCGCGGCCCGAACCGGTCGGCGAGCTTCCCGAATCGCTTGGACAGCACGAACATGACGATCGTCGTGGGCATCAGCGCGAGCCCGGCGCGCAGCGCGGTGTAGCCGGCGACCTCCTGGAGGAACAGCACCAGCAGGAAGAACGTGATACCGAGCCCGCCGTACATCGCGAGGGTCTGCACGTTGCCGACCGAGAAGTTCCGCCGCCGGAACAACGCGAGCGGCACCGCCGGCTCCAGGGTGCGCCGCTCGTGCAGCACAAAGAAGCCGAGCAGGGCGAGCCCGCCGAGCCCGGAGCCCCACACCTGCGGGCTGCCCCAGCCGGCGTCCGGCAGCCTGATCAGCGCCAGCACCGGCCCGGCCAGCCCGAAGAAGGTGAGCGCTGCCCCCAGCCAGTCCACCCTGGCGTGCGCCGCGCCGCGCTCGCGCCCGGGCACCGCCATGGCGACCAGCACCAGCGTGAGCACCACGAATGGCACGTTGATCGCGAAGATCAGCCGCCAGGAGGCCGCGTCCACCAGGTAGCCGCCCGCCAGCGGGCCTATCACGGTGGCGATCCCGGACCAGGCGGTCCACGAGCCGATCGCAGCCCCGCGCTCATCGCGCGGGAAAGCGGCGATGATCACCGCCAGCGCGCTCGGCATCAGCAGCGCCCCGAACGCGCCCTGCAGCGCCCTGGCCGCGATCAGGATCCCGATATCCGGCGCGACCGCGCACAGCACCGACACGATCCCGAACCCGGCCACGCCGATCGAGTACACCCGCCGCTCGCCGAAGATGTCACCGAGCGACCCGCCCACCAGGATCAGCGAGCCGAGCGCCAGCAGGTAGGCATTCGAAACCCACTGCTGGCCCGCCAGCCCCCCGCCCAGATCGGCCCGGATCGCCGGCAGCGCCACGTTCACCGCCGTCGCATCCAGCCCGGCCACAACCGAGCCCATGATCGCCGCGACCAGGGCCAGCCGCTTGCGCCGGTCACGGTCGGCGGAGGTGGTGGGCGAAGTCATTCCTGGTCCTCACATGGGCTTGATCTCTTATCGCACCATAGCCAATCGCCATGGCGGCTGGATGATGCAGATTATCTACGCAAAGCCAGGCCGTCGGTCACCTCCGCGGCATGCGCAACGCCCGGGCCGGGCAAGCCGCCGCCCTTCGGCGGGCACCTGCGCCGCGTAGGCGGCGCGCCGAGTGACTGGCCGCATGCATCCGTCGTGCGCGGCGCGCCGAGTGACTGGCCGCATGCATCCGTCGTGCGCGGCGCGCCGAGTGACTGGCCGCATGCATCCGCCGTGCGCGGCGCCCAGCAGCTGAGACAGCAGTGTCTCTTTATCGATTTCCTGTCGTCTTCCGCCGGCCGTGCCCGCCGCGCTGCGGTGTCGGTCTGCCACCGCGCGGACGGCGGAGATTCCGAAATGCCGTCAGGCCTCAGGTCGTGGCGGATGGCCAGGTATCCGTGCCGGAACTGGCACACTGTCCGTGCTGGCGACGGCACGCCGACACGCTCAGGCAGGAGGAGACCGGGGATGAATTCAGCTCGACGCACGGCGGGGCGGACGCTCGCCGGGGCAGCCCTGGGCTGCGTCGCGGTGCTTGCCACCGCCTGCGGGTCCAGTGCGAGCCCTGGTCCGACGGTTACCAAGACAGTCACGGTCACCCCGTCCGCGCCAGCAAGCACCGCCTCGCCCGGCGCCATACACTCGTCCGCCAGTCCCCCAGCCGCTGCCGCTTGCGCAACGCGTGATCTGCAAGTGAAAGTCGGAGCCAGGCAGGGGGCGGCCGGCAGCATCTACGCCGCGCTCGACTTCACCAACATCGGCAATGTCCCGTGCACCCTCTTCGGCTATCCCGGCGTCTCGCTCGCGGGCGGCCAGCCGGTCGGGCGAATCGGCAAGGCGGCTGCGAGAAGCAACACGAGCCCGCCCCAGCTCGTCACGCTCGCACCCGGGGCTGTCGCCAACGCGCTGCTGCGGATCGTCAACGCGGCCAACTACCCGCCGTCCAAATGCGGCCCAGTGCCGACGGCTTTCCTGCAGGTCTACCCGCCGAACCAGACAACGCCGATCTACCTCGGGTACAAGGCGACAGCCTGCTCCAAGCCAGTCCGCCTGCTCACCGTCGGCGCCGTCCGGCCAGGCGCAGGCACCGCGTCTTGACGGCGAGCGATGCCCCGGCAGCCACCGGTCCGGCCTTGGGGCAGGTTTCGCTCCGCGTCTCCCCGCCTTCCCGCCTAGTGGTTGGATGTTGCTGAGTAGGTTTCGCTCCGCGTCTCCCCGCCTTCCCGGGTAGCGGCTGGATGTTGCTGAGTAGGTTGAGTGGGTGAGCTTTGACGTCAGCGCGGACGCCTACATGCGCTTCATGGGGAGGTATTCGGAGCCGCTGGCGGTGCTGTTCGCTGATCTGGCCGGAGTTTCCCGCGGCCAGCGGGCGCTGGATGTCGGCTGCGGGCCGGGCGCGCTGACGGCCGAGCTGGCCGGGCGGCTTGGGACGGCCGCGGTCTGCGCGGTGGAGCCGTCGGAGTCGTTTGCCGCCGCGGCACGGGAGCGCCTGCCCGGTGTGGATGTCCGGCTGTCGGCGGCCGAGCAGCTGCCGTTTTCTGACGGCGCCTTCGATGTCGCTGCGGCGCAGCTAGTCGTTCACTTCATGGCCGATCCGGTGGCTGGCCTGCGCGAGATGGGCCGGGTCACCTCTCCCGGCGGGACGGTCGCGGCGTGCGTGTGGGATCACGCGGGCGACCGCGGCCCGCTGGCCCTCTTCTGGCGGGCGGCCCGCGAGCTGGATCCTTCGGCGCGCGACGAGTCTGGCCTGGCCGGTGTCAGGGAAGGCCATCTGGCCAGCCTCTTCACGGAGGCTGGCCTGCGCAGGGCGCGGGCCATGACGCTGACCATCCGCGTACGTCATGCCTCATTCGAGCAATGGTGGGAGCCGTTCACGCTCGGAGTCGGCCCGGCCGGGGCGTACGTGGCTTCTCTGGCCAACGAGCACCGCGCAGCGCTGCGCGAGCATTGCCGGCACCTGCTGCCCGGCGGACCGGTCGAGGTTAATGCATCCGCATGGGCTGCAGCGTGCCGGATCTGACCGCACGCGGCGGCATCTGACGTCATCTGGGTGTCGGATACGGTGGCAATCCGCTCGGTCGGAGCTGATTGCCGCTGACGTAGGGCCAGCTATAGACGGGCAGCGATACGCAATGCCCGGGAGGGCCTGCCGGATCAGGGAGGCGACATGCTCGCAGCCGTAGCAGAGGGTGCCAGTCACCCCGCGGTCGCCGCCCTGCTTGGGCTCGGGGCAGCGGGGCTCGCGGGCGTTGTGGTGGCCATGGCCTGGAATGTGCACGCACGCCAGATCCGGCTCGCCGAGCAGCTGGCCCGCCGCCAGTTCATCGTGACTGCAGAGGCGGGCGCGGCGGGCCGCGCGGCGGATGGCAGCGGCGATGCTGAGGTCGCCGGCGCGGAGGCCGAGGGGGCCGCCGACGCGGGGCCTGCATCGCCGGTGGTCATCGACGGGCCGGAAACTGTGGTCACCGGCGAGCAGGCTCGCTATCGCATGCGGCCCTCAGGCAGCCGGAAGGTGGTGTCATGGGCGGTCGGCGGCGGCTCGGTATCGCAGTCTCCTGACCCGGCCCATCCCGGCGACCTGCTCCTGATCGCTGACCGGCCGGGCAGCCTGACGATCACCGTGCGGGTGCGCGACGGCATGACGGAACGCCGCGGGACGAAGTCCGTCACCGCGGTGGCGGACGTGACGGCTCCCGCGCCGCCCTTTACGCTGCGGCTGTTCCTGCAAGGGTGGGGGCTGGTGGTCGTCGCTGTGCTGATCGTCGGATTCGCCGGAGCCCTCGCCGCATTGGGTAACTTCGCCTCCTCCGACTTCATCGCGCTGGTCTCTCCGCTGGCCGCGCTGCTCGGCGTGGTAGCCGTCGCGGCCGGAAAGGGCGAGGCAAGCAGCCGGCCCGGCAAAGGCACCGGCACGCCGAGGCCGTGAGTGCCCAGAGCCGGGCATGATAGGTCCGTAGCGCTGCCGCGATTGGCGCTCTTTGAGGCGGTTCGGGTGACAGTGGAGAGCGTGCATGGGCTGGTGGAGCCCGGGACCCGGTTCACGCGGTGGCGGCTGCGGTCCCGCCCTTGCGCCGTGGCCGACATGATCGCGGCTGCGGCTGGGGCCGGCCTCTTCGCTGTAGCGGCGATCGACAGTGTGGCCTCATGGCCCTCGAACCGGGTGCTGCTCTCTGACAGGGATCTGGCTCGCGTGGCCGGGGCGCTGCTTGGCCCTTGCTGGCCATGGCTGCTTGTGTCGTTCTTGATGGTGTTCGGTGTCCCCCGCCGGAACCGAAGCCGGCCCAGATGGTCGCAAAGATGGCCGGTGCGATGGCCGGTGCCCGCGCGCGTCTGCCTGGCCGCGGCTGCACTGGCGTGTGCCGCCGTTGTGGCCGGCGGGTTCGCGCTGGGCGTGGCCAAAGGCGAGGTCCGGGTCCTTCCCGGGCCCCGCTACGAGGTTTCCACGCTGGACCTCAACCAGGCCAATTGGACATCCGTCTCGGCGGCCCAATTCAACCTCTGGCAGGCCCGTTTCGTCCGCGAGGACGGGCTCTTCACGACCTTCGGCCTCGTGCTCACCGCAGGCAGCCTTGGCCTGCTCCAACTGCACCGCAGAGCCACTCGCGCCAGCCAGTGAACGGCCAGGTCCATATCCATAAAGGGCAAGTCGGCGGACTCGCGCTCAGGACGGACAAGCCGCGCATGAAACTCTTCATGGCCGAAGCCACTGGCACCGGATTAGGAACCTCAGATTGACGTTGGTTCCCGGCTGCTGTCTTCAGGTCGCGATCCGCTCGTGCTCTGATACGGCAGCGCACCGGCCGTGCTGATGCCGGGCAAGCAAGCGGTCATGTCGCTCGGAGGCCGGCTGTGCCGCCCGAGGGCCGGCTGCGGCCATTTCACGGCTCTGGAGACTAGCCTGCCCTTGGTTGAGATCATCCGCGCACTGGCCGAGGAGGAGCCGTGGGGCTCATGGACGACTGGACCCGGGCGCTGCATGCCGAGGCCGCCTCGTATGCACGGGTAGCGCTGGCCAACGTCGGGCGTGAGTTCCCGTCCGGCGTGTCTCACACGATGAAGGCGCCCGGCGATTTCCCCTATCGTCCACGGGCACGCACGCCGGTCTTCTACGGCAGTTTCGACTGGCACTCGTGCGTGCAGATGCACTGGCTGCTGGTCCGGCTGCTGCGCGTCGCGGCTGGCGCCGTTCCGGCCAGCGAGATCAGGGCCGTGCTTGGCCGCCGCTTCCAGCGCGTGGCGCTGGCGGCCGAGGAGCGGTTCATCGCCGGCCCGGACGGCCTTGCGGAATGCCCTTGCGGCTGGGGATGGGCGCTCGCGCTGGTTCACGAGACCGCGACCTGGGACGATCAGGACGGCCGGAAATGGGCGTCCGCCATGGCGCCGCTTGCCGACGAGCTCGGCGGCCTCTTCCTCGAATGGCTGCTCATGGCGACCTACCCGGTTCGCTACGGGGTGCACCCCAACAGCGCGTTCGGGCTGTCCAGGGCCCTGCCGTATGCGGCAGCGCGGGCTAGATCGGGGGACCCTGCGCTGCTAGAGGCGATCACCGCCAAAGCACTTGCATGGTTCGGCAGCGACATGCTCTATCCCGGTAGCTGGGAACCGTCCGGACACGACTTCCTGTCACCGGCGCTCACCGAAGCAGAACTGATGGCCCAGATCCTGCACCGCAGCGAGTTCGCCGACTGGCTCGGCATGTTCTTGCCCGGGATCGAGCAGGGCGAGCCAGCCTCCCTGTTCACCCCCGCGGCCCCGCCCGACTCCGGCAACGGCAATATCGCGCACCTGCACGGGCTCAACGCGAGCCGCGCCTGGTGCTGGCGGCGGCTGGCGGAAAGCCTGCCCGAAGGCGACCCGCGCATCGGGCCCGCCGTTACCGCTGCCCGCGCGCACGCAGCTGCCGCGCTCCCGCATGTCGTTGGTGACGACTACGCGGTCGAGCACTGGCTCGCCGCCTACGCCGTGCTCATGCTCAGCTGACCTGCCGCGCTCCCGCATGTCGTCGGTGACGACTACGCGGCCGGGCACTGGCTCGCCCCCTGCGCCGTGCTCATGCTCAGCTGACCTGCCGCGCATCTCGGATGTCGCGAACAATACGGGTCTGGATGTCGGTCACCACGGGAAGCTCGACGATTACGTCGATGACAGCATCCAATGCGCCGGGGATTTCGAGGGGCGGCGCCGGGCGGCGCCGCCCCGGGCGCGATGATGTTCGGGCACGCATGCCCCGCTCACCGCAGAGCCAGCTGGAGGACTCAGCCGATGCCGACCATCCCGCTTCGCGAGCGCCCGGCCTGGAAGGCCCTGGAGCAGCACTACGCCGAGATCGGCGGCACGCACCTGCGCGACCTGTTCGCCGCCGACCCGGGGCGCGGCGAGCGGCTGACCGCCGAGGCAGCGGGCCTGTATCTGGACTACTCGAAGAACCGGGTCACCGACGAGACAATGCGGCTGCTGATCAGCCTCGCGCACGAGTCCAGCCTCGAGGAGCGCAGGGACATGATGCTGCGCGGCGAGCGGATCAACGTGTCCGAGCACAGGCCGGTGCTGCACGTCGCCCTCCGGATGCCGAAGGGCAGCTCACTTGTCGTCGACGGCGTCGACGTGGTCGCGCAGGTGCATGAGGTGCTCGACCGGATGTCGGACTTCGCGCACCGTGTCCGCTCCGGCGGATGGAAGGGATTTACCGGACTTGCCATAAAGAACGTCGTCAATGTGGGCATTGGCGGTTCCGATCTCGGCCCGGTCATGGCCTACGAGGCACTGCGACATTACTCCCGGCGCGACCTGACCTTCCGGTTCGTCTCCAACGTGGATTCCACCGACTTCGTCGAGGCGACCCGCGACCTGTCCGCCGACGAGACCCTCTTCATCATCTCGTCCAAGACCTTCGGCACGCTGGAGACCCTGACGAACGCGCACTCGGCGCGCGACTGGGTGATCAGCCAGCTCGGCTCGCCGGAGGCCATCGCCAGGCACTTCGTCGCGGTGTCCACGAACGCCGAGCGGGTTGCTGAGTTCGGCATCGACACCGCGAACATGTTCGGCTTCTGGGACTGGGTCGGCGGCCGGTACTCGATGGACTCGGCCATCGGCCTGTCCACCATGCTCGCGATCGGGCCGGCCAGCTTCCGTGACCTGCTGGCCGGGTTCCACGAGCTTGACGAGCATTTCCGGACCGCGCCGCTCGGCCAGAACCTGCCGGTGCTGATGGGCCTGCTGGCGGTCTGGTACGCGGATTTCTTCGGCGCGCAGACCGCCGGCGTGATGCCCTACGAGCAGTACCTGAAGCGGTTCCCCGCCTACCTGCAGCAGCTCACGATGGAGTCGAACGGCAAGCACGTTACCGTCGATGGCGCCGGTGTCGACTACGAGACCGGCGCCGTCTACTGGGGCGAGCCGGGCACCAACGGCCAGCACAGCTTCTACCAGCTCATCCATCAGGGCACCAAGCTGATCCCGGTTGACCTGATCGGCTTCGGCAAGACCCTCAACCCGCTGCGCGATCATCACGACATCCTGTCCTCGAACGTCTTCGCCCAGGCGCAGGCGCTGGCGTTCGGCAAGACGGAGCAGGAAGTCCGCGCCGAGGGAACCCCGCCCGGGGTCGTGCCGCACCGGGTCATGCAGGGCAACCGCCCGACCAACGTGCTGCTGGCCGAGAAGCTCACGCCGCGGCTGCTCGGGGTTCTTGTGGCGCTGTATGAGCACAGCGTGTTTACCCAGGGCACGATCTGGGGCATCGACTCCTTCGACCAGTGGGGCGTCGAGCTCGGCAAGGTGCTGGCGGCCCAGATCATCCCCGAGCTGACCAGCGACGCCGAGCCGGACCTTGGGCACGACTCGTCCACGAACGCCCTCATCCGGCGTTACCGCAGCCTGAAGAGCTGACCGCGCGAAGATCTAGGGAGCAGAGATGACCACTGACAGGCCCATGCAGCTTGGCATGATCGGGCTCGGCCGGATGGGCGCCAACCTGGTCCGGCGGCTGATGCGTGACGGCCACCGCTGCGTCGCCTATGACCACACCGAAGCCCACGTGAAGCCGCTTGAGAGCGAGGGCGCTACCGGCGCGACCTCGCTTGCGGACTTCGTCGCGAAGCTGGAGAAGCCCAGGACGGCGTGGCTGATGCTGCCTGCCGCCGTCACCGGCTCCGCCCTGGACGAGCTGGCTGAGCTGCTGGAACCCGGCGATGCCGTGATCGACGGCGGGAACTCGTACTACCGGGACGACATCATCCGGGCGAAGCGGCTCGCCCCGAAGCAGATCCACTACCTGGACTGCGGCACCTCGGGCGGCGTATTCGGGCTGGACCGCGGCTACTGCCTGATGATCGGCGGCGAGGACGAGCCGGTCCGGCGGCTGGACCCGATCTTCCGCACCATCGCCCCCGGCTCCGGCAGCGCCGAGCCCACGCCCGGCCGGACCCGGACGACCGGAACCGCTCCGCACGGATACCTGCACTGCGGCCCGAACGGCGCCGGGCACTTCGTCAAGATGGTGCACAACGGCATCGAGTACGGCATGATGGCCGCGATCGCCGAGGGCCTGTCCATCATCAAGCACGCCAACATCGGCAAGGCGGAGGTGGCGTCCCGCGACGCGGAGACCGCTCCCCTGCGCGACCCCGAGTTCTACCAGTACGACATCGATGTCGCCGAGGTCGCCGAGGTCTGGCGCCGCGGTTCGGTGGTCGGGTCCTGGCTGGTCGACCTCACCGCCGACGCGCTCGCCCGCTCCCCCCAGCTGGACGACTTCGAGGGCCGGGTGTCGGACTCCGGCGAGGGCCGCTGGACCGTACTCGCCGCCGTCGACGAGGGCGTTCCTGCGCCCGTCATCACGGCCGCGCTGATCCAGCGGTTCGAATCACGCGGCCTCGGCAAGTTCACCGGCCAGGTCCTGTCCGCCATGCGCAGCGAGTTCGGCGGCCACGCCGAGAAGAAGAACTAGCCGGCCAGCCCGGCGGCCAAGCCCGCCGCGGCCAGCCGCCGCTGCCCGCCCGCTGCAGGGGCTGACCGCCCGCCGGCGGGCCGGCCGCTCCGGTCGCCCCAGGCTGCCGCGCGCCCGGCCGGTCCGGCCGGCCCCGTTGGCCCCGTTCAACCAGAAGTATGTTTCCTGCGTGACGCGAGCGGCCCGGCGTGCCGGCGGACGGCGTCGACCACCGCCGCGGTCGCTGGCCATGCCTGCGTCCCGGCGCGGACCACGCTCCACATCCGGCGGTCGATCCTGGCCAGCTCAAGCGGCACCATCCGCACCCGGTCGGCGCCCGGCGCGCCGGCCGGCAGCAGGCTCACGCCCTGCCCGGCGAGCACCAGATCGATGACCAGCTCCAGGCTGTCCGCGCGGTGCCGGATCCGCGGCGTCCAGCCAGCCAGCGCGCAGAGCCGGTCGGCGAGCTCGTCGTCGCCCGGGTCGCGCGAGTTGCCGATCCAGAATTCGTCCCTGAGGCTCGCCAGGTCATCCGGAGTGCGCAGGCAGGCAGGGACGGCTGACCCCGGCGGCACCGCGAGCATCATCGGGCTGCTGCACAGCAGCGACCGGATATGCCGCCCGCCGCGCGGGACCAGCGTGTAGTCGTATACGAAGCCGAGGTCGATCTGGCCGGCCTCAAGCAGCTCGTCCACCTCGGCCGGCTCGCGCTCTTGCAACTCCAGCTCAAGCAATGGGTAGCTGCGGGCCAGCTGGCCGGCCACCGGCAGCAGGTCCTGCCGCAATGCCGAGGTGTACCCAGCCACCCGGACAAGCCCGCTGGGCTCGGCCGCGGCCGCCAGGTCAAGCTCGGCGGCGGTCACGGCCGCGAGGATTCCCTCGGCATGCGTGACCAGCCGCCGCCCGGCCGGCGTCAGCCGGACCCGGCGGCCTGCCGCCTCGAGCAGCGGCACCCCGGCTTCGCGTTCCAGCGCGGCCAGCTGCTGGCTGACCGCGGAGGTTCCGTAACCGGTGGCGCGCGCGACCGCGGACATGGTGCCGAGCCTGGATAGCTCGACCAACACCTTTATTTTACGGAGATCCACCGGTCTATCATTCACCTAGGCTGAACAGTATGGCCAGTAACCTGCACTAGACGTGAACGGTGGCGAGACGGTCGAATGGGCGCATGAAGGTTCCCGCGCCCAGCCTGGCCGTCATGTCCATGTTGTCGGTGCAGACCGGTGCCGCGCTGAGCACGCACCAGTTCGAGGCGCTCACCCCGAGTGGCTCTGCCTGGCTGCGGGTGTTCATCTCGGCGATCATCCTGCTGCTCATCACCCGGCCGCGGCTGCACCGCATCGGCTGGCCTGCGCTGCGCGGCGTCCTGCTGCTCGGCACCGCAACCGCGGTGCTGACCCTGGCATACATCGAGGCAGTAGCCCGGATTCCGCTCGGCACCACGGCGGCCATCGAGTTCCTCGGGCCGCTCGGCGTGGCCGCGCTGCGCAGCCACCGGCGCGCGGCGCTGGCCTGGCCCGCGCTGGCCATGATCGGCGTGATCGGGCTGACCGAGCCCTGGCACGGGCGGCTGAACCTGACCGGCGTCGCCTTCGCGATGGCCGCGGGGGCCGGCTGGGCCGCCTACATCCTGCTGACCCAGCGAGTGGGCGCGCAGCTGTCCGGGCTGCAGGGCCTCGCGATGTCCCTGGGCACGGCGACGATCGTCGCGGCCCCGCTCGCCGCCTGGCCGGCCATCCGTGGCCTGACCCCGGTGCTCGCGGCGCAGGGACTCGGGCTGGCCGTGCTCGTTCCGCTGCTGCCGTTCTCGCTGGAACTGCTCGCGCTGCGGCGGATGAGGGTCGCCGCATTCGGCACCCTGATGGCCCTGGAACCGGGCATCGCGGTGCTGATCGGGCTGGTGGTGCTCGGCCAGCTGCCGGCCGCCTGGCAGGTCGCAGGCGTCGTGCTGGTGGTCATCGCGGGCGTCGGCGCGCAGCGCGCGGCACCTGCGGCGCAGGCCGGGCCGGTGGCCGGCGAGCCCGCATCCTGGCCCGCCATCCCTGCTGAGGTCACGCCACCTGGCGTGCTGGAGACCTGCCAGCGCGCGCCCGCGCCCGGCCGGGCCAGCCCTTGATCGTCACAGCGGCCGATCCGGTCAGGCCGGCTTGGCAGCGACGCCCTCGAACGTGTATCCGCACGGGCGCTGGCCGCCGCGTCCTGGCAGGCCCGCCCACTGATGGGGCGGAAGCGATGAACGGCTAGCTTGGCGGCGCCTGCCTGAGTTCCGGCTCGGGCTTCGGGACGCCGTCCTTAAGATCGCCCGCAGCGGAAACCGCGTTGATCGCCGCGACGAGCGCCCGCGCGCCCGGCCAGTAGGTCATGGTCGCGGGCGGCCACCAGCCGGCGATGCCCGGCCGCGTGTCGGGATCGCCCATGGTGAGCGATTTCCTGAGACCGTCCAGTTCAGCCGATCCGGTAGCGCCCGCGAGCCCCGCGTATGTCCCCAGCGTGGTGCGCAAGTGCACCTCGCCGCGCAATTCTTCGAGATTCCCGATCGAGGTGCGAAAGCGAAGCCATTGGTTGCGGCGCCACCACGGCGAGCGGAACCGTCGCCTGAGCCGTGCGCCCGCCAGTTCGCCGCGCAATGCCAGCGCGGCGATGGTCTCCTTCGGCATGAACAAGTTCGTCCCGCCTTCGGACTTGCTCTGCCGGACCGTCGCAATCCGTCCGACGTAGGAGGGCATCTGCGACTGGGCGGTATCGCGCCAGCCGCGGGCCGCCTTGATGATGGCCCCGGCGAAGCCGCCCATCCCGCCTCGCACCGGCGCGCCGATCACCTGGTGTCCCTGCCAGTCCTGCGGCAGCCACACGTCCTGATGCCGGAAGCCGGGCGGATACCCGCTTAGGTTGATGCCCACGGTGGGCCACATCGGGAACAGCGAGTCGAACAGATGGATCGGGAAGTTCGAGGTGATGCCGCCGTCAGAGAACCAGAGCTCCTCGGCCCAGAACTTGCTGCTTTTCCTCGGGTACCTGAGCGGGGTCCCGGATTCGCCGCTGACCGGCATGCCGAACTCGTCCCGGACGGCCGACGAGACCTTGCTGAGCCGGTAGACGCGAACGGCCTCAAGCAGCGCAGGCAGCGACATGCTCAGCCGCACCGCGAAGATGACCGGCAGGTCCCACGGCTCAGGGAGGCGGTGCAGGTCGGTGAGGTGCGCGCCGGTGCTCCGGTCGTAAACGTTCGGCTCCGCCTCGGCCGCGCACAGCGCGTCCACGACCGCGGGCGGGAAGATGCGAGCGCCGGCCGCCTCAAGATCCTGCCTGCGCAGGTAGAGGGCACTGTAAGTCTCGGACTCCAGCTCGGCGCCCGGCGGCAGCGGGAACCGGTAGCCCAGGCCTTGCACCAACTCCGTTGTGACGAGCTCGAGATTGGTCAGCCGCTTTCGCGGGTCGGCAGCCGCTTCCCGGCACCTGGCGAGGGTCTCGGCATCGGCAGGCGGTTCGTACTGGCTGCCGAACCACAGGTGCCCGAAGCGCAGCGGAGTAGCCGGATTCAATCCGGCGAGCTCGCTGATCGTTTCGGAAAGCCATTCCACCAGGGGACGGTCGATGGTCGCCTTCGGCAGGCCGGCTACCCAGTTCCATGGCGACTTCAGGACCTGCGGCGACGACCCGGACACCAGGCCGAAGGAATGCTTCTCCGCGCCGAAGACGAGCAGCAGCACGCTGCCGATCGCGACGCAGGCAAGTGCGACAACGGCGAACAGCCATACCGCCGTCAGCTGGATCAACGGCACCCCGAACACGAGCCGGTCGAGGACCAGACCGCCGGCCCCGGTAACCATGAGGGCGACCGGAGCCGCGAACCCCGCTCCGGGCTCGGGGACGGTAAGCACCGGCTCGGCCATCTCGGCCGGCCCGTTCTTCTTCGCGAGCGCCGCCGCTGCCAACACGATGGCCGCGACTACCCCGACGGCAATGGCGGTCAAGGCGATCAGGCCGAGCGCGCCCTGGGCCAGCGCGTACACATACCGCCACACCGTCTGCCAGGTGCCGCCGTGGCCGGCGGCCGAATGCGTGGAACTCAGCAGGCTGCCGCGGCGGTACTGCGCGCCCGCCGCGTCTCGCCCGAGCCAGAGTCCGGCAAACAGCAGGGACGCCGCGGTGATCAGGATGTTCGCCAACTTCGACACCCGGCCGAACGCGCCAGCGAACAGCACGGGAATCGCCAGGTACTTTCGCCGCATGTAGGCGACGACTAGCCGGAAAAGCGGCAATGCTGGCCGGGTCGGGCGGAAAAGCTGCCCGACCCGGAACTCATCGTTGCCGGTGTCATCGACCTGGGCCAGCCACGCCATGCAGTCGGCGAGCCCGGCGAAACCCGCGCGGACGTGACCCTGCTTGCGGTCGCCGACGGACAGGATCTGGGATGCGTCAGGCCCGCCCGATCGTCCTGCCTCGGCCGCGGCGGCAGCCGCAGCCGCGATCGCTCCCGCGGACGCACCACCGATGTTCCGCAACCGGTACTGCCTGGCCAGTTCACACGCGGCCATCGGATAGACAACACCCGAGGTGGTCCCGCCGCGCATCGTGATGTCAACGCTGCGGTCACAGTAGGTCTGCCGGTGCCCGGCATCCGAGCTTGCGAGGCCGTCCGCGGGCGTTATGTTCAGCTCGGCCACCAGGCCGTCGAGTGTGTACGACGCGGGATCGCGCAGCGGGGGCACCAGGTTAGATGCACCCCACACATCGCCAGCCCCAGGCGGCGCGATCGCAACGCCGGGCGGCGGATCAGCCCGAACGAATGGGTATTGCTCTGGGATCTGCTGCCATGCCAGGCTCGTGCCTGGTTCGTGACCTAGCCGGCCGAGAAGTTCCTGAACCGCGGCTTCACCTGACCGGACAGACATGCGCGCCACCAGGGTCCGAAGGAACTCAGACCGGAACACTATCGACGCCGCGGCGGGGGCGCCACGCCGCCGCGGTTTCCGGGTAGCGCCAGGGGTCGCTTGCCAGCCGCCCTTGAATGTGCGCGGTGCTGGCGACGCAGGGTTGCGATCTGCCGATGGGCAGTCATCGGCAGATGACCGTGCTCACACCCGTCACCTGGCATATGACACGCCACGCAGGTTCTAGCGCCTCATTCCGGGTTCTTGTGTTCACGCCGAGTTACCTTAGGAATTGTGTTCGCATGCACCTTTCCGCCCCGGCCCGTCGCGCTCGTCCGGTTCGACGCCGCGCGACGGCCCGGCAGGCCACGGCAAAATCAAGCTGTTGCGGCGGCCGCAGAGCATGCTCACGGCCGCAACCTCGGTCCCGCGGTGGCCGCATGACGCCTCCGGATGACGCCAGCAAGCCCGCGGCGACCGCGGCCGATCATGCAGGCAGCTTGCTGTGCCGCCTCTTGGTCTACCACCCCGAGGTCGTCGACATCGAGATCCTCGGCCAGACTGAGATGTCCGAGGGGACCATCTCATACTCACTTGGCGTGATGCTGCCGGGCGGCCGCGAGCTGTACATCGACGTGGAGGACGCGCCCGCGCCCCCTGCGGGCGCAGGCCGGTAATGAGCGGCAGCGCCAGATAGGAATGCAGCCGCTGTCCATCAGATACTCCCGCAGCCGGCCCAAGCGGCGCCCCAGGGAGGCACATGCCATGGATACCCACCAGGAACAAGACGCCGACCCGGCAGCGCCTGCTGGCACGCAGAGCAGGCGGAGGTGACGTACGGCAGATAGCGTGCGGTCATGACGATCGAGACGCGCCCGTTGGGGCGGACCGGAGCGGACGTGACCATCCTCGGGTACGGGGCCATGGAGCTGCGCGGTCGGTCTCGGGGACCGGCGATCGACGACGAGGAGGCGGGCCGGCTACTCAACGCGGTGCTCGACGGGGGGATCAGCCTGATCGATACATCGATCGACTACGGTCGCAGCGAGGAACTCATCGGGCGGTATCTCGCCCATCGCCGCGAGGAGTATTTCCTGGCGTCGAAGTGCGGATGCCTGCTCGGCGATCCGCCAGCCGACGCCACGCCGCCGTTCCCGCACGATTACCGGGCCGGCAACATCCGGGCGGGGACCGAGCAGAGCCTGCGCAGGCTCGGTACGGACCGGCTCGACCTCGTGCAGGTCCACATGTCGCCCAGCCGAGCCCAGCTGGAGGCCGACGACACCATCGAGACGCTGCTGTCCCTGCGCGAGGCGGGGAAGGTCCGCTTCATCGGGATGTCGGGAACTCTCCCGCATCTGCCCGACCACATCGCCATGGGCGTTTTCGACGTGTTCCAGATCCCCTACTCGGCGATCCAGCGCGAGCATGAGGATCTCATCACCGCCGCGGCCGCCGCGGGCGCGGGCACGCTCATCCGGGGCGGTGCGGCCCGCGGTGCCGCGGCGCAGGACAAGGACTGGCACCAGGGGCCGATCGGGCTCGCCGAAGGCGAAGGCCGGCGCCGCTGGGAATCCTCGGGCGTGGAGGGCCTTCTCGGGGACATGACCCGCCAGGAGTTCGTGCTGCGTTTCACGCTCAGCCACCCGGGCCTGTCGAGCACCATCGTCGGAACCTCCCAGATCGGCCACCTCCGCGCCAACCTGGCCATCGCCGGGAAAGGACCCCTGCCAGCGGATGTTTACGAAGAAGCCAGACACCGCCTGCAGCCAGCGGGCGCGTAGCGCTCGGCGGAGTGCCGGCCCGACGAGCCAGCCAAGCCGCGCGGGGGTTGGCTAGCCAGCAGCGATGCGGCCGCCATGCGCATGCGCCCGTCCGCATCACATACGGCGATCGCGATGGTTGCCGCCGCCAGCACCTCGAAGCCACAGCCGCCCATATCAACCGGTCGGCAGCTGACGCGTGCAGTGACAGCGCCGCGAGTGGCACCACCTAGGTCAGACGATGCTGGCAACGTTAGTCGCCTGTCTCGGGGCTTGTATCTGGGAGGCCGGGGCCTGCTCTGTATCGATGGAGGGGAACTGGCTCGCAGACAGGGGTGCCGGCCAGGAAGTGAGACATGCTGACTCTGGACCGTAGTGTCAGGGAGACGGGCCTGCCGGTGCTGCTGCCCGCTGAGGCCTCATCCCGCCGACCGTCCCCGGCGCCTGCGGTCCGCGGCATGGAGAGGTCTCCCCTTGTCTGCGCCGCGCGCCCGACGCAGCCTGTGCCAGGGACCCGCCGGGCACCTTGCACGGACGCCGGGATGCCCTTATCAAAGCGCGGGAGCCTGCCATGACCCGGTTGAACGTGAACGACGCGCGGTGCGAGGCACTGTTCGCATCAGGGCTGCAGCGATCGGATTCCCCGACCGCCGAAGCGCTGGCTGAAGTGATCAGCCGCACCGTGCGGCAACTCGGCATCCGGGGCTGCGCCAGCCAGATGGCCCAGGAGTTCGGTGACCACCCCGAGGCGGCCCGCGACCGCATGCGGTGGATCCGGCAGCTTGCCGGCCAGGGCGACGAAGGGCCCCAGGCATCCGAGGCCTGCGCCTTCAATCTGGGAGGGCAGGTAGCTATCCGAACACGCACATCGCGCCAAGGGCACCTCGGGACTGAAATATGGGGCAACCGCCCCATGCGCTGATCACCCGCCACACGCCATCCTCAGAAGTTGTGAGGGGTCGCAGTGCCACTCGCGGGAGAGCCGCAACAGTCGGCCCGGCGGTGAGGCCGGCCCGGGTTGAGCGGAGCAGACGACATGAACCGGAGAACGATGATGACCTCCACAGTGAGCGCTTCGCGGGCTCTCGCGGTCAAGGACGACGCGGCGCTCTGCGCATTGCTGGCCGACAGGATCGACTTCCAGGCCCTGACGCCGGGGCGCCACTGGCAGGCCGCCACGCCCAGGCAGGTGGTCGAGGAGATCATCTTGGGGCACTGGTTCGGCGCCGGGGACCACATACAGCAACTGTGTTCGGTCACCAGCGGCCAGGTGGCGGAGCGCGAGCACGTCGCCTACCGGCTGCGCGTGCGCCGCTCCGGCAGCACCTGCCGGGCCATAAGGGACAGACCAGCCCCTTCCGTTTTACAATCACGGTGCTCCCAACGCAGGAGCGCTGCAGCGACGCAGCGAAACCCCAGGGAGGGGTGGTACCAATGAGGCGTGGGATCTTGTGGCGGCTGTTGGTTGTGGTGGTAGCCACAGGGGCCGTCGCGCCGCTGGGGATGTTCTCAGCGGCCGCCGGGCCGACACACACCAGCGCAACAACGCCGGCATTAACAACGGCGAAGTCGTCATCGGTTGACAAATCACAGGTGTGCGCAGATGGCCCGCTCATGTGCGCCGAGGTCGCGGACTATCAGAGCGCGTTCCACTACTACACGGGGCACGACGAGCCGTCGGTCCTGTACTACTCGAACACACCAGGCGCGGGAAACCGCAACCAGTGGCGGCTGACGCTGCCCAGGGAACCCTCACCCACCGTCGTACCTGGCCGGTCGTGGGATTTCCAGCTCACGCCAGCGATCTGGTTCGGGATGGCGATGTGCGACACCCAGTCGTACCCGGAGCAGGTGGGCAACTGTACGCCGGACAGTGATGCCAACATCACGCCGCTCGCCCAGCACCCCGGAACAGCGTTCATGGAACTGCAGTTCTACCCGCCGGGCTGGGTGAAGCAGTTCGCCAGCCAGAGCTGCGACGCGCGCAACTGGTGCGCGGCACTGACGATCGACAGCTTGTCGGAGGATCCGGTCAACGGGCTGAACCTGAACAGGTCATGCCAGAGCTCGATCCTCGGCGGCATCGAGTACGTCAACTTCGCCTTCCTCACCCATTCGGGCAAGCCGGTTGCCGCGCCGAACCCGCTGCAGTTCAACCCGGCCACGGGCGGCAACCCGACCAACCCAGACGTGCTTTTCATGCGGCAGGGTGACCACATCAAGGTCACCATGCACGACACGGCGCACGGGCTGAGGACCGTGCTCAACGACACGACCACCGGGGCGAAGGGGTTCATGACTGCCTCGGCGGCCAACGGCTTCGGTCAGATCAAGTTCGCGCCGAGGGGCAGCAGCTGCACCGAGCTCCCCTACGACTTCCACCCGATGTATTCGACCTCCTCGCCGCAGACCCGGGTTCCCTGGGCGGCACACTCTTACAACATCGCCTTCGACGAGGAGATCGGCCACTTCGACTACTGCACCCGCGTGACCGTGCCGACCGGTACCTGCAACGGCGGCCTGGAAGGTGCTCCCGGAGACCAGGAGCCCACGGACGCGGACGACGTTGCCTGCTTCCCGGCATCCGCTTCCCTGCTCGTTCAGGTCAGCGGCTGCAACGGGACCAATGCTCCCGGCTTTGACGGCACGTCCTACCTGAAGGACTGGCCGGACGGGAACACCTCCCTGCACCCGACGCCCGAGCTGTTCTCGAGTCCGCTCACCGGGAGTGGTTTCGGCGTCAATTACACCAGCGCGGCGTTTGAGTCCGACGCGCCGCGCATCGAGGCGCCGGACATTGGCGGCGTGTGCAACCGGACAACAGGCGCCGGATGCACGATCGTGCCGCCCACCGACGATGGCCAGCCCGCGACCTTCTACCCGTTCTTCTCGACCACTGGCAGCAACCTTGCGAGCGGCTGTCGGTGGCTTATCGGGAACGACGTCCCCGGCCTGACGGCCAACGACTTCGGCAAGACGACGCAGTACGGCAAGCTGCTGCCGCTGCAGTATCTCGTCTTCGGCGGCGGGGGCGCGACCCTGACAAGATTCAACGATTTCCAGAACAACCTCGGATTCAATCCCTGCAAGGCGTAGGTAACCCTCGCCAAGACATCCCCGAGAGGCAACAGCCGAGAGCGTGGCCGCCGCGCATCGCGCGGCGGCCACGCCGCACAGCCCGGCGCCCGGGCCCGCTCCTCCTATGAACGGCGAGGCTGGACGCTGGTTGCTGGTCAGCCGCTGAAGTGGGCGGACCTGGACACGATCGAGGTCCGCTATCGGATCCCAGTCTCGGCTCCAATCAGGCCATCTCACGAGACATTCACCTGAGCCAGCTCGTATCGGCCGCCCGGCGCGAGCGGATTCTGCCGCTGTGGCGAGCAAGGGGTGCGGTTCGCGTTAGCCCAGCGACACGTCCCTCGAGGACCGCTCGTGCAGCATCCGGAGCAGCACGGTATGTCCGGCAGGGTCGCAGATTTCAGGATTCCTCGGGCGTCTCGGGCGTGGGTTCCCTACTATGTCGGCTGGTGGCGTGCCTGCGAGTCCAAGGTCATTGGGCTGTCCGCTGCCGGGGGACCGGAGCTGAGGAACTCTGAGGCTGAGGAGCGCGTGTGCGTGTGATCTCTCGGCGGCGGGCAGCCGTGCTCGCCGCAGTCGCTGTTCTTGGCGCCGCAGGCCTGGTATCCGTCGCGACAGGGCTAGTGGCAGGCTCGCAGCACGACGCAGCGCCGTCGGCCACGGTCTCATCGAACCCGCCGGGCCACGGTTCGAACGCCGCCATGACGCGCAGCCCGCGACTGCCGCAGAAGCCAGGCGCAGGTTCCGTCGCGACGGGGCTAGTGGCACGCTCGCAGCAGGGCGCAGCGCCGTCGGCCACGGTCTCATCGAGCCCGCCGGGCCGCGGTTCGAACGCCGCCATGACGCACAGCCCGCAACTGCTCCAGAATCTCGCCGATGGGATAACGCCGACCGCGAGTGCCGTTACGTCCGGCCCGCAGGGCATAGACGTGGCCTCCTTCCAGCACCCGAACGGCGCGGTCATCGACTGGGGGCAGGTCGCGGGCGCGGGCTACAAGTTCGCGGCGGTCAAAGCGACGGAGGGAAACTACTACACCAATCCGTATTACAGCGGCGACATCACGGCCGCCAGCCAGGCCGGACTGTACGTAACGGCCTATGAGTTCGGCATCCCGGACAGCACGACCGGCGGCAGCGTAACGGCAAGTGGCACTGTGCAAGCCGATTACTTCCTTACCGCCATCAATGGAAGTTACCCGACCAGCGGCAACAACCTGCCGGTTCTGCTCGACATCGAGTACAACCCCTACGGCAACGAGTGCTACAACCTGACGCCTTCGCAGATGGTGTCCTGGATCACCGCGTTCAACAACGAGATAAAGGCCAAGATCGGGCAGCTGCCGATGATCTACAGCACCGCGGACTGGTGGAATACCTGCACGGGTAACAGCACCGCGTTCTCCGCCGAAAGGCTGTGGGTGGCGGCTTACGGCACATCGAGCCCGCCGTTGCCAGCCGGCTGGTCCACCTGGACGTTCTGGCAGTACACCAGCACCGGGGCGGTGCCGGGCATCTCCAGCAAGGATGTGGACCACAGCTACTTCAACGGAACGGTCACTGGCAACCAGGCCGGCGCCGTCGGAGCCCCGGTGTGGCTGCGCGCTCACTCGCTCGCCGCCGCATGGGGGCAGAAGCTCTCCTACACCGCGACAGGCCTCCCGGCGGGCCTGTCGATCAACAGCGACACCGGGCTGATTTCGGGCTGGCTTACTACAACTGGCACCGCCCAGGTGACGGTCACGGCCACCGGCGACCTTGGCGCCACGGGCACGACATCCTTCACCTGGACGGTGTCGGCGGCGCCCAACACGGGCCCGACCGGGCGGGTGGTGTTGGACTATGGCGGCAAGTGCCTGGACGATCCCGGCTCCAGCACCGCAGACGGAACCCAGATCGACCTCTCGTCATGCAACGGCGGCGCGAACCAGAACTGGACCATGGCCCAGGACCGCACCGTGCGCATCTACGGCAAGTGCCTGGACGTCTCCAACGGGGGAACCGCCAATGGCACAGCGGTGGTCCTGGACACCTGCAGCGGCAGCGGCGCCGAGCAGTGGCGGATCGGGCTGAATGCCCACCTGGTGAACCTCGCGTCAGGCACGTGCCTGGACGATCCCGGCTACCGCACTACCAACGGCACCAAGCTTGAGATCTGGTCGTGCGGCACGGGCACCAACCAGCGGTGGACAACGCCGGCCGGGCCTGTCGTGTCGCGGATCGCCCCGTTGTGCCTGGACGACACGGGGTCGAAAACCGCCAACGGCACTCTGGTAGAGGCCTGGTCGTGCAACGGCAACACGAACCAGCGCTGGAGGGTTAAGCCTGATGGCACTGTGCGGGTGTTTGGCACGTGCATGGAGGTGAAGGGCACCAGCATCGCTGCGGGGACACCTGTCGAGCTGTGGACGTGCAACGGCGGAGCCAACCAGCAGTGGAAGCCCCGGGCTAATGGCACACTGCAGAACCCAAGGTCGGGCAGATGCCTCGACGACCCTGGCGACAACATCCAGAACGGCACCAAGCTGGTGATCTCGGATTGCAGCGCGGCCGCGGGCGAGGACTGGCGAATACGCTGACCGCTGCGACACTCGGCGCGCCTGCCAGAGCGGACCGAGGAGCGCCACAGGAGGGCACGTACATGGCGGGCCGCCCCGCCACCTGGTCCGCGACCTGCCGGACTTCACGACGGCGCCTGCCCGCTCCGCGACCCGGGACCATGCCGTCGCCAGGCCTGGTAGTGCGGTCCGGCTGCCGGCAACGGGCCGCGCCACGTGGGGATACCGATCACCTGATCTGAGCGGTGTCGGCGGCTGACCCAGCATCACCAGCAGATGCGTCATATCGGCTAATACAGCGCGGCGTGCGGATAGGCAACGTAGGGATCCTCGTCTCCGGACCCTAGGATCCCTGGACGGCGGGGTAGCAGGATGTTAGCGTCGAAAATCCAGGGAGGGGACCGGAGAGCTGGCCTAACGCGCCAGCCGGATGGCGCATAGGGGCATGGGCAGCTCCATAGGGGTTCACTTCCATGGAGGGTTGGGGCCATGCGCCGATCACAGGTCGGACAGTTGAGCGACGGCGTCATGCGGATAAGCCGGCGGCCTCCCTGCCGCCCGCGACGGCGGAGCCCTCACGTGCACCAGCTCGGTGAATCTCACGAAGCGCTCACTTAGTGACTCAAAGGTGCCCGCGCGAGGTAGCGCTTGACGAGTTGCCCGAAGGATTCGGGTCACCGCCGAGGTCATGGCGGAACGCTGGTTGCGTGCTCGCCGAGTTGCTGTAAGTGGGGGGGTGACGAGTTGCGGCTGGTAGGACGGGGCGAAGAGTTGCCGCTGATTGGGCGCGCTGAGGAGCTCGCCGTCTTGTGCGAGGCAATCGCGGAGCGGGGCGGGGCGGTCGTGTCTGGGGCGGCGGGTGTGGGCAAGACACGTCTTGCCCGCGAGGTTTCATCCGTGTTGGCTGGCTGGCACGTGGCGTGGGCAACAGCCACCCGGGCCGCCAGCGACCTGCCGCTGGGCGGCCTCACGGGGCTAGGTCTGGCTGATGATGGAACGTCATTTCAGGGCCGGACTGGCCTGTTGTCACGGTTGACGGCAATTCTCGCCGAGCGGTCCGGCGGTCTGCAGACGCTGGTTGTGGTGGACGACGCCCACCTGCTGGATGAGCTATCCGCAGCGCTCGTCCATCATCTGGCGACCTCAGGCCTGGCTGCGGTGCTGTTGACGCAGCGCACCAGCGAGCAGCCGCCGTCGGCCGTGGTCTCCTTGTACAAGGACGGCCCGGTCCCGTGGCTGGAGCTTGAGCCGCTTGGGCAGTCGGAGTTCGGCGCGCTCGCGTCAGCCGCGCTGGGCGGGGAAATCGAGCCGGACACGCTGCACCGCCTATGGTCCGGCACCGCCGGGAACGTTCTGTTCTTGCGCGAACTCGTGGCCGACGCCGTGGAAGCCGGGACACTTGTTCAGCTCAGTGGGCTATGGAGATGGGCACCGGATGGGACAGTCGGCCCTCGGCTGGCCGAGCTGGTCGCCGACCGCATGGGTCGGCTGGAGGGGGATCGGCGGCTTCTGGCCGAGCTGTTGGCGGTCGGCGAGCCGCTGGGTGCCGACCTAGTGCAGGGGCTGGCGTCCAGGATCGACCTCGCCGACGAAGAACGGCGCGGAACGATCGTGGTTGAGGAGTCCGGCCGACGGGCCGAGGTGCGCCTTGCGCACCCGCTATTCGGCGAGGTGATTCGCGCTCGGATGCCGGTGTTGCAGCGTCGGCGGCTGCAGCGCCTGCTAGCCGATGCACTAGAGGCGGCAGGCGGCGAGCGCCGAGGCGACGTCCTGCGGCTGGCTACCTGGCGGGTGGAGTCGGCCAGCGCTGTAGACGCAGGGTTGCTGACGCGGGCCGCGCACCGAGCCCGCGAGGTGTTCGACTCCGCACTGGCCATGCGGCTAGCTCGCGCGTCTTGGGGCCTGGCTCCCTCATTCGAGGCCGGGCTGCTGTTTGGTGCGTCGCTCAGCGAGTTGGGGCGGTTCGACGAGGCGGCTGACGTACTCGATTGCCTGGTCGGCGCGGAGCCTGACGGAACCGCCCATCAACTGCTCGCGCGGGAGCGAGCCCTGGTGATGTTCCACGGTCCTGGTGGGTTGGCGGACGCGCGTCGGGTTCTGGAGGAGGCCGAGGCGTCCGTGGACGACCCAGTGCGGCGGCTGCTCGCGCGCGCCGACCTGGCCCAGCTCCTCGCTTACGCCGGGCTGTTCGCTGAGGCACTTGCCATTGGCGGCCCTCTGATCGCGCCTTGCATGGACGTGCGGGTGCGGCTGCGGTCTCTTCCCCCGGTGGGGGCGTGCATGGTGTTCGCTGGCCGGGCGGAGCCGGTGCTGGCGTTGTGCGACGAGCTTGAACCAGCAGCTGCTCGCCTGCGCGAGGAACTGCCTCAGGCGGTCGGCTGGGTGTGGGCAACGCGGAGTAACGCGCTTGTCCTGGCGGGCCGACTCAACGAGGCGACCGCGGTTCTCACCCGGCCGCTTGAGCCCGGCGCGGCTCCAATCGTGGGGGGCGGCGACCTTGCCTATGCGCGCACGAAGCTGGGCAGGGCGCTGTTGCTGCAGGGCCGGCCTGGCAGCGCCCTGCAGCAGCTCACCGGCGCCGCCGCCGCCCTGCGCGTGAGCGAGCCTGTCGGATGCCTCGTGTGGTGTTTGTCGCTTGCCGCCGAAGCCCACGCACTACTCGGCCAGCGGGTGGAGGCCGCCAGGCTGGCAGAAGAGGCGATAGCGCGACGCTCCAGTGGATTCGCTGTCTTCGATGGCGACGCCGCCCGGGCCCGGGCCTGGGTCGCGGCCGTGGCCGGCGAGCGATCCCGGGCCATTAGCCAATTCATCACTGCGGCCGACGAGCAGGAGAGCCGGGGCCAGCCCGCATACGCGTTGTTCGCTCTCCATGACGCCCTTCGCCTCGGCGCAAAGCATGTAGCCGCGCGGCTCGAGACCCTCGCTGCGGCCCTGGACGGGCCGTGGCCGGCCGCGGCAGGCGCGCATGCTCGCGGGGTAAGCGTGTCCGATGCGGCGTCCCTGGAGGCCGCAGCCGACGCCTTCGCCGACCTCGGTGCAAGCCTGGTGGCGGCCGAGGCCGCCACCGAGGCGTCGTGGCGCTGGGCGGCATCGGGTTGTGTGTCTCGTGCCGCGACCGCGCGGGCCAAAGCCGCCCGCTTCTTCCCATCTGAGTCCGGCTGCGAGCTCACGTTCATCCCGCCGCTGGCCGAGACGCCCAGCCTTGCCGTGCTGACCCAGCGCGAGCAGGAAGTCGCCACCCTAGCGTGCCACGGTATGTCCAATGCCGACATCGCCCGGCGCCTGGTCGTTTCCGTGCGGACGGTCGAAAGCCACCTCTACTCCGCGTACGGCAAGCTCGGCATCGCAGATCGTGCTGAGCTCGCCCCAGTCCTGGGACCTCAGTAGCCGGAAACCCCCCGGCCCGCAAAAGATCAGTAGGTCCCTACTGAGAGCGTGGCCCATGGCTCGCCCTACGTTCGGTATGTGGACCGTGCGCAGATCCGGCATCCCTGTCGTGCGCGGCGTTGGAGATCATGCGAAAGCTATCAGTCCCAGGGTTGAGGCAGCCAGGTCATGCGAACCGGCCGGCGTGCTGCCGGTGGCCAGATGCGTGTAAATCAGCGACAACGCCGACGCGGCTTTCAAGGGCTGACGCCCGCGACTGTCAGAGATCACGACTGAGTGCCATCCGGCCGGCCCGCCTGCGGATGCTCCGTGAGGGGAGGTGACCCGATAGGAGGCACCTTCCGAAAGTCAAGTCGTCACCACTCGGGGAAAGCAAAGAGGAGGAAAGAATGCGAAGATTTCTGTTCTTGATCGTGGGTGCCTTGGCGGCGGTGATGCTTGCCGCCGGGCCGGCGCTCGCTGACAGTCCGCACTTCCTGTTCGCGAACAACAGCGTGAGCACCAGCACCGGAGCCCTCACGACCTCGTTCAAGGATGCTGGGCTGGGGACTGGCACGTCCAGCATCGCAGTGACGCTCACGGCCGACGGGACCGCCGTTTATCAGTGCTTCAACAACGGCGGCAACCATCCGAAGGCTGGGAATAAGGAGACCGTGTCGGGGCCGTTGAGCGCAACGGGGAACTTCCCGGTGCGGAACGGTCAGGTCACCGCCAGCCTGACTGTGGGCCCGCCCGGCCCTGGGAGCTTCACGTGCCCATCCGGGCAGACACTGTTCCTGCAGGAGGCGACCTACTCCAACACCTTCGTCTCGGATGCGACGGGCAATACCGCCCATGCCACACCTGACCCGATCTCAACCGGTCCTATCCATGTCGCAGTCTGACCGATAGGAAATCGGAGGGATTCCGGAAGAGGGGACCGCCCGGCCATCAGAACAGGGCGGTCCCCTCATTCTGTGTCGTGCAGATGCATCCGGATAAGCCGTCGATGGCTCGACAGGTTGTGCCTGACCGCATAATGGCCGATCTGGACGGTCGCCGGTGTGCCTGAACTCGATCCCGTGGCCGCTCAGTTAGGCGGATCCGGCGCGTCAAGCGCACCGGAGGGCCGTGACAAAGCGTGGCCGTGCTACGCGGGCTGGTCATCGTGGTTGCGTCGGCGACGGCCGCGGGCTGCGCCACCCCGCCAGTGGCGTAAGGGCTGTCAGGGTCGCCAGCCTGCCGAGGCGGCCCATGTCTCAGCAACGGTGATTACCAGGTCGACGACCGGATCCTTGACATCCGTGTACGCGTCCAGGTCCGGCGTGACCGTGGCGAGAGAGCGCTTGAACGACGCGTACGCCGGGACCGCTTCGGGGTGAGCGCGGAACCAGTCGCGAAACAGCAGCGCCAGCCGCTCATTGGGCGAGCCGGTGACCCGCACGTGCAGGTTCACGTCGTCGCCGGGGTGCTGCCGCCGCGACCAGAAGCGCTTCGCCCACTGCCGGTGATCACCGGCCAGGCCCGCTGGCACGTGATCGTGCCCGTACGCAGCCCGCTGAAAGCCCAAGGCGCCGAGTGGCTCGGCAAAGGCCTGGGCGGCGACGTCCAGGTCGGCCACGCTGACCTGCAGATCGAGAACGTCTTTGGCGTCCATGCCGGGGATCGCCGTGCTACCGATGTGCTCGATCCGGCCGGCCAGGACGCCCAGGTGGCCTTGCAGCGTCGCGATCACAGTTGCCGCGCGCTGCGGCCAGCCGGGCACGTACGCAACGATCACCGAATGGCCAGCGCCTCGCCCCATCCCCGCAGACTCGCGCTGACCGGTACCGGGCGCCACCGGCGTAGCCATTCAGCCAATCTACAGAACGCTCAGTCTGGGCGGCCCGGCCACTGACCATTGATGGCACCTGAGCGGATCTGCGAACTTGCTCCGCGGAGATTCCACCACGTCCGGTAGCCAAGCACGGAACGGCCGCCGGGCAGCGGCCGGCCAGCCCGGGAACCGCGGGATTGTGTAATGCTGACAAGGATCAGCAGGAGAACCCTGCCGGATCGGCGCGGCCGCTGACGCCGGAGCCGTGGCGCCGGGCCGGGCGCCGCTCTGCCGGGCACGAGTGACGCTGATAGCGCGGCCGCTGTTACTGCCGGCCTTACCGGAGGGGCCATGACCTACCCGATCACCCCAGGCCGCGTTCCGGCCGGCGCGACACCCGAAGGCGACGGGGTTGTCATCGGGGACGGCCCGGTCCGTGTTGACGTCTTCATCGACTTCCTGTGCCCGTTCTGCCGGCGATTTGAGCTGTCCTCCGCGCAGGCGCTGGCCGGCCTGGCGGCTGACCGGCTGGCCAGCCTCGCCTACCACCCCATGAACTTCCTCGACGGGGCCTCGACGACGAACTACTCGACCCGCGCGGCCGCGGCATCGGGCTGCGCCGCGGACCTGGGCCGTTTCCCCGGCTACGCGCATGCGCTCTTCGTTCATCAGCCACCCGAGGGCGGGCCAGGGCTGAGCGACGCTGAACTCGCCCGCCTCGGCCGTGCCGCGGGGCTCGCCAGCGCAGCGTTCGCTGCCTGCGTGTCCGCTGCGCCCTACCTGGACTGGCCGCAATACGTGACCGCACGCGCCACCGCGGCCGGGGTCAGCGCGACACCGACCGTACTGGTCGCAGGCACAGTTGTCCGGCCAGACGCGCAGACGATCACCGCCGCCGTCGCCCGGGCAGGCGGCGAGCTCTGACCGGCTGCGGCGACACACAGTTGTGCTGGCTGCTGACTTGCGGTCCCTGCCGATGAGGAACCGGGAACCGGGTACGGCTAGGCCACGCTCGCGCCGATCAGGTGACCGATGCCGAAGGTCACCAGCGCGGCCGCGCCGCCCAGCAGCAGCTGCCGCAGTCCCGACCGCACGGGCGAGCGCCCGCCCAGCATCCCGATTCCCGCACCAACCCCCAGCATGGCGGCTGCCGCGAGAATGATTGCGGCGACCAGCGCGGCCGTGCCGCCGCCGAAGAAGTAGGGAAGGATCACTACGAGCGCGCCGGTCGCGAATGTCAGCAGGCTAGAGATCGCCGCGGACAGCGGTGATCCGAGCTCGGTCGGATCCAGGCCGAGTTCCTCGCGGGTGAGCGTGTCGAGCGCGACCTGCCGGTCGGCCATGATCCGATCGGCCAGCCGCTCAGCGTCGCCGCGGGGCAGGCCCTTGGCCCGGTACAGCAGGACAAGCTCATCGCGCTCCTCCTCCGGCTTCTCCTGGAGCTCCTGCGCCTCCAGGGAGATCTCGCGCTGATACATCTCGCGCTGGCTGGCCATGGACACATACTCACCGGCCGCCATCGAGAACGAGCCGGACAGCAGGCCGGCCGTCCCGGCGAGAAGGATCACCGTGTGCGAGACGCCGGAGCCCGCGACGCCCATGACCAGCGCGGTGTTGGACACTAGGCCGTCACTCACGCCGAAGACACCGGCCCGCAGCGCGCCGGAACGGTCGCCGCGGTGCCACGGCTCCCTTCTGGCGATCTGCGCCCGAGGGCCCGGGCGGCCGCCCTCGATCAGCTTGGCGATCGTGCGGGCATGACCGTGCTCGTCGGCCGCCATTCCGGGCGCGGCGTCAGGGTCGCTGTCGTACATGCCCGCATCGGCCCGCTCGGCGCGCTCGATCAGCGGCAGCACCGCGCCCGGTGACAGCCTGCTGGCGGCCGTCGCAAGCAGCCGGGTGCGCATGCTCGGCCTTCCGGCCGGCGGCACGGTTTCACCAGCACCGCGAATCTTCTCTTCCCAGTGCGCCGCGTGCCGCCGTTCGACGGCCGCGAGTTCTTCGAAGATATTCCGCCTCTCCCCGGTCTCAGCCTCGGCGATCCGGGTGTATAAGGCCGCGGCGTCACGCTCGCCGGCCAGCAGTTCCCGCCAGCGCTTGACGCGCCCGTCGGCGCCGTTGCGGCTCATCTCTTCACCCCTAGGTCAGCCTTTCGGATGCCCGCCCAGGACGACCCGGCTCTTCGTAGCGCCGGAGCCGCGCCGCGCCAGGCGGGGACACGCCCCTTTACGCACGTTCACCACGCCGCCGCCACGCTTCGGCGGGCTTGCGGAAACTTTACGTGACTTTCCGGATTGGTCTTGAGCGCTCCAGTCTGGTGGTTTAGGTTCCAACCGAGTCGAAAGAGGGCGGTTTCAATGCGCCGGGTCTTTGTTTGTGCCGCGATGGTGGCACTCCCGTTGACGGCTGTGAGCACGATCCCGGCCAGCGCAGCCGGTCAGAGGACCGGACTGGCCAACATCCGGCACTTGGTGGTGATCTACGAGGAGAACCACAGCTTCGACAACCTCTACGGCCTGTGGCCCGGGGTCGACGGCCTCGCCGCACCGGCGTCGGCCACGCCAAACCAGACCCAGGTCGACCAGGCTGGGGCGGCGTACACGTGCCTGAAACAAGACGATCCGCACCTCACCTCCCCATCACCGCTGCCCGCCACCTGCACCGACCCTCGCGGCTTTACCAGCGCATTCGCCAACGAGGTCTTCCCGATCGACGCCTACGTTCCGCTTGACCAACCGACCAGAGACCTAGTGCACCGCTACTACCAGCAGCAGTACCAGATCGACGGCGGAAGGATGGACCGCTTCACCACAGGCAGCGACGCGATCGGCCTCACCCAGGGCTACTACAACACCACCAGCCTGCCCGTCTATCACTACCTCACCGGCCCGGATGCGCCGCCCTCGGTCGTGGCCGATCACTTCTTCCACGCCGCGTTTGGGGGGTCGTACCTCAATCACATGTGGCTGGTGGCGGCGCAAACACCGGTGTTCGCCGGTGCTGCCAACGACGGCTCAAGCAACGACCTGCACTCGGTCGTCGACGCCAACGGCATGCCCACGAGCTACCCGCTGTACACCTCTCCGCTCGGATCGGCGGCCAAGGACGCAGCCCTCACCGCATCCTGCACACCGCCGGCCGGCCGGCCGCCCACGCCACCCGGGGTGGTATGCGGCGACTACGCGGTGAACACCATCCAGCCGCAGTCCCAGCCGTACTCACCCACGTCGGTCCCGTCGCAGCGGCTGCCGATGCTGCACACACCCAACATCGGTGATGAACTCACCGCTAAGGGCCTTAGCTGGGCATGGTACTCCGGCGGCTGGGACAACGCCGCCGGGATCACCACCGGAGCCGGGTGGACCAACGGCACCACCCCCGGCACCTGTACCGACCCCAACCACAACCCAGCCGACACCTACCCCTACTGCGGCGACAAGCTTTTCCAATATCACCACCAGCCGTTCAACTACTACGCCAACTACGCCGAGGGCTCGCCGGGCCGGACGCACCTGCAAGACGAAGTGGACTTCCGCAGCCAAGCCGCAGCCGGCACCCTGCCCGCGGTGTCGTTCGTCAAGCCTCTGGGCCCGGACAACGAGCATCCCGGCTACACCGACGTCGCCTCCGGTGACCAGCGCCTGGTCGATCTCATCAAAGCGATCAAGGCAAGCCCGGACTGGCCCACCACGGCGATCGTGGTCACCTACGACGAGCACGGCGGGTTCTGGGACCACGTCCCGCCGCCGGCCGCGGCCGGCGTCAGCGACCAATGGGGCCCGGGCGAGCGCGTCCCAACCTTGATCATCTCCCCACTGCTGGCCAGGACCGGCGTGACCCACATCAGCTACGACACCACCTCGATCCTGGCAACGATCGAGCATCGCTGGGGCGTCGCCGCCCTCAGCACCCGAGATGCCGCCGTCGACGACTTCACCGCGCTGTTCAGTGGCGCCCGAAGCCGCTGAGCTGCCAACAAGAGCACAGGCCCACCGCAGGAGGCCCGCAGCAGAAACCCGATGCAGAACCCGCCGTAGCGTTTGATGTAGCTGCGCAAACGCTCTGGGATTTGCGCGCGGCACCAGTCGGCGGAACTACGTGGGATAAGTTGGCCAGCATCGGCGGCGGGTTGCCTCCGGGCACGGACCAAGCTGCCCACCGCAAGTGGGGCGCTCTTGATCTTCCAGACTGCGGATCCTTATATAGGATCTTCACCGGAAAGGACGAGTAGCTATGGCATTTCGGTTGCGGCGGTAGGCACCGACCGGGCCGTCTGGGTCAACTCACCTGCAGGCCGCAATCTTGGCGCTCGATCGGCGGCCGCACGACCGCCGACTCCCGCCTTGCGACCCGATCGAATGCGGCGGCAGTGGCGTTCGCCCGCGGAACCGGCAACCCGGCCTGAAGAGGGGTGTGGTGCGCCGTCGTTGTGTGCCAGTGTGGGGTGCCGCGGTAAGTGAGCTGGGAGGTGGGACGCATGGTTGCGCCTGATGTGTGGGTGGTTAAGGACGACGGCACTGGCATCGTCCGGGCCGGGGTAATCGTGGCGGTCGGCCGTGATGACAACGGCAGCATCACGGCACGGCTGGCGGGCGATGACGGGGCGGATGTGACGCTGGTGGCACACGAGAGGCACGAGGGGACGCGTACGCCCGATGATTTTCACCGTCAGCTCGTCCGGGTCGTAGCCCAGCTGTCCGACGCGGCCGGGGCCGCTGCGGTGCGCCCGGCGTGTGAGGAGCCGCACGGCTGGCGGTGGGTCACCGATCCGCTGTAGCCGCCGGCCCGCGGCAGGCGGCGGACCTGTTTGACGAGTCAGCCCGGCTATCCGGCTCGGGTTCACAGTTACGGTTGGCAGGTGAGCGATCAGCCTTCGGACGGGCCTGTCGTGGTGCTGGCCGCCATTGACGGCTCGGATACCTCGATGCGCGCTGGCGCCTACGCGGCGGGGATGGCGCGGCGGCAGAACGCGCGGCTGGTCTGCGTCTACGTGCGCCCTTTGGGCGTCGTGGCCGGAATCGGCGCTGCCGCCGCCGTCGCCTCAATGCGCGAAGCGCACGACGACGTCGCACGCGAGCTACGCCAGGCCATCGAGACGCAGAGCGCCCGGATCGGGATCAGAGCCGAACTCGTGGAGCGGGACGGCAACCCCTACACCGAGATCGTCCGGCTGGCTGACGAACTTCAGGCCGATGCCGTGATTGTCGGTGCCTCTACCAAAGCTGGTCACCGTTTCGTCGGCTCCCTCGCGGTCCACCTGGTACGCGCCAGCCGCTGGCCTGTCACTGTTGTCCCCTAGCCCGCAAGACGCGCCCGCAGCGGCATGAGTATGAAACCGGAGCGCCTCTGGATGGTCGTCCCGCACCGGCCGGCGATATTGATCCAGCGTTGCCTCCCGGCACACGGGTCATGGCCTCGGGGGCGGCGGTACGGACGCCCATGCCGTCCACTGGGCAATGCCACCAGGCGGATACGCGCGCTCGCCTTACCGGAGGCGCTGCCACGCTCGGTGATCAGCTGGCGAGCGGCCGTAATCGCGGCTTCTTGTGAGGATGATCGCGGCGCCTAGCCGATGTCTTTCTCGAAAGCTCGTCCGGCGACCGGGACGCCGAGTTGCAGGACCAGCCATATCCGGTTCTTGTCGGCCAGCAGTTCCGGCTCCTGGAGTGCGTCGCCGTCGACGATCAGCAAGTCGGCCAGCTTTCCGCTCTCTATGGTGCCGATGCGCTCGCCGAGGTCCAGCGCCTCGGCGGCGGTCTTGGTGGCCGCCATCAGCGCTTCGGCCGGGGTGAGCCCGTGGTGGATCATCCGCTGGATCTCCAGCGGGACGCCCAGCGCGACGTCGCTGCCGAGCGCGATCTTGACGCCCGCGTCTCTGGCGGCCCGCATGCTGGCCGCGCCCTGCTCCAGGTTGTGGTCGGCCAGCGCGACCAGCGCCGGCGGCATCTCAGCAGCGCGCGGCGCCCCGGAGGGGTCGATGGAATCGCCCAGGCCCGCCATCCAGTAATAGCCCGACAGCGTCGGGACCAGCACCTGGCCGCCGGCGGCCATCGCCTCGAGCAGGTCAGGCCGCCGGTGCAGGTACATGCCGTGCTCGATGGTGTCCGCGCCGTGGGCGATCGCAGCCTCGCAGCCGGCGAGTCCCTCGGCGTGCGCCGAGACCTGGAAGCCCATCCGGTGCGCCTCCCCGGTCACGGCCGACAGTTCCGCCTCGGTCAGCTGCAGCGGCTCGGGGTCTTCCAGCTCATTCGACCGGGCGCCGGTCGTCATGACCTTGATGAAATCGGCGCCGGCCCGGATCTGCTCGCGGACCGCCCGCCGCATGTCGTCCGGCCCGTCGGCCTCCCGGTACATGTCACCGTAGAAACGGCCGCCCGGCGCCGTAGCGGAGATGATCTTTCCGCAAGTCAGCACGCGGGGACCCCGGAAAGCGCCGTACCGCATCGCCTGGCGGGCCTCCTGCGGCCGCTGGCCCTGGGATCCGGTGACCCGGATGGTCGTCACACCCAGGCGCAGGTACTCGCGCAGCTCGGCCTGCAGGAGGTGCCCCGCCGTCCCCGGCAGGGCCTGCTCAGCGCCCCGCAAGGCCTCCGGAACATGGCCGGCCGCGTGCGAGTGGGCATCGGTCAGCCCGGGCATCAGCATCCGCCGCTGCAGGTCGAGCAGCCGGGCGCCGTCGGGACATGGCTCTTTCGTGCTGGCGACGCGCCGGATGACCCCGTCCTCGACCAGAACCGCCGCCCCGTCACTGACCGGACTGCCCGTTCCGTCGAACAGCCGCGCGCCGGTCAGCCATAGCCGTCCCTGCCCCGATGGCGGCGCGGCGATCAGCGCCGGGAACCGATGCGGCACCCCGCTCCCTCCCCTGTCGGCCGCAGGCAGCACCCGGCGCTGGAACCGCGGCCCGTCAGAATCCGGATTTTCTCACCCAGCCCACACATACCACGGCGAAGCCCGAGACCCGGCGTGATCGCGCGCCTCCGGCCGGGACGCGCGGACGCCGCCGCCGACCCGGCGCCTGGCTACCTGGGAACGCGCCCGTGTCAGCCGGGACCAGCTTGTGCTCGTGCAGGCTGGCGCGGGTGGACGATGGCTGTCACGGAGGGTGAGTATCTCGTGGGCAAGTGACCCTGGCCGCCGCCGGCAGGCGCGGCGGGATCCGGTACGAATAAGGCGGCCCGCTTCATAGTTCGATGTGATTCCAGGCTTGGTGTCCCGGCAGGTCCAGCCCGAACGTGTCGGGGTTGACGCCGAGCGCCTCGGCGGCCTCCAGCGCGATGCGCTGCACCGTCACAGTCAGCGGAAAGATCGACAGCAGCTCTCCCAGCCCATCGTGGACGATGCGGGTCAGCGGGACGCCACAGTTTTCGGCGGCGTGCGCCACTTCGGCAATCCTCGCTGACCAGGTTCCGCCGCCATCGAGGGCGACAAGCCGGTCCTGCCGGCCTAGGGCCACCGAGGGGCCGTGCAGGAACTGCTCCACCCCCAGGCCCTCGCTCGCCACGCAGGCGGCCTCGCGGATCTTCAGGGCCCCTTCGGCGGCGGTCCACTGATTGATCCCGCCGCCGATGAACTCCATCAGCCGCACCGGCGGCGGTGCCAGCTGATGATCTTCGTATTCGGCGCGATGAGCACGGTCGGCGGCCGATGGGATCTCCTCAAGCCCGGGAAGGTCCGCGCCCAGCGCCCGCGCCAGCTGCGCGGCGCGCAACAGCGCCCCGAGGTGGCTGGCGGTATAGGCCGACGAGCGTTCCCGCTCTACGGTGACCAGGTCGGCGCCCGGCACGCCCACGCCCGAGACCTGGATGACCTCCGCGCCCCGCGACATAGCGCGCTGGCAAGCCTGCGCCGTGTACCGCTTGGCGCCGGTGTGGGTAAAGGCCAGCAGCGCGCCGTCCTCGCCCGGAAGCGGGCCGCCGGCAGCCGCGTCGGCGGACTGGGCGGCGCAGGCATCCAGCCCCGCGGCGCGCAGCAGCGCGGCGGCCTGGCTGGCGGCATGCCAGCTCGTTCCCGTGCCGATCGCCAGCACGCGGCGGCCCCGCAGCCGCTCGGCCACGGCCATGACTGACGCTTCATCATCCATGATCCTCGCCAGCGCCTGAGCTTGGCGGTCCATCGTCTGCCGCATCAGGCTGATCCCCGCCGGCTTCGCAGACATCTCGCCCTCCATACCCGTGATCAGGGAGCTGCCTTCCGATGCTAGCGGGTGGGCGACACGCCCACCGGTGCGCACGCCAGCCCTCGGCTTCAGCAACGCAGGAACCGCAAGCAGCATCAGTGCCGGTCACTGAGAGTGACCGCCTCGCAGGCGCAGGCGTGCAATGGGTGCGTCGCATCTTGCCCGGCAAGCCGCACGTGAGCTGCTGATGGGTCTGGGCATCTACCTGATCCTGCCGCTGCCCGGGGTGACGGTCAGCGCGCAGGCGGGCGGTGCCGGCTCGCCTGCCTGCCAGCGCGGGTGTAACGGACGCGGAACGCACCGCGTTTATCCAGTGGACGGTCTCTTCCCGCCGCAGAGCCCCGGCCCAACCCCCCCGGGGCCGGGGCTCTGCGATGTCCTAGTTCATACCGCCGCCTCATGAGGGTCGCGGGCAATGAGACCGGCAGGGAGGACCGGCGATGACCGAGCCAGAGACCGGAAGCCGCAGCCCGATCCTGGAGGAGGCTGCGCGTGAGCTTGACGCGGCGGCGCACGACGCCCGGGTGGCGTTCGACTGCGTCGCCCTCGGTGAGATCGACCGGGCCCACACCAGCGCGCTCACCGCACGGGCGGCTGCCGATGCGGCGGTGACCGCACTGCAGGCGGCGCTCCAAGCGGCCGGCGAGGCTGCCGGCTCCTGATGCCCGGGCCCACAGCGGCATGAGCTTCGGACGGTGACGGCTTGCGTGTCCGGCACCCACGTTGCCGGGTGGCGTCTCGGATGCCTTGCCTGCGTCCGTAAAGTGGCGGGAATCAGGTCACCGGGCGCTGGCCGTTCTTGCAAAAGGCGAACATGCGGAGGTCAGATGGATGCAGATCAGGCGCGGGCGCGGCTGCGCGCCGAGCGTGCCGAGGTGGTGGATCTGCTCAAGGACGCTGATTCGGCAGGGCAGCAGGACCGTGAATCCGGGAGCGAGACCGGCGATATCGCCGATTCCGCCCAGCCGCTGGCAGCTCAGGGCATCGATGATGCCGTCGCGGCCAGCTTGCGTGATCGGCTGGCTGCGCTCGATCGTGCTCTGCAGCGGCTGGACGATGGCACATACGGGCGTTCGGTTCGCAGCGGGCTGCCGATCCTAGATGAGCGCCTTGATGCCGATCCCGCGGCGGAACTCACGGTCGAGGAAGCCGGAGCGGCCTCTTGAACTCCCCGTAGGCAGGCATACCAGACCGTGCTGGCGGGCGCCCCTGTTCATGAGGATGGCGAGTTGCGCCGCATAAGGGGCCGCTGGCTGCCCGGGGAACATTGCACGCACGGCTGGGGTTTATGTCAGCGGGCCGACTGCCTGTGCGGGTTGCGTTGTGCTGGCGTGAAGGGCGGCCCTGTTGCTATCTGCGGGACCCTCCGGCCCGGCGAGCCAGAAGCCTTCCGCCGCTGCGGCGGGGAGCGGGTGATCGCCGGCCAGGTCCTGTGAACATGTCTTATAGCTAGGCAGGAGAAAGATAATGCCGCGGTGCGTGACGTGCGGGCGTGAGCTGCATCCGGAGCGGGCACGCAAATACGACTACTGCATGGCGCGTGAGTGCCAGGAAAAAAATGCCAGAGGCCTGACCATGGTCGCCGTCGGGGTAAATAAGGCCGCCGAGCAGTACATGATCCTCGATGAGCGCACCCGCGAGGAACTGGCGAGCGGCAGGTACCACGACCAGCGGCGAGGTTCCTTCGGCCCGCCGGCACGGCCATCGCACCCAGGGACGGCTACCGGCGCGGCGAGCGAGCCCGAGCCCGCCCGCCGTCCGGCTCCGCCAGCCCGCCGCCAGGAAAGCCGCAAACCCGGCCGCCGCCCGTGGAGCACATCACAGGAGAAGCTGGCACTGCTGTATAACGAGCAGCGGCTCCGGCCCGAGGAGATCGCGCGGAAGCTCGGATTGAGCACCTACATGGTGACCCAGATCATCCTTGCCGCCAGGAACCAGGGAAAGCTCTGAGCACGCCAGACGCCCGCCCGCGTCATGTGCGGATGGGCGATTGCCGAGACCGCCCAGCACGCAGGTCACGCGGACATCATCCGCGAATCCCTGGATGGCGCCAAGTCCATGGGATAAAGGCCGGACTGCGACCGCGCAGAGTGTGGCCTGCGCTGCGAGGAACGTTCCCCGGATGCTGTCGGCAGGCGGGGTGGCGTTCGCTGCCGGAGCGCGTCAGGTACGCCAATCTCGTAACGGAGCGTGATGGACCAGGTCAGGATCCCGTCGCGTACCAGACGTCCCCGCAGCAGTAGATGGAGGAGCCGTCGGCCTCGCCCCAGATGGCGTAGGTGACCCCGGCCGAGCTTACGGCGATCCCGAAGTAGTCCCCGTCCGGGAACGTGTACCCGGCAGCGCTCTTATATGCGGCGCCGGAGGTGAGGTTGGAAAGCTTCACCTCGCCCGGCCAGCTGCCGCCTCCATTGGAGGATGCTGCGTACCAGGTGTTGAACGCCCCGGTGCGGTTGT
>WNGQ01000305.1_pt1 | contig 59003 bp, 51 predicted proteins | sample 5407661 | NCBI WGS metagenome assembly WNGQ01 (sample SAMN13153382, study PRJNA577476) | soil metagenome | isolation source: 60 cm soil or saprolite under Garry oak tree replicate 2 | place: USA:California | collected 2016-06-15 | reverse complement strand
GGTCGAACGTTTGCCTCCCACCCTTTCGCGCCGCCTCCTTGCGGAGACGACCTGGCGGTTCGGCTACGGTTGGCACCACAAGCCCCCGGAGGGAACCTTTCATCCCTCCAGACCAGACCCCTGCCGGGCACACTAGGCCCGGTCCCCTGACCGGGCGATTTTTAAAACGCGCTCTAAGGATTCGGGTGGAGAACGGTCGAATGGATTTGGGCTTTAGGCCGTCATTGATTGATAGTATAAACGCAGCCGACGCCACCATGACTTCGCCGAAACATTCCTTTGCTTGCGCGGGATTCCACGCAACGACTTTTTCGCGACGGCACGCGCTCAAGGTGGGCGGGCTGGGCCTGCTGGGTTTGACGTTGCCGAAGCTGCTCCAGGCAGAGTCCTTGCGGACGGCCAGCGCTTCCGCACGAGCGCCAAAGGCACGCGCCAAATCCGTTATCTTCCTCTACCAGTTTGGCGGGCCGAGCCACATCGACATGTTCGATATGAAGCCCGATGCCCCGGAAGGGGTCCGCGGCTTGCACAAACCGATTGCGACCAAGGCGGACGGCATCACGGTAAGTGAACATCTGCCGCGCCTGGCCAAAGTGATGGACAAGGTGACGCTCATCCGGTCCATGCACCACCAGATGCACAACCACAATCCGGCCTCCTACTACGCGCTGACGGGTCATGCGCCGCCGGTGGACGACATCACGCTGCGCGATTCGCCGGAGCTGTTTCCGGCGTATGGTTCGGTGGTCGATGATCTGGCGCCGGGCAGTGGGGAGATGCCGTCCTCGGTGGCGCTGCCGTGGGTCATCGGCGATGGCACGATCACGCCGGGACAAGGGGCGAGTTTTTTGGGGAAGATGCACGATCCGTTGCTCGTCACGCGCGATCCGAACAAGCCGGATTTCAAACTGCCCGAACTCAACCTGCCGGCGAATGTGAGCTATGAGCGGTTGATGCACCGGCGCTCGATCCAAAAGATCATCGATAAGCAATCGAGCCTGCTGGAGCACTCGGCGCAGGCGCGCGGGATGGATGCTTACTACGACAAGGCGCTGGCGATGCTCGATTCGCCGAAACTGCGCGATGCCTTCAACCTCGCCGCCGAATCGGACGCGGTTCGCGACAGCTACGGGCGGACGACCTACGGCCAAAGTTGTTTGCTCGCGCGGCGGCTGGTGGAGGCGGAAACGCGGTTCGTGACGGTCTATTTTTCGCCGAACATCGGCGGCGACGTCGGCAGCGGATGGGACACGCATGGCAACAATGGGACGAAAATGTTCCCGGTGATCGAGAAGTACCACCTGCCGATCACGGACAACACGTTGCCGACGTTGCTGGAGGAGCTCGACGCGCGCGGCTTGCTGGACACAACGCTCGTGATTTGGATGGGTGAGTTCGGCCGCACCCCGAAGATCAACGATCGCGCCAGCCGCGATCATTGGCCGCAGTGTTACACCGTTTTGCTGGCCGGCGGCGGAGTCAAGCGCGGCTTCGTCTATGGCGAATCGGACAAGACCGCGTCCTTTCCGAGCAAAGACCCGGTCCGCCCGGAGGACCTGGCGGCGACGATTTATTATCTGTTGGGGATCGACCCGCACACGGAAGTTTATGGCGCGGGCAACCGGCCGGTGCTCATTTCCGAAGGCAACCCGGTGATGGGAATTATTTCGTAAGGACTCGACAGCTCGTACTGCCAGGGCTGCATCAAGCTCTCCATCCTCTCCCCACGAGGAACGAGTGGGGAGAGGACCGAGGAGAGGAGAAACCAGTAAAAACGCACCTCCTCTCCCCAGCCCTCTCCTCCATCCGATGGATGAGAGGGAGAAATCGAGGAGCTTGATGCAGCCAGGTCGTACCGCTTCCTGACCGCCAAAATTCTTGCTGCTGCGCGCGCGTGTGTTCAGAGTCTCGGGTATGACGCCGACTCGGCAAGGTTCCTTCCACCTGTTCCGCTTTGCGGGGATCGATCTGTATTTGCATTGGTCCTGGTTCGCGGTCGCCGCCTACGAGATCACCAACCGGGCGACGTCCTATTCCTCACTGACTTGGAATGCGATGGAGTATCTCGCCCTGTTTGTCATTGTGATGCTGCACGAGTTTGGCCATTCCTTGGCTTGCCGGCAGGTGGGCGGGCGCGCGGATCAGATCGTGCTTTGGCCGCTCGGCGGCGTCGCTTATGTCGATCCGCCGCTCCGGCCCGGCGCGACGCTCTGGAGCATCGCGGCGGGGCCGCTGGTCAACGTCGTGCTGGTTCCCATTCTGGCAATCCTGTTGTGGCTCAGCCGATCATCGGGTTGGGCCGAGGCAATGCCCAATGCCCAGCGGTTTCTCCTTGCCGTCCAGTTCATCAACCTGGGCTTGCTGATCTTCAATTTGCTCCCGATCTATCCGCTCGATGGCGGGCAGATTCTCCGGTCCCTGCTTTGGTTTGTGGTGGGGCGCGCCCGCAGCTTGATGATCGCGACGATCATCGGATTCGTGGGCGTGGCCGCATTGATCGGCGCGGCCATAATGGCGCGCTCGGTCTGGTTTGGCGTGCTGTCCGTGTTCATTCTCCTGAATTGCTGGCGAGGTCTGCTCCAGGCGCGCGTCTTGACGCGCGCCGCGAGGGCGCCGCGTCACGACGGGTTTGTTTGCCCGTCCTGCCAAAGCGCGCCGCCCAAGGGCGCCTTCTGGTTGTGCGGCCAATGTCGGAAACCGTTCGATATATTTGAAGCGCAAGCGGTTTGTCCGCATTGCGGAGCACAGTTCGCCGCGGCGCGCTGTCTGGATTGCGGTGGCCTGCACGCGATGAGCGAGTGGAGTAGTCTCGCTGCTGTCCCTCCAAGGCCCTGATTGCCCGCGGCGGAGCGGATCAGGCTGGCCAGAAGGATGACGCGATGGGAGCGATGGGACTGGCGGACATTTGCCGCATCGGGCAAGAGTTACCGCCTTCGCCGGGGGACTGAAGGCCGCAACTCAGGTCGCTCGGGCGAGTGAATCGTTCCCCCGCTTGGCCGCCACTGTCTGGTTTCAGGACAAACTGAAGCCGCTTGAGCCACCTTCGCGCGGCAAATCATTCCTTGGCAAAAAGGATTGGCTGAATCTGCGCCATATCGCCAGGCATGGAACTTCTTGTGCTAAGCCTTATCGGAGCATCACGCTTCCGCGCAGGAAAATCGAGGAACATGAAAAAAACCGAACCGCCAGTGACCGCCACGGATGAAGCCGCCGAACAAGTCCTTTGGGATTGTCTGGCCGAAATCCCCTTCGTCAAAGTTCAAAAAGTCGAACAACGCATCATTTCAGACCCGGGCCGGCCGGAAATCATTGCGCGCATCAACACCGCCAAAGGCGACCGGCTGATCCTGGCCGAAGTCAAACCCAACGGCCAGCCCCGGCTCATTCGCGAGGCCATCAGCGAGATTCTAAAGTACCGCCAGGACTACGCCGACGCTTATGGCCTGGTCATCGCCCCGTTGATCACGCCGCAGTCGGCGGCCATCTGCAAACAGGAAGGGATCGGTTACCTGGATTTCTCCGGCAACTGCCTGCTGAATTTTGATTTCGTCTATATCAACAAATCGGGCCGGTCCGTGCCCATCTCCAAGAAAAAGAAGTTTCGTTCCTGGTTCTCGCCGCGGGCCGAACGCGTCTTGCGCCTGCTGCTGATGCACCCGCAGCGGCTTTGGAAAATCCGCGAGCTGGCCAACGAAGCGTACGTCACGCCCAATCAGGCGTTGAACATCAAGCACCATCTGGCGAGGCGGCGGTGGCTGGAGGATTCCGGGAAAGGATTTCGTCTGGCAAAACCGGATTTGCTGCTCGACGAGTGGTCCTCCAATTATCTGCCGGGCCGCAGCACCGAACGGGTGTTCTCGTCGCCCAAAACCACCATCGAGATCGAAATGACCCTCGCTTCGATCTGCCAGGAACGGATCATTCCCTACGCCTTGATGGGATTTTCCGCCGCCATGCGCTTCGACCCCACGCTGCATCACGATCGGGTTTCGGCCTACGTTCTTTGTGATCTGAGCAACATCGTTACCGCCCTCGAATTGAACGAAGCCTCCGGCAAAGGCAACGTCAGCTTATGGATTCCCTACGACGACGGCGTGTTGCGGGGCGCCGAGCAATTCGATCATGCGAAAATTACCACGCCCCTCCAATCGTATCTCGACTTGATCAATTTGGACGCGCGCGGCGAAAAAGCCGCCAGCTACATCTGGCAGAATTTCATCAAAGACAAGTGGGCGGCGCTGCCGCTTGCGGCTTAAGGCTCCCCGCTCCCTGCGCCACCGCCAAATCATTTCCCGGCCGCAAAACGGCGCGGCGAGACTTTGCCCGCGCGCCTGATGCCTGCCAGCGCGGCAGTCCACATTTCCCCTTTCAAGCCGCACGGGACGCTGGCGCAGACGGCGCTGGAATGGGCGCCGCCGTTCGGCCAGAATCGCGGCCCGATGAAAACGCGGAACGCAGCGCGCCACGGCTTCACGCTGATCGAACTGCTGGTCGTGATCGCCGTTGTGGCGGTGTTGGCGGCCCTGGTGTTGCCCGCGTTGGCACGGGCCAAGGCGCGGGCGCAGGGGATTGGCTGCGCCAACAATATCAAGCAACTGTCGCTCGCCTGGCTGCTCTATGCTGACGAGAACTCCGATTTGCTGGTGAACAATCACGGAATTCAGGAGACCCTCAAACGCCGCCAGAACTGGGTGAATGGCGTCGAGGATTGGGGCAACAGCGATGGCAACACCAACCTCGCCACGTTGACCACCGGAAAACTGGCGCCCTACCTCGCTGCAAACACCGCCGTGTTCAAGTGTCCCTCCGACCGATCGGTGGCCGACAATGGCCCGCGGCTCCGCAGCATGTCATTGAACTCGCTGGTCGGGGATCCCGGCGAACTGACCAACAAGTTCAATCCGCAGCTCGTTCAATTCTTCAAGCTCGCCGAGGTCCCCAGCCCGGCCGTCATCTACGCCTTTCTGGACGAGCATCCCGACACGATCAACGACGGCTTTTTTATGAACCGATGGGACCAGTACATCTGGGGCAACCTGCCGGCCTCGTACCACGACGGCGCGGCCACATTATCGTTTGCCGACGGCCACGTGGAGAGCCATCGCTGGGTCGTGGGCGACACGCGGAGGCCCGGCGAAAAAGGCGGCGCCAGCGGCACCTTCCCAGCCTCGCCCCCGACAGACTTCGATTGGTTGAAAGAGCGCACGAGCGTGCGGAAGGACTGAACGCGGGTTTTAAAAATCCACAAAAGACCCGCCGCGTGAGGGCACGCGGCCTACAGGAATTTCTAGGCCGGGTCCCCTGACCCGGCGCAAACACTTTTGACGCTCGATATAGCGCGCTGAATTGCGACAATCCCCCTTGTCAACCAAGCCGGACGTGTGAGACTTCCCGGCCAGCGTCCGTAGCTCAATTGGATAGAGCTTCTGACTTCGGATCAGAAGGTTGCAGGTTCAAGTCCTGCCGGACGCGCCACTAGTTTTGCTCAATGTTTGCAATGGTTTCATTGCTATATTGCTTTCGGTTGTATTAGGCGAAAATATTTCACTGAGCCACTTCTGAGCCACTTTTCGGGTTCTCAACGCTCTTTTGACCGGGTTCCGCCGGGAAGGGATCGCGAGGAAATTACGGCGGCGGTTCAAACCTGGTGCGCGCTGGAGCGCGGGAAGGAGAGAGGCGGTTGCTCTGTGCTGACTGGGCACGCGGCGACGCGTTCCGAAGCTTTTACGAAACTTTTAACTCTTGCCAACGCGGCGGACGAACCTAAACTGAAAAGATGACTTCATCGCTGGAGCGCACACTTGTTCTGATGTGCGCTGGCTGTTGGTTTCTGGGCAACGCAGCCGCCTGCCAAGCCCAGCAAACGGAGGCAGACGCTAAACTCGTAGAAACAATCAGGGCCGCGGCGGAGAAGGGCGATCCCGGCGAGCAGTATGCGCTTGGTGAAATCTACTTTTTCAGCGAGGGCGGCGTAACCCAGGATTATGCCAAAGCTGTGTATTGGTTCCGCAAGGCTGCCGAACAGGGACATGGCAAGGCTCAGAGCTGGCTTGGGGTTTGCTATGAACACGGCGACGGAGTGGCCAAGGATATTGCTGAGGCAGTAAGGTGGTATCGCATGGCCGCGGCGCAGGGAGTTGCCGATGCTCAGCTCAGCCTTGGGAATTGCTGTTACATTGGCGAGGGGGTAGCCAAGGATTACGCCGAGGCGTTGAAATGGTATCGCAAGGCCGCCGCGCAGGGAGATCCAATGTCTGAATCAACGCTTGGGGTTTGCTATCACGATGGCGAAGGGGTGGCCAAGGATTACAAGGAGTCGGTGAAATGGTGGCGCAAGGCCGCCGACCAGGGAATCGCCTTGGCTCAATACTCCCTTGGGGTTTGCTATTACAAGGGCGATGGGGTGGCTAAGGATCCCGCTGAGGGGGTGAAATGGTTCCTCAAAGCCGCCGGGCAGGGAGTTGCCGAGGCTCAGTACAACCTTGGGCTTTGTTATCACGATGGCGTCGGCGTAGCCAAGGATTACAGCGGGTCGGCGGAATGGTATCGCAATGCTGCCGAGCAGGGATTTGCCGACGCTCAGTGCAACCTTGGGCGTGCGTATGGCCAAGGCCAGGGCGTAGCCCAGGACTATGTTCAAGCTTACAAATGGCTCAATCTTTCGGCCGCACAAGGAAATGAGGCCGCCATCAAATACCGTGGCTTCTTCGAGAAATCGAGGATGACGCGCGAACAAATCGCCGAAGGCCAGCGGTTGGCAAGCGAGTTCAAGCCGCGCCAAGCTCCTGGCTCCGGCGTCGGTGTTGCCAGGCCCGAGAATGCCACTCTGCGAACAATGGTTTCCGGCACGGGCTTTTTCATCTCGGAGGACGGATACCTCGTCACCAACGAGCACGTCGTGAAGGACGCCAGGCGGGCGCGGCTGGTCACACAACACGGTTTGATTGCCGCCAGCGTGGTGAAAGTGGATGCCGCCAACGATTTGGCCATTCTAAAGGCGGAAGGGAATTTCCCGGCTCTGCCGGTCGCGTCCAGTCGAGGTGTGAGACTCGGCGCTACGGCAGCCACGGTTGGTTTCCCGAACATCGGCTTGCAAGGGTTCGCGCCCAAGCTGGCGAAGGGCGAGATCGCCAGCCTCGCCGGCGCCCAGGATGACCCGCGGCATTTCCAAATTAGCGCGCCCATCCAGCCAGGCAATTCCGGCGGCGCGCTGGTGGACGAGCGCGGCAACGTGATCGGCGTGGTGGTGGCGAAGTTGAGCCAGCAAGCCGCGCTGGCGACGAGCGGCCAACTCGTAGAGAACGTAAACTACGCGGTGAAGAGCAGTTTTTTGCTCGGCTTACTCGAATCCCTACCGGAGGTCACTGCCAGACTCAAGGAGCCGAACTCGCGCGAGCGCAAGTTTGAGGAAGTGGTCGAGGAGGCGCAAGAGGCCGCAGCATTGGTGCTGGTTTATTGATTGAAACGCCCGTCACGGCAGGCGGTCGGCGCGTATGCGGAAGAATTTGTTGGAAGGGGCATTGGTGTAGGTACCCTGCCAGACGGGTGCCCAATCCAGCAGGTTCGTTGAACACTCGAAGGTTATGTTCGCGCCGGTGCCTTGCGGAATAATGAGCGTTTTGTCGGGCGGGAAGCTTTCGGGCGTTATTTCGATCGTGCAGAAACCTTGGACAGCTAAAGAGTTGAGTCTGAGCTGGAACACTGCTGGGCCAGCGATGGTGTAGGGGCCGTTGTAGCTCAAGGAAAGTCCGTTCTTGATCACCGTTACGTGAGTGTTGAAGCTGTCCACCACGAGGACCGTCGCGACTTCATTCGACTGGATAGTGAGTTGAGCGAGCAGGTTTACTGGGGCAGCGTCCGGGTTGTTGTTGACCGTCAGCGTCTCGAACCTTGCTTGCAGGTGAGCGCAGAATGCGACGAAAAGTGCGGTGGCGAGTAATTTGGCTGGTCGTTTCATAGGTTTGGAGTGTTTGCACCAGCTTGAAGTCGAGCGCCTTGGGTGTCAATGCGCATGGCGCATTGTTTTCTCGACGCTTGGCACAATCGCGCGGGAAGCAGAAGGGAGGGCCGGCCGCACGACAGGTTGACCTTGGTACAGACTGCGAATGGAGGGAAACCGGGCATAGGGGCCGGCGACCGAAACGTAGCAGGCCATCGGATCCGGCTCGCCTTCCACCGACTCAATCGCCGGTCGCGGCAGGATGACGGGCCGTCGCGGAAAATGCGGCGACCGCCGACAATTCAAACTCCGTGAAGTAGCTTCACCAGCCGCTCGTTTATGTACACCATGTACTTTTGGCCGAAAAGAAGCTTGCGGTGCTTTTCGATGAACACCGTGTGCCGTTCCTCCTTCCCGACTTCCACCACGTGCCGTTCGAGCAACGGCTCGGAGAAATAACGCACGGTCTTCTTGACCTCGTTGTTGTTCACTTTGATGATGGTGCTGCCGAGGAGTTGATTGAATTGGAATTCGAGCCGGTTCTTCTCCGTCTCGCCGATCTCAAGTGCGAATCTCATTGGCATTGCCTTACGCAACCGGCGTGCCAACATCACCGGCCAGGTGGTCGGCACCGAAATCGCCGCCGCTCCGGCCGCAATTCGCCTCCACTCTTCCTTGTCAATCAGTCGTTTGTGGGCGAGAAGTCACTTGCGCCGGCGGAGCGTTCGGCGTGAGCCGACAATCCAATTACCGGTGGTGTCCCAAATGGAGACATGAACGAGGCTGCAGCATCGATAAACCGCTGTTCGGATTTCGACGTCAGCAGCGGCGCCGGCGAGCACTTAAAAACCGTCCGGGAATGGTGGAACGCAAACCGGCCAGTTTAAGGGCCGCATTACGTCGAGCGGGACTGAAGCCGCACGAGGACGCTTTGAATCAAGCCAAGGCGAGCTTGCAGCATTTGTTTTGTGAGCGATGGTGCGCGATACAGGGCTCGAACCTGTGACCCCTACCGTGTCAAGGTAGTGCTCTACCACTGAGCTAACCGCGCCCACAACGCTGAAAGACTTTTCAAAGTGCTTCTTTTTCGCAGTCTTTCGGAGGAAATCGGCTGACTTCGGCTGAAGTCCAATTTGGCCGCGCACACCGCCCTTAGCAAGTCCAAAACCGGTTGAACCTCAGGACCAACATCACCCGCCTGTCGGTCCGTCACAACTGGAAAGTGGTTCGTATTGTATTCAGACGAGCCGTTTCCGGCACTTCCAAGAGCGCAAATATTGAGCTCCCTCTAGCCGAAGGAGAATATCCCTGGTGGATCTTCGACTGAGGAGCAACGAAGCCAGACGGCCTTTTCCGCGAAAACCCTCCGGGCGGCGGGTCTTTTGTCCGTGGCCGGCGTTGGCTCGTTCCTTACAGCCCGCTGCGGGGATGCGCGGAACTCGCCGCCTTGGCCACAGCCAAAATCCCTCGCCGCAGCGCCCCTCGTAGTTTCCAAACAGGCTCTGAGGAGCGAGCAACGAAGTCTGGGCGAAAAAGACCTGCCGCCCCGCGGGTTGCGCCGAATTTGGCCTGTGGCTTCGTTGCTCATCGGTCACAGCCCCACTGCGGGGCGCTGCGCGCGGCCACTGCGCCTCACCACCGGCCAAATTGGGCGCAACGAACGACCTCGCATTTATGTTCATGACCACTTAAGCTGGCCGGCATGTGGCGCCTTTCCGTTGCGTGGTGGGAACTGGTCCTTCGCGGCCTCATCGTCTATGTCTTCCTGATCGTCCTGTTGCGGGTGACCGGCAAACGGCAGGTCGGCCAGCTCGCGCCGTTCGACCTGGTGCTCTTGCTGGTGTTGAGCAACGCCGTGCAGAACGCGATGACTGGCGGCGACAACTCAGTGCTCGGCGGGTTGATCTCCGCCAGCGTGCTGGTGTTGTTGAATTACGCCGCCGGGCTCCTCACCTACCGCAGCAAGAGACTCGAATCGCTCTTCGAAGGCCGCCCCGAGGTCTTGGTTCACAACGGCAAGGTGTTCACCGACGTCATGGCGCGGGAGAAGCTGACCCACCACGAACTCAACGCGGCGCTGCGCTCGGCGGGCTGCGCCTGCGTCGAGCAGGTGCATTACGCAATCCTCGAAAACAACGGGACGATTTCCGTGCAACCAAAGAAGGACCCCACCGCGCCATCGCCAAGAATTTAAAAAGAACGTTTCCCTCCCAGCATCTCCTCCACCGATTCGAACAGCGCCTCCACCATCCGCGACGCCTGCCGCGGCGTCGTCGCATACGGGGGCATGAGCACCACCACGTTGCCGATGGGCCGCGTCAACACGCCGCGCCGGGCCATCGCTTCACAGACGCGCAGGCCCGCCCGCTGGCGCAGGTCGAACGCCTCGCGCGTGCGCCAATTCTTGACCAACTCCACGCCGGCCACCAGGCCGATCTGGCGGATGTCGCCGACGTTTGGCAGCCGCCAGAGCGATGGCAATTCAGACCGCAGAGTTTGCTCCAGGCGGTGCCGCGCCTGAATGGACGCCGGGGCTTGCAGGATCTCCAGGCTGGCCAAGGCCGCCGCGCTGCCGAGCTGGTTGCCGGTGAAACTATGACCGTGGAAAAACGTCTTGAACTCCTCGTATTCACCGAGAAAGGCATCAAACACCGGCTGCGTGGTCAGCGTCGCCGCCATCGGCAGATACCCGCCGGTCAGTCCCTTGGCCAGCGCGAGAAAATCCGGTTGCACCCCCTCGTTGTGGCAGGCGAAGAGCCTTTGCGCAGGGAAGCCAAGCGTCCTCGCCAGCCGGGACTTCGCCGGCCCTGAGTCCTGAGCCGGGTTGGGGTGAGCGCTCAGGCTCGCGGAGGGAAATCCGGTCCGGCCGAATCCCGTCATCACTTCGTCAGCGATCAACTGCGCCCCGTGCCCGCGCGCGATTTCCGCCACGCGCCGCAGCCAGCCAGGCGGTTGCGGGATCATCCCGGCGGCCCCTTGCACGAGCGGCTCGACGACCATCGCCGCGTAAGGTGATCGTTTTCCTTTTTGGGCCGCGAATTTCCGCTCCACTTCGCCCACGCACTCCCAGTTGCACCGTCGGTACTCGCGGGCGTCAGCGCGCTCGGGTCGGGCGCGGTTAAAGGGACAACGATAGCAATACGGCGCCATCACCACGTCGCTTTTGAAGCGCAGGCCGGCGCCGGTTCGATGAAAGAGATCGATGTGACCAAGGCTGGCCGCGCCCACGGTGTCGCCGTGATACGCGCCGTCCAGCGACAGAAATCGAGGGTGGGGGCTGCGGCCGGTGCGGCGGGCGAATTCATAGGCAAGCTTCAACGCGACTTCCATCGCGGTGGCGCCGTCGTCCGAGAAGAAGACTTTGCGCAAGCCCGGCCGCCGGCCGGCTGCCCGTGCCAGCCAGGGAGGGTTGGCCGCCTGTACGAGTTTCTCAGCCAACAAGGATGCCGGTTCGCTCGCGTACCCAAGGGCGGAGGAGTGCGCGATTTTTTTTAACTGCCGCTGAATCGCGGCGTTGATTTTCGGGTGATTGTGGCCGTGCAGGTTGGTCCAGATCGAGGAGTTCGCGTCGAGATATTTTCTGCCGCGCACGTCCTGCAAGACCGCCCCATGGCCGCGGGTGATGACGATCGATTCACTTTTTAGCCAGTCGCGCATCTGCGTGAACGGATGCCAGAGATAATGGTGGTCGAGTTGGGCGGCCGGGTGCATTAGTTCGGGCTGCGCGGCTCCTCGGTCCGCGGGCAGCAAAGTTTTAGCGCGCTTTCCAGGGCGGCGATGTCCGCCGGAGTGTGCGTCGCGCTGACGGTCAGACGGAGGCGGGCCTCGCCGCGGGCGACGGCCGGATAACGGACTGGAGGGATGAAGATTCCGCGTGCGCGGAGCGCGGCGGACATTTCGATGGCTTTGCCCTCGGCGCCGACGATGAGCGGAATGATCGCGCTCTTCACCGGAGGAAGCTTCCAGCCAACTCCGACCAGTGCATTCTTAACCTCATCGACCCGCTGCCAGAGAAGGGTCCGGCGGGCCTCCCCCTCGGCGGATTGCACGAGGCGAACCGCCGCTCTCGCCGCGGCAGCGGCGGCAGGCACGGGCGCGGTGGAAAAGATGAAACCGCGGGCGCGATTGACAAGGAAATCGATCAGCAGTCGTGAGCCGCAGATGTAGCCCCCAGCCGCACCCAGCGCCTTCCCCAATGTGCCCATCTGAACTTCGATCCGGTCCGCCAGCTCGAAGGCTTCGGCCAACCCGCGCCGGTGCTGGCCGTACAGCCCGGTAGCGTGAGCTTCGTCGAGCATCAGCCAGGCGCCGTGTCGGTCCTTCAATTCGACGATCTCGCGCAGCGGCGCCAGATCACCGTCCATCGAAAACACGCTTTCGGTGACGATCAATTTGCGGGGTCGTCGCTCGCGGGACTGGCTCAGGGCAGGGGCCTGCTCCGTTGAACTCGCAGCCGCGGCTCTCACGCACCGCTGATCCGCCCACTTGAGCACCTCTTCAAGCTCGGCCAGGTCGTTGTGGGCGAAGACCCGCAGCCTGGCGCCGGACAGGCGCGCCGCATCGACCACGCTGGCATGCACCCGTTTGTCGATAATGATCAAGTCGCCTTTCTCGACCAGCGCGCCAATCGTGCTGAGGGCCGTCACATAACCGGAAGCAAAGCAAAGGGCAGCTTTGGCGCCTTTGAATGCCGCGAGGGCTTCCTCCAACTCGTGATGCGGCGCAAGCGAACCGCAGATCAGGCGCGAAGCGCCCGCGCCCGCGCCATAGTCCTCAATGGCCTTCATGGTCGCTTCCTTAAGTCGGGGGTCGTTCGCGAGTCCCAGGTAATCGTTCGATGAAAAATTGAGAAGCGGCTCGCCGTCGATCCGAATGCGCGTCCCTTGCGGCGAATCCACTCGACGCAATTCTCGATACAAGCCTTGCTCGCGCAACGCGGCCAGCCGAGATTGAAGTTCCTGGTTGAAATCGTTCAAGTTATGGGTCGCCCATGCACCGCGAACGCCAGATTGATGCGCGGCGCGGGGTTCCGCAAGGGCCGCGACGTGGTTAGCTTTCTAGGTCCAGCGGCAAATGCGGCTGTCGAGTTGGAACAATTGACCGGAGACATTTTGCATCCCAGCAAGGAAGACTACGAAGCGGGCGGCCTCGGCCACGGTATTGAGGCGGCCCAGCACGTTCGCCGCGGCGAATTCGGCCAATTGTGGCTCGCCCAGGCGGGCGGTCATCGGCGTCGGCAGCACTCCGGGGAGAACGGCGTTCACCCGCACGTTACGCGAACCGACTTCGCGCGCCAGCGACTGCGTCAGGCCAAACAGGCCCGCTTTGGCGGCGGCGTAGTTCGCCTGGCCCCGCGCGCCGGTTCGGCCGCTGAGCGAAGCAATGTTGATTATGTGGCCGTCGCGCTGTTTGATCATCTGGCCGATCACCGCCTGCGAACAGAGAAACGCGCCTTTCAAGTTCACGGTCAGGACCTTTTCCCAATCGTCTTCGCCGATCTGCCAGGTCAAGCCATCGGCTGTGACCCCCGCGTTGTTGATCAGAACGTCGATGCGTCCCCAGCGCGCGAGGATTTGTTGCGCTGCGGCTTCGGCGTGCGAACGGATCGTCACATCGAGGTGGATCTGCCAAAGCTGCTCCCCCGCGGCGTGGCCACCGGAGTGGTGGACCGCCGCGGCCACCCGCCAGCGTTGAGCCGCGAATTCCCCGGCCAATCCCTGCCCCAGACCACCGGCGGCGCCAGTGATCAGGACCACGCGGTTCGCGGCGGCTTCCGCGCTCATCGGGTTAAGTCGGTTCTGGCGGGATCGCCCATTGTCCGTCGATCATTGATGCGCTCACGTCCCCCGGATGCTGGACCACGGTTTCATTGGCCTCGCTCAATTTTCCGGCGAACGGAATGACGATGAGGTCCGCCAGCGCGTTTGGCGAAAGCTCACCGAGTTGGCCCTGTCTGCCGAGAGCCCGCGCGCCGTTCGCGGTGGCCATTTTTAAAATGTCGCCCGGAGCCAAGTCCGGCGTCACGGCGGTTAGCACGCGCATCTCCTCGAACATATTCAGTTCTGGAAGCCGCCCGCGACGTTTGAGAGTGCTCGCCAGGCTATCCGTGCCGAGCGTGACATTGACGGCCGCAGCCGCCAACTCGGCGCGCGGAAAGAGCAAATGCCGGAAATAGTCATGGCTGCGCGGACAGTGCGCCACGCTCACGCCGCGTCTGCCGAGCAGCGTCGCATCGTCGCGCCACAGATAATTCACGTGGGCCGCGAGCAGATTTTTGCCGAGGCAATCGCAACGCTCGAGGTGGGCCACCGGCGAACCCAAGCCACAATCCGACATCTCCCGCTGCCCCTTCAACCACTCGTGCAACGCCCCGTGGCGATACATGAACATTTCAAACTCCGCCTCCGATTCGGCCAGGTGAATGGTCAGCGGCCATCGTTGCTCCCGCGCGGCGCGACCGGCGAACTGCAACAGTTCGGCAGAGGTCGTGTAGGGCGCGTGCGGTGAAAGCCCCACGCGCCCTCCGGCGGCCGGAAGCACGGACCATTCCCGCACCGCTTGCTCCACGATTTCCCGCGCGTCGAGCCGGCTCTTGAGACTGATCAATTCGCGAAACGAGATAACCCGCAGCGGCGTGGCGCGCCACATCTCAGGGATCAATTCGGGCACCGTCTCGATGTCGGCCACGGTGGTCGTGCCGGTGCGCAGCAGCATCTTCGCGCCGCGCAGCCAGGACTGCGCAAACTCCGTGTAACTCCATTGCGCTTTGAGCGCGACGATCGATTTGATCCAGTCGGTGAAATTCTTGGGCGGCGGAATCTTTCCCGCCATGTCGGTGTAGTCCAAATGGCAATGGGCGTTGACTAGCCCCGGCAGCACGATGGTTTCGCCCAAATCCACCAGGCGATTGCCCGCCGCCGCCGCCAACTCCGGCCACCCCCCCACGGCAACGATGCGGCTGCCGGAAATAAGGATCGCGCCGTCCTCAATCGGCGGCCGGGCCATGGGCAGGATGATGCGAGCGCGAAGAAGCATGATGGCGAAATACGACGCGGGATCGGCGATCAGCGCCAGGCGGGCGGCGGGCAGTCGCGAAGAACGCTATCCGCCGGTCAATGCCGCAACCCATCACATTTGCGCTTCCTGGCGCTTGCGCTTGGTGCGGGCGGCCTCGGTATGTTTGCGGGCTTTGTATTTATTATGGCGTTTGCGGATTTGCTGCTCGATCTTTTTTGCGACCAGGTCGATCGCCGCGTAAAGGTCGGTTTCAAAGTCTTCGGCGTAAAGATCGGGTCCGGGCATCGCCAGGCGCATGGAGCACTTAAACTGGCGGTCGGTGGCTTTGGTGGTGTCGTGCTCGAGAATTACGCGCGCATCGATGGCGAAACGGTCCAAATGCTCCAACTGTTGAATGCGGCAAAGGATATGATCTTCGATGGCCTTGGTCAGCGTGACGTTGTGCGTCGAAAGAATAAACTTCATGCCGCGATGATGGGGACCGGCGCCGACGAAATCCAGCGAAAGTCTTTCTCCCCGGTCTCCGTCGCCCTTGAACAACTGATAAGCTGGCACCGCGATAACCCGATCCTGGCCGCGCCGGCAACTTGAATCCTTGCGCTCGGGCGGACCCTTTCCTTTAATCTGCCCCGTGTCAACCCGAGTCATCGCCGTCGCCAATCAAAAAGGTGGCGTCGGCAAAACCACGACCGCGGTGAACCTGGCGGCCTGCCTCGCGGCCGTGGGCAAACGCGTGCTCCTCTTCGATCTCGATCCCCAAGCCAATGCCACGAGCGGATTGGGGATCGAAAAAACCGAAGGCGCCAGCGCCTACCGCCCGCTGCTCGGTGAAGGGGGCTTGCTGGAAAAAGTCCGGGGCACCGCTTTCCAGCGGCTTGAAATCGTCCCGAGTGAGGTGGACCTGTGCGGCGCGGACATCGAGTTGGCGCGGATGGAGAATCATCTGCTGCGAGCAAAACAGGCGCTGCAGCCCTTGCTCGACACGGGCCGCTTTGACCTGGTGCTGATCGATTGCCCGCCGTCACTGGGCATTCTGACCTTGAATGCGTTCGCCACCGCGGAATCCTTGCTGGTGCCGCTGCAATGCGAGTATTACGCCCTGGAGGGCATTTCAATGATCACGCGGATTCTGAACCAGTTGCGAGACACCGGCGTCAACCCACGGCTCGAACTGCTCGGCGTGTTGATGACGATGTTCGATGGCCGCACCAAACTCTGCCAACAGGTCGTCAGCGAAGTGCGGCAGCATTTCGGCAAAGCGGTCTTTGAAACGGTGATTCCCCGTACCACACGCCTGGCCGAAGCGCCCAGCTTCGGCAAACCGATCATTCACTACGACAAATATAGCGCAGGCGCGGCGGCCTATGAGGTGTTAACCCAGGAGCTGCTGCAGCGGTTGAACCTCTCCACCGAATCCGCGACTAAAACGCGGCCAGCCTGAAACCGCATCCTGCCACCGAATCCTATACCAGCCCGCAGAATCGGCTCGCCGACCGCTGCGGAGCACGCTTTTCTCAATCGCTTTGGTCTCGGGCGATTAGATTTAAGGGCCTTTTTGATCATTTGCCCGCCCGATTTGGCGCCCCTTCGGCGTGTTCTGCCGTCTGGCGGGGCCAATCCGCCGCCGCCGTTGAAAGATTTGCCTTGCCGACGCCCAGCTTCACAGTTTGAAGAAGTGCCTGCCAGTTCCGTCAAATGCGTCGGCAAAGGTTATGCTTGATATCGATTTGGCCTGTTTCACCATCATAGATGAGACGATTCCGGGCGCAGAAGGCCGAAAAGTGACGATCACTTTCTGCCAGTCGCTGCCGGAGCGAAAGGCCAACCGGTCTTGCGCGGCAAGGTATGACCGGCGCAGGAAAATTGACCGGCTCGCAGGCCAGTTTGGCTGGGAACCGCTCTGTTTGCGCGAACGGTGATGTGGCGTATAATCAAAGTGTGAATAAATCCAATAAGGGTCGTCCGCTAGCCACCGGACCCGGTTCAGGATCGGAGGTGCCGCCACTGAGCCAGGTCATCCCGGAAGGCGAATTGGAGAAATTATCCACGCTGCAGCTCGTCGATATCATCTCGCATAAACTCGTCATGCAAGGCGCGCTGCCCGCCGACATGACGCTCCTGCGCCGTCGCGTCGAAGAAATGGAGGAACTCCAGGACCAGGCGCGCAGCGCGGTCGAGAAGCTCAGCGAAGCCGTCGATAAACTCCGCGCGCCGGCGTTGCGTCTGGGCACCCTGATGCAAAAACTCGCCAAGGGCCGCGCGCTGGTTTGCGTCAACGGCACCGATTACGTTTGCAGCGTTGACCCCAATCTCCCGGAGGTCTCGCTGGAAACTGGCACCCGCGTGCTCCTCAACGAAGCCTTCGCGGTCACCGATTCGTTCGGTTTCGACAAAAATGGGCCGGTGGTGCGGATCGTGGAACTGTTGGCCGACGGACGCGTTCGCGTGGGCAACGAAACCGGCATCTCCGATTTAGTGGTGGTGCGGTCCACGCTCCTGGCCAAGGAAAAACTAAAATCCGGACTCGACCTGCGGTTGGACACTAACCAGCGGGTGGCCGTCGAGATTCTCGGCACCTCCAAACGGCTGGAACGCGTGCTTTCACGGGTCGAACCGATTCCGTGGAGCAGCATCGGCGGACAGCAGGAGGCGGTGCAGGCGATCCGCGATTCGATCGAGCTGCCGTTCCTGCACGCCTCCCTTTTCAAACGCTTCAATCATCCGGTGCCCAAAGGGTTCCTGCTTTACGGTCCCCCAGGCTGCGGCAAAACGTTGCTGGGCAAAGCCACCGCCCACAACCTGCGCCTCCAAATCAAAGCCGAAACCGGGGAGGACCGTCCGGAGTTCTTTCTCAGTGTCAAAGGCCCGGAAATTCTGAACATGTGGCTCGGCGAATCAGAACGGCAGGTCCGGGACCTCTTCGCCCAGTGCCGGGAGAAGGCGGCCGAAGGCCATCTTGCCTTCCTGTTCATCGACGAGGCCGAATCGATCCTGGGGACACGCCAGGCCGTGCGGGTGGGCAACAACATTCTCTCGACCCTTGTTCCCATGTTCTGCACGGAGATGGATGGCATCGAATCGCTTCAAAACGTCGTCGTGATCATCGCCTCCAACCGCGCCGATCTGATCGACCCCGCCATTCTGCGGCCAGGCCGCATCGACCGCAAAATTCGCGTCCGCCGTCCCGACAAGGACGCCGCGCGAGAAATCTACGGGATTTATCTCACGGCGGACCTCCCGCTGGCCGAATCGCGGGACGCCCTCGTTGAGGGGATCGCCGAGGCGCATTACGCCAAAACGGACGTTAACCGCTTTCTCGACATCACCTTTCGGAGCGGCCGGCACGATTACCTTTATCGGGGCGATCTTGCCAGCGGCGCGATCATTGCCGCCATCGTCGAACGCGCCAAAGAATACGCTATCAAGCGCTCGATCGCACTAAAGCAGGAGTCGCCAGTCACGCAACAGGACCTGCTCGACGCGCTCCAACGGGAATACCGCGAGAATGACCTCTTCCCTCCCAGCGACATCACCGAGGATTGGTTGAAATTGACGGACTTCGATCCGGGCAACGTGGTTCGCCTCGGCCCGTACCGGCCGGAGGATCGCAAACAGGGTTCCGGCACGATCTAACATGCCTCGCCAACCAACGCCGCCATCGTCACCGCGAACCCTGCGGCGGTGGGAACCGAGCGCGCCCCCCTGATAAAAACCGATCATGGACATCCAATTCGGCACCGAAACAGAAATCGGCATCACCCGCGAAAAACCCGACGGGTTGGATGTCGTCGCCGAGTCGATCGCGCTGGTGCGCAGCGCCACCGCGCCCGGGGTGCGGATGTGCTGGGACTACAGTTGCGAGGATCCGCACTGCGACGCGCGCGGTTTTCGCGTGAAGGAGCTGCTGCAGGACATCGACGAGGCCAACTACTTCGCCCAGGACGCCCAGCGCACCTTGACGTTCAATGAAATCAAGAGCGACCTCGTCCTGCGCAACGGCGCCCGCTTCTACAACGACCACGCCCATCCCGAATACTGCACGCCGGAGTGCAGCACCCTGCTCGAACTGCTGCAGCAGGATTACTCCGGCGATGCCGTGCTCATGGCCTGCGCCAAGGCCCTCAACAAGCAATCGGACAACCCGGTGCTGCTCTACAAAAACAACACCGACTTCCGCGGCCACAGCTATGGCTGCCACGAAAACTATTTGATGCCGCGCACCATCACCTGGCACGTCATCAGCCAGGCCATCATCGCCTTCTTCGTCACTCGCCAAATTTATTGCGGGGCCGGCAAGTATGGCTGGGAGGAAGAGGACAAATTCCTCCGGCCCGGCTTTCAGATTTCGCAGCGGGCCGATTTCTTTTCAGAACTGCAAAGCGTGGACACGATGCAACGGCGGCCGATCGTCAACACGCGCGATGAGCCGCACGCCAACAATGAAAAATATCGCCGCTTTCACGTCATCATCGGCGACTCCAATCTCTCGCTCTACGCGCATTACTTGAAAATCGGAACGACCGCACTGGTGCTGCAGGCGCTGCTCAATGGCGCGCCGCTCGAACGGGTCCCGCGGCTGGCCGATCCCCTGCAGTCGCTCAAAAGCATTTCCCGCGATCCGAGCTGGCAATGGCTCTGCCGCACCTCCAGCGGGCTAAAGACCACCGCCGTGGAAATCCAGCGCAGCTATGTTCGGCTCGTCCGCGATTTCTGCCCCGCGCTCGACCCGGACTGGAAATCGGTGCTCGCCGCCTGGGAACAGGTCTTGAACGATCTGGAACGCGATCCGCTCTCGACCGCCGACCGCCTTGACTGGTCGGCCAAATACCAGTTGATCGACAAGTTTCGCGAAGTGGAAAAATTGGGCGAGGACGATCCTTGGTTGCGGAGTTTGGATTTGTCCTATCATTTGCTCGACCGGCAACACGGATTGTTCTTCGCCTTGATGGACCAGGGCGCGTTCCGGCTGCCCTATTTGCGCGAAGAGATCACCTGCCACAGCCTGTGTCCGCCCTCCACGACCCGCGCGGCGGTGCGCGGCCGGTGCATCGAAAAATTCGGCTCCGCCGTCAACGCCACGCAATGGGATTACCTGATGCTCCAGGGGGTGGAGAAGAAAATCGAGCTGGATTTGCGAAATCTCTTTGATGCGCAACTGGTCCGACAAAGCCTGAAAATCATCAGCGCGGCCCAGACCGTTGAGGATTTGGCGCAGTTGCCGTTTGCAAAGCTCGTCTAGTGGAGTAAATAAAGAGATATGCCAGATCGCATTCAAAAACCTCAACCGGCCATCCCGGCTCCTGGCGGCGGCGGCGACTCACCGCGCTCGCCGCAAGTCGAGAAGCCGAACACCGAAGAATTGCTCAAGCGCATGCGCAAAGTAGATCCCGACCAGGCCAAACGCTACCGCCAGCGAACGGGCCAATGAACGGCGACTTCCTCGCACTGCTGCCAAAGACCCCGGTCGTGCCAGTCAGTGCGACGGGCGCGAGCTTTGAGCCGATCCAGGCCACCACCGTCTTCGCCTTCCAGTGCGCCGAAGGCGTCGTCATCGCCGGCGATCATCGCGCCACGGCGGGCAACACCATCTTTTCGGACAAAACCGAAAAAATCCTCGAACTCGACTCCCATTCGGTGATGGCGATCGCCGGCGTCCCGGCCACGGCTTTTGAAATGGGCCGCACGCTGCAAACCACCTTCGAATTTTATCGCCGCAGCCAGTTGCAAACCATGAGCCTGCTCGCCAAAATTCGCGCGCTCTCGAAATTGCTCCGCGATAACTTGCCCGCGACGCTGCAGGGTTTCGGGGTGGTCGCGCCGATCTTCGCTGGCATCGAATTGAGCGATCCCCGCGGCAAACCCATGATCTATTTTTACGACCCGCTCGGCGCGCAGTTCGAGGCGGCCTCCTTCGCCGGTTCCGGCTCCGGCTCCGGCAGCATCAAGAGCGTGTTGCACTATCTGGAAAAATGGGGGCACCCCCGCCCGGAACAGATGTCCGTTGCCCAGGCCACGACCCTCGCCATCCGTTTGCTGATCACCGCCGCGGAGTTTGACACGGCCACCGGCGGCGTGCAGCCGGATCGAAAGCTTTTTGCAACGGTGAAATTGCTCTCCCGCCAAGGCATCCAAACCATGTCCCTCGAACAACAGGAGGAGTGCTGGAAGGAGGCGAGCGCATGACCGAAGAGCCTTATCGTTGGCTCGAGGCCATCGGCAACCGGCGCGAATACATCCTCGACCAGTTGAAAGGGGGCACGCCGGTCTTTGCCCTCTCCCGGCCTGAAGGAATTCTCCTGGTAGGCGCCGGCCATGGAAGTTCGAAGGTCTTCGAGATCTACGACCGCCACGCTTTCGCCGCGCTCGGCCATCCGGTCGATATTGAAAAAGTGCGGCAGGCTGCCATCGAGGCCGCGCACGTGGAAGGGTTCAATCGCTCGCCCAAGGACGTCACGTTGCGCCGCCTCATCAGCTTCGCGCTCAGCACCACGCTCAAGAACAGTTTCGAGCAAATTTTTTCATCCCCGCTGATCGTCGAATCGATTTTTGCCGAACTCGGCGACGCGATCACCCAAGACGTCCTCGTGCGCGTCCATTACGATGGCAATCATCACTACGAAACCTCCGGCGTGCTGGCCGCGCACATGGACGCCAAGCGCGAAGAAGAAGCCGGCGCCTGGCTCCGGCAAAACGCCAAACCGGAAGATTCGCTGGCGCGCGTGACGGCGCTCTGTCTCACCGCTTGGAAAGCCTTGGTGGACGAAAAACCGTTTGCCGATTTGCCGGTGTCGGAGGAACTTCCCTTGAACCTGGACGGAAAAACCGTCGAAGCCGCGCTCCTGGATCGTCACCGGTCCGGTTCGGTTCACTATCGCCCGCTCGATCTGACTCAGCTCCACAGTTGAGCCTGGCCAGCCATGTCGCACCGGATCACAGGTCTTGAAACCGAATACGGCTGTTTAGCCGAGCCCGCCGTCCCAATCCAAGAGGTGCTCCCCCGCATTCGCGACTGGTTGTTCGATAACGACCGCTATGGCCTCATCGACCTCCATGATCGGGACTGGGACGAACCGGCGGGAAACGGGGGCTTTCTCTTCAACGGTGGGCGGGTCTATATCGACATGGGCCACCTGGAATACTGCACGCCCGAATGCGCCAGCGCCCTCGATGTCGTGCGTTACGACCGCGCCGGCGATTTGCTCGTGCAAGAGGCGGTCCGCGCGCTCAAGCTGGAGGACCAGATTAGTTTCATTCGCAATAATGTGGACCACTACACGGGCGCGACGTTCGGGTGCCACGAAAATTATTCCCTCGATCGCCGGGCGCTGCTCCACGAAAAAAACGTCCTCTCGCTGCTCGCCTTCCTGACGCTGCGCGTTCTGTACACCGGCGCCGGCCGGGTCGGGTCGATCCGCGCCTGCCGATTCCGCGGCGAAGTCCTCCCGCGCGAGCAAGCGGCCTTGTTTCAAATCAGCCAGCGCGCCGATTACATCCAGAACGATTTCTTCGAGTGGGTGCAGCACAATCGCGCGATCATCAACACCCGCGACGAACCGCTGGCCGATCCACGCCAGTATCGCCGCCTGCATTTGATTCACGGCGACAGCAACGTCCTGCCCGCGACCGTGTTCCTCAAGGTTGGCACCACGCGATTGGTCCTGGATTTGCTGGATGCCGACGCGCTGCCGGCGATCGCGCTCCACGACGCCGTGACCACTTTGCGCCTGCTCTCCCGCACGCTCAGCCCGCCCTGGTGCGTGCCGCTCACCGATGGGCGGTTGTCCGACGCCGTGGAAGTGCTCGGGAGTTATCAGCGGCGGGCCAAACAGCTTTTCAAAGGTCGCGACCTTGAAACCGATGCCCTGCTGGAGTTGTGGGGCCGCGTGCTGCACGCCCTGGCCACCGACCGCAGCTCGCTCGTCGGGCTCCTCGATTGGGTGACGAAGGAATTCTTGTTCGAGCGATTCTGCAGCCGGGAGGGCATCGAGTGGGGCCACCCCTGGCTCGAAGCGCAGGACCTGGAATTTCACCACATCGACCCCGACCGGAGTCTGGGACTCGCCCTTGCTGACGTCGCTGGTTTCTGGGGCCCCACCGCCCTGAAGCAGGCCATGTCCCAACCCCCGGCCGATTCGCGCGCGCACGCCCGGAGCCGCCTGATGCGGGAAATCCAAGGCAAGGAAACCACTTACTTCCTCGACTGGGAAGCCGTCGAAGTGCCCAATCAGAAGCGCACGCGGCTGCTAAATCCGTTTCAGCCGTAACCGCTCCTCCGCTCGCCAGCAGACAGACCGAGAACGTCCGCGCCCGCTTGTCTGGGGCTTCTCCCCGACTTTGTAAGTGCCTTCGCCTACTTGATCGAAAGCCACAGCCGCTCTCAATTGCGCTCGCGCCGCCCAGGATGTCCTCGAGCCTATAAGCTCCGCCCCGGGCAAGGGGAGCGATGTTAGCGCAGGGGTCTCGTGGGGCCGGGAAAAAAGTGCTTGCGTCGTCAGGGGAGATTTAGAATTATTCCAAGTATTGATTACGGCGCAGTTGAAGTTATAGTGTCAGGCAGTGAAGAAATCAAGCAAAAAGTCGGACAACAGTTTGAATGAACGGCTGTCGGCGCGGGGCTTCCGATTCACGCCGCAACGCGAGCACGTGTACCAGGTGCTGCTGCAAGCGCGCGACCATCCCACCGCCGAGCGGGTATTCATCCGCTCGAAGAAGGAAATGCCGGAGATTTCCATGGCGACCGTTTACAATTGCCTCGATGCGCTGGTGAATTGTGGCCTGGTCCGCCTCGTGAACCTGGACCGGACCGCCACGCGTTACTGCCCGAACATGAAGGACCACCATCATTTTTACTGCGACCATTGCGGCGGCACCTACGACATCGACCTCCTGCCTCACGCGCCGAAGCCGCGGCTGCCGGTGCCCAAGGGCTTCAAGGCCAGCCGTTACGAGATCACGATCCGCGGGCTTTGTCCGCGTTGCGGCGAGCAGAAGTCACCGCCTCCCCATTTTCGTCTATGAGCACAGCGACTGAAACCATTGAGGGATTTGTCAGGCAGGAATACAAATACGGCTTCGTCACCGATGTCGAAGCCGACGCCGCGCCGCCGGGACTAAACGAGGAGATCATCCGGCTCATCTCGCGCAAGAAGAACGAGCCGGACTGGCTGCGGGATTGGCGGCTCAAGTCCTATCGTCACTGGCTGACGATGACCCCGCCGACCTGGGCGAAGGTCCAGTATCCCCCGGTGAATTTCCAGGAGATCATCTACTATTCCGCGCCAAAGAAAAGAGGCACGGGACCGAAGAGCCTGGACGAGGTCGATCCGAAACTTTTGGAAACCTACCAGAAGCTGGGGATTCCGTTGCAGGAGCGGGAGCGGCTCGCGGGGGTGGCGGTGGACGCCATTTTTGACAGCGTTTCGGTCGGCACCACCTTCAAGGAGAAGCTGGCGGAAAAAGGCGTCATCTTTTGCTCTTTTACCGAAGCGGTGCACGAGCACCCCGACCTGGTGAAGCGGTACCTCGGCTCGGTCGTGCCGTACACCGACAATTTCTACGCGTCACTCAACTCCGCGGTGTTCACCGATGGGTCGTTCTGTTTCATCCCCAAAGGAGTGCGCTGCCCGATGGAGTTGTCCACCTACTTCCGCATCAACGCCGCCAACACGGGCCAGTTCGAACGCACGCTCATCGTCGCCGAAGAAGGCGCGGCCGTCAGTTATCTGGAAGGCTGCACCGCGCCGATGCGCGATGAAAATCAGCTCCACGCCGCCGTCGTCGAACTCATCGCGCTGGACAACGCCGAAATCAAATACTCGACCGTGCAGAACTGGTATCCCGGCGATGAGAACGGAAAAGGGGGCATTTACAATTTCGTGACCAAGCGTGGCGCCTGTCGGGGCCGCCACTCCAAGATTTCCTGGACCCAGGTTGAAACCGGCTCGGCCATCACCTGGAAATATCCGAGCGTGGTGTTGCAAGGCGACCATTCGATCGGCCAGTTTTATTCGGTCGCGCTGACGAATAATTATCAGCAGGCCGACACCGGCACGAAGATGGTGCACATCGGCAAGAACACCCGCAGCACGATTGTCTCGAAAGGCATCGCCGCCGGCCACGGGCAGAACAGCTACCGCGGCCAGGTGAAAATCCAACCGGGCGCCGCCAACGCGCGCAATTTCTCGCAATGCGACTCGCTGCTGATCGGCGACAAATGCGGCGCGCACACCTTCCCGTACATCGAAGTGAAGAACCCGACCGGCCGCGTCGAGCACGAAGCCAGCACCTCGAAGATCGGTGAGGACCAGATTTTCTACTGCAACCAGCGCGGCCTCTCGACCCAGGACGCGGTCAACATGATTGTGAACGGGTTTTGCAAGGAAGTTTTCCGCGAGCTCCCCATGGAATTCGCGGTCGAAGCGCAGAAACTCCTCGGCGTGAGCCTCGAGGGCAGCGTGGGATGAGCCAGCCGCAGTCAAAGCAAGCTCGGCCACGGAGGGAAAGGGCGAAAGCTTCCCCTTTGCCTTAGCTGGACCACTGGCCATACGCGGTCCTGAAAAACCCACCAACCGAACGAAACAAATGACGACCCAACCGATCCTCGAAATCCGCAATCTAAGCGCGGGAGTAGGGGACAAGAAAATCCTCAACGGCATCAGCCTCGCGATGCGCCCCGGCGAAGTCCACGCGATCATGGGCCCCAACGGGAGCGGCAAGAGCACGCTGGCCGCGATTCTCGCCGGCCGCGACGGCTATGAAGTGACCGCCGGCGAAGTCCTTTACCAGGGCCAAGACTTGCTCGAACTCGCCCCCGAAGAACGCGCCCGCGCCGGCGTTTTTCTGGCGTTTCAATACCCGGTCGAGATCCCGGGCGTGAACAGCACCTACTTCCTCAAATCCGCTTACAACGAACTCCGCAAGCACCACGGCCTGCCCGAATTGGACGCGATGGAGTTTCTGACCCTGGTCAAGCAAAAGATGAAGCTGCTCGACTTGAAAGAAGACCTGTTGAAGCGCTCGGTGAACGAGGGGTTCTCCGGCGGCGAGAAAAAGCGCAACGAGATCTTTCAAATGGCCGTGCTCGAACCGAAACTCGCCATCCTCGACGAGACGGATTCCGGCCTGGACATCGACGCGCTGAAAATCGTCGCCGCCGGCGTCAACAAGCTCAAGCGCGCCGACAACGCGCAGTTGGTCATCACCCATTATCAGCGGCTGCTCAATTACATCGTGCCGGACGTCGTGCACGTTCTCTGCGACGGCCGCATCGTCAAATCCGGCGGCAAGGAATTGGCCCTGGAACTGGAGGAAAAGGGATACGATTGGATCGCCAAGGGCGAGGCCCTTCCCGCTTGATCCGCCAGCCGCCGAACGAGAGTTTTTCAAATGATGCCAACGAAAAATAATCAGGCCTCGACCGAGACCGGGCCTTATTGGGAGCAATTCGAGCGGTTCGAGAAGGATTGGCGCCATCCCGCCTGGCTGCGGACGGTACGCCAGGGCGGCATCGCGCGCTTCGCCGAACTCGGCTTCCCGACCTTGCGCGACGAGGACTGGCGCTTTACCAACGTGGCGCCCATCGCCCGATTGCCGTTCAAGCCGGCCTTTGCTGGCCCGCCCGAGGGGCTTCCCGCAGAGGTCCTCACCCAGTTCACCTTCGCCACACTGGCCGGCCCCCGCCTCGTCTTCGTAAATGGCAGGTTCTCAGCCAAGCTCTCTTCTGTCGCCCCGGGACTGGGCGGGGTCAAGCTCGGGAGCATCGCCGAGGAGTTGGCTGGCGACTCCTCGTTGCTCGAGCCGCATCTCGCGCGTTACGCGCGAACGGACGACAATGCCTTCGCCGCGCTGAACACCGCTTTCTTCAACGACGGCGCGCTCATCATTGTTCCCGCGGGCACGACGGTCGCGGAACCAGTGCAATTGCTTTTCATCTCCACGGCAAGGGAACCCGGCGCCACGTCGCATCCGCGCAATCTGATCATCGCCGGAGCGGGAAGCCGGTTGACTGTGGTGGAAAACTACGTCAGTACCGCCGATGCGCCTTATCTTACGAACGCGGTGACCGAGCTTGTCCTCGGCGACCAGGCCGTGGTCGAGCACTGTAAGTTTCAAGACGAGAGCTTGGAGGCGTTTCACATCGCGACGCTCCAGATGCATTTGGGCCACGGCGCAAATTTTATCGGCCATTCGATTGCCACCGGCGCAAGACTTTCGCGGAACAACATCAATACCACGCTGGCGGCCGAAGGGGTCGAGTGCGTGCTCAACGGCTTGTACCTCACCAGGCGCGACCAACTGGCCGACCATCACATGATCGTTGACCACGCCCAGCCGCGCTGCAACAGCCACGAATACTACAACGGCATCCTCGAGGATCGCTCGAAAGGTGTCTTCCATGGGCGCATCCTCGTCCGTCCGGACGCGCAAAAAACCGATGCGAAACAGACAAACAAGAATCTCCTGCTCTCGGAGAGCGCGACTATCGACACCAAGCCCCAATTGGAAATCTATGCCGACGACGTGAAATGCACCCACGGCGCGACCGTCGGCCAGTTGAACGATGAGTCGGTTTTCTACCTCCGCTCCCGTGGAATTGGCCCGGAAACGGCACGGCGGATGTTGATCCACGCCTTCGCCGCCGAAATCATCGACCGGGTTCGGTGCGCGCCGGTGCGCGCGGAGCTGGACCGGTTGGTTTGGGACCGCCTCGAACAGAATGAGCGCATCGCGGTGAAGTCCTGACCTGGTGTTATGTTTGACGATTTAGCCGATCTCTATCAGCAGGTCATCCTCGACCACAGCAAAAGCCCGCGCAACTTCCGCAAACTTGAAGGCGCCAACCGTACGGCGCAAGGCCACAACCCCCTCTGCGGCGACAACGTCACGCTGTACCTGCTCATGGACGGCGACCTCGTCAAAGACATCAGTTTTCTAGGTTCCGGCTGCGCGATTTCAAAAGCCTCGGCCTCCATCCTGACGACCGCGCTGAAGGGCAAGACCAAGGCCGAAGTGAAGAGTCTCTTCGACAAAGTTCACGCCATGGTCACCACCGGAAAAGTCAACGGCGATGACCTCGGCAAATTGGCCGTCTTCACCGGCGTTCACAAGTTCCCCGCCCGAGTCAAATGCGCCATCCTTCCGTGGCACGCGGCCGTGGCCGCGGTCGATGGGAAAGCCGAACCTGTGACCACGGAGTCGGAGGATGCGTAGTGACGACGCCGGACAGAGCGAACGACAATCCGTTGACGAAAGGCGCCAAGTTGCGCGCGACTAAAAAATGATTACGTTGTTAGCGAGTTTCCAATTTGAAGTTCGGCAGATGACACCGCGCGGTTTTTCGCTATATTTGAAATGATTATGCAGAATCACGAGCCAGTCAGTTTGAAGCGGGATGTCGAAGCGGCCCTCGTGCCGGTGGGGACGAAAGTGACGCTGCAAAAGGGCGAGGTGGCCTACATCACCCAAACGCTGGGCGGCAGTTACACCGTAGTGGTGAACGGCAACATGTTCCGCGTTGACGGCCGGGACGCGGATGCGCTCGGCATCGAAACGGCCCCGAAGGCCGCCGCCAGCGGCCCGCCCGTCACCCCTGAACAAATGGAGAAGCAAGTTTGGGACGCGATGAAGACCTGCTACGACCCGGAAATACCGGTCAACATCGTGGACCTCGGCCTGATCTACGATTGTCACGTCGAGCCGCTGCCGACCCCCGAGCGCTATCGTGTGGATGTGAAGATGACGTTGACCGCCCCCGGCTGCGGCATGGGGCCGGTCCTGACGCAGGACGTGCAAAACAAACTCCTTTCCCTCGAGCCGGTCGATGAAGCCAACGTCGAGCTGGTCTGGGAGCCGCAGTGGAACCAAGGCATGATGACTGAGGCGGCCAAGCTGCAGCTCGGCTTGATGTAAAAAAGTGCGCGCGCGCGTCCGGCCGACAGGCAAGACGCCGGCGCTAAATCAGAAAAACGTCATGCCAAAGCTAATCAAAGTCGCGGAGACCAAAAACTTGCCCGCCGGCCAGGGCGCCGCTTTCGAGGTCGAAGGCAATCGCATCGCCGTCTTCAACTGCGGCGGCGCTTATTTCGCCATTGATGACACTTGCCCGCATGCCGGAGGCCCGTTGTCGGAGGGTAGCGTCGAAGGTTGCAAAGTGACCTGCCCGTGGCACGGCGCTGATTTCGATCTGAAAACCGGAGCTGTCCTTGGGCCGCCCGCCTTCGAAGGCGTGCGCGCCTACAAAGTAGTCGTTGAAGGCAACGACCTCCGAGTGGAGGTTTAGGCATGGTGACCACAACCGCCAGGCCGGCGCAGCCGATGAGCAAGGTGGATTGGCAGTCGTTAAGGAACGACTTCCCGATCCTCGACCAGAAGGTTCATGGACATCCACTGCTTTACTTCGACAACGCGGCGACCACTCAGAAACCGCGGGCGGTCATCGACGCTCTGCGGCACTATTACGAGCAGGACAATGCGAATGTCCATCGGGGTATCCACGAATTAAGCAACCGCGCCACGGCGGCATTTGAGGCCGCGCGCGCGCGGGCCGCCAAATACATCAACGCGCGCAGCGCGGAGGAAATCGTTTTCACGCGCGGCACGACCGAAGGCCTCAACCTCGTCGCCCAGGCCTGGGGCGCCCGGCACGTCAAGCGCGGCGACAAGATTTTGCTCACCGAGATGGAGCACCACAGTAATATCGTGCCGTGGCAATTGCTGGCCGAGCGCGTCGGGGCGCAATTGGTCTTCCTGCCGATCGATGGCGACCGGGGCCTGCTCGATTTGCATCGGCTCGACGAATGGCTGACGCCCGACGTTAGACTTCTAGCGATGACGCACGTCTCCAACTCGCTCGGCACCATCAATCCGGTGGCGGAGTTTTGCGAGCGAGCGCGGCAGAAAGGCATCGTGACGGTCATCGACGCCGCCCAAAGCGCCGGGCACCGGCCCCTGGACGTCCAGCAAATCGGCTGCGATTTTCTCGCTTTTTCCGGCCATAAAATGTGCGGGCCGACCGGAATTGGAATCCTCTACGGACGCGCCGAACGGCTCGAAGAGACTCCGCCCTATCAAGGCGGCGGTGAAATGATTCTGACGGTGGATTACCACCGGAGCACGTGGAAACGTCCGCCACACAAGTTTGAAGCCGGCACGCCCGACATTGCCGGCGCGATCGGCCTCCACGCCGCGATGGATTATCTCGACGCCATCGGCCGCGAGGAGATCGCCCGCCATGATCAGGAGCTGGGGGCGGAAGCCTTTGAAAAACTGGCCGCGCTGAGAGGCATCCGGCTGTTCGGCCCCCACATCGGGCGCGCGGGGCTGGTCAGTTTTCTGATCGACGGCGTGCACGCCCACGACGTGGTCACGGTGGCCGACCAGCGTGGCGTGGCGTTGCGCGGCGGGCATCATTGCAACCAGCCGCTGATGAAAAAGCTCGGCGTCGAGTCCACCGCGCGGGCCAGCTTTTATTGCTACAACACCACGGCGGAAATGGACCGTTTCGTGGAGGTCATTCGCGACATTCAAAAGTTCTTTGGCGTTTGAGAACCAATGACTTCGGAAAACGACCTCCTCACCCCCCAAAGCACGATGGCCCAAGTGCTCGAGCGATACCCGGGCGCGCAGCGGGCGCTCTTTAAACGCTTCCACATCGGCGGTTGCAGCAGTTGCGCCTTCCAACCAGGCGAAACGTTGGAGCAACTTTGCCGGCGCAATAACAATCTGGACGCGACGGAGATGATTGAAGCAATCCAGAGCAGCCACGAGCAGGATGCGAGAATTCTCATCGCTCCGGCCGAGCTGGCCAGACTGCGCGGGCAAGATCAGTCATTGCGGCTGCTCGACGTGCGCACGCGCGAGGAATACGACGCGGTGCGCATCGAAGGCGCGGTGCTGATGTCGCAGCAAACGATGCAGGAGATTCTGGGCCGATGGCCGCGGCAGGAGTTGTTTGTGATTTACGATCACGCCGGCAACCAGGCGCTGGACGCCGCTGCTTATTTCGCCGGCCACGGCTTCGAGCAGGTGCGCTGTTTGCGCGGGGGCATCGATGCCTGGTCGCGGGAAGTGGATCCCAAACTGCCGCGCTACGTGTTGGGCTGAGGCCGCGCGTCATGAGCGACGATCTTCAAAAGCGCATCGCCGACGTGCTGGCCAATCCCCAGAACATGGGCGAACTGGAAGCGGCCGACGCCGTCGGAACGGTCGGCAATGCCGGCTGCGGCGAGATGCTGCGGCTGTGGATCAAGTTCAAAGAGGAGCAGGGAAGGAAAGTCATTGACCGCGCCACCTTCCAATCCTTCGGATGCGAAACGGCGATCGCGGTCGCCAGTCTGGCCACGCAACTGATTCGCGGCAAGACGGCCGAAGAAGCGCTCGCGCTGAAGTCGGGCGAGCTGACGGGTGAACTGGGCCCGCTCCCGCCGATGAAGATCCATTGCGCCGAACTCGTTGAAGGCGCCTTGCGCTCGGCGTTGGCACCGTCGGCGGCCCCGCCCGCGCAGACTAACGCCGATGCGAGCTCCGGCCTGCTGGAAAGCTTTACCCAGCCTACGGAGCGCGGAGTGAAAGTGATCTTTCTCGATCCACAAGATTCTGACCCAAAGCACTGAAGGCGTGGGGCATTACTGGCTAACGTTCACGGAGCTGCTGGTCACCCCATTTCACCATATCGAACTGGTGTGGGGCATCGTGCCGCTCTACTTCGCCTGGATTTTCAACGAGCTGACCTCGGCAAAAAGATCGTTCCACACCGCCGTGCAAACCGGCTTCAGTTTCCTGTGGTGTGGCGCGCATTGGACTTGGCAGTACTTCGCCGCCATTCCGCACCCCGAGCGGCGCCTCACGCTCGACGCCCTCCTTGCCGTGAACGCCATGGTGACGATCCTCGTGGTGCTCATCGGCATCGTCGCGCTGGTGAGCGGAATGCGCCGACGTTATCCGCGCCACGGTTCTTTCCTCGGCCAGACGCGCTTCAGTAATTATTTCATGATTGCGATTTTTCCAATCCAATCGCGATACCTCGATTGGTCCTGGGACCGCCTGCTCACCATCCTTATCTTCGCTATCCCAATTTGGGGAGCGCTGCATCTGGGATTGATGCCGGTTCGTAAATAAGAGCGGCAAACTTCCGCTGATCCGCCGGGCCGGCCGCTGGCAAAAGCTCGGATGCGTGCTCGTCTTTCCTGGGCTTGCACCCAGGCCGGCGGTTGCTACGCTGCCCGCAGCAAAACAATTATGAAAATCCTTTCTCTCTGGCTGGCGTTAGTCGTAGGGGTCTCACTCAGCGCGGTCGCCGCAGCCGACTCGGGCAAAAAAACCAAAGGCAAACTGCACCACGTCGTCGCCTTCAAGTTCAAACCGACAGCCACGAAGGAACAAATCAAGCAGGTGGTGGACGCCTTCAAAGACTTGAAAAAGAAGATTAAGGAGGTCCACACGCTCAAGTGGGGCACGAACGTCAGTCCGGAGAAACGCGACAAAGGCTTCACGCACCTCTTCCTCCTGACTTTCCAGACCGAGCAGGACCGCGACGCTTACCTGGTCCACTCGGACCACAAGGCTTTTGGCGAGTTACTCAAGCCGATCCTCGACGATGTGTTCGTGATTGATTTCTGGTCGGAGAAATAAGCGGCCCCGGCGGCTGTGGATTGCCCCAGGCGGTCGCCCATTTCGTCCCTTGCCACGCTGAGGCGCCGGCAAACCGATCGAGGGGAACGTCAATCGAGGTGCGCCTCCAGTGCGTCGAGCAGCGGAGTTTGGGCTTCCTTGATTTTGCAGCGGGCCTCCGCCATCGGGAAAAATTGCGTGCGATCCACTTCCGGAAAGCGCTGGATTTTTCCGGAGCCGGGCGGCCATTCCATCTCAAACGTGCTGCTCTTAAACGCCGTCGCTGCGTCCAGGTCCCGCTCGACCGCCCAGGCGTGGACGATCTTCCCGCCTTTCTGACGGATGGAACCCAGCTCCAGAAATTCGCTCCGCGGATCGATCTCGATCCCGACCTCCTCTTTGAATTCCCGCAAGGCTGTCGTCAAGTAATCCTCGCCCGGCTCGATTTCTCCTTTGGGGATGGTCCAATGCCCTTCGTCTTTGTGGGTGAAGAATGGTCCGCCCGGGTGGGCCAACAACACTTCCAATTGGCCGTTCTGGATGCGATACATGACCAAGCCCGCACTGGTTCGCGGCTGCATGTTCCCACTCTACTGCGGAATGACGTGGAACCAAGCCGATTCTGGCGTTCCCCCTCAACCGCGGCGAACAATGGCCTTCGAGGAGCGCGCCACCGGCCGCAAAGAGCCGATCGCCCGACCCAACCCGCCGGCCGCGCGCGGCCAGGCAAAGCCCTGGGTGACCCTTGCGCCTGACGTGGCGAGGCCGCGCCGGGGCTCCTATCGCCTCAGTTTGCGCTCCAAAATCTCTCCCGCCCGCTGCGGGTTCGCCTTGCCTTGGCTGGCCTTCATCACCTGCCCCTTCAGGAAATTCAGGGCTGCGGCTTTGCCGCCTCGGAAATCCTCCGCGCTCCTCGGGTGAGCGGCGATGACCTCGTCGCAGAATTTCTCGATCGCCGCCGTGTCGCTCACCTGGGCGAGCCCTTCGCGCGCGACGATCTTGCCGGCCGTTTCGCCGCTGGCGAACATTTGGCCAAAAACGTCCTGCGCCATCGTGCTGCTGATCGTGCCGCGGTCGATGAGCTGGATCAGCTCCTGGAAATGCGCCGGTTTTAGCTTCACCGCTCCCAGGGAAGTCCCGGTTTCGGTCATTTTCGCGCGTAGGTTGTTGATGACCCAGTTGGCCACCGCTTTCGGGTTCTTCGCGCCTTTCGCCGCCGCCTCGAAAAAATCGCCCAGCGCCACGTCATCCACGAACGTCGCGGCGTCAGTGGCCGGAAGCTGATAGGCGCTCATGAACCGTCGCTTGCGGACAAGCGGCAATTCCACCACGCGCCGCTTTACCGCTTCCAGCCAGGCGTCCCCCGGCACGAACGGCATCAGGTCCGGCTCGGAAAAATAGCGGTAATCATGGGCGTGTTCTTTGGTGCGCATCTCTTCGGTGATTTCCGCCACGTCGTCCCAGCGGCGCGTCGATTGCGCGAGCTTGCCTCCGCCTTGCAGCACGCGGAGCTGGCGCGGGATTTCGTACTCGAGGGCGCGCCGCGCGCCGCTGAAACTGTTCATGTTTTTGATTTCGATTTTCGCGCCCAGCTCGGGCAATCCCTTGGGGCGGAGACTCACGTTGACATCGCACCGCACCATGCCCTTTTCCATGTCGCAATCGCTGACGCCGCCGTGGATCAAGATGTCCTTGAGGGCATTGAGATACTCGTAAGCCATGTCCGCGCTGGTGAGGTCCGGCTCGGAAACAATTTCGAGCAGCGGCACGCCGGCGCGGTTGAAATCGACGCCGCTGTTCCGGTCAAAATGAAAATTCTTCCCCACATCCTCTTCCAAGTGCGCGCGGGTAATGCGCACGCGCATGATGCCGCCCTGAAATTCAAAATCGACGTGGCCGTTCACCGCGGCGGGCTTGTCGTATTGGGTGATCTGGTAATTCTTCGGCATGTCCGGGTAGAAATAATTCTTGCGATCAAACTTCGCGTAGCGCGACACCGCGCAGTTGAGCAGAAGGCCGGTGAGCGCGGTGAGCCGCAGCGCCTCCTCATTCGCCACCGGCAGCACGCCCGGCATCCCGAGGCAGACCGGGCAGACGTTGGTGTTCGGCGGCGCGCCGAATTGATTGGCGCAGCCGCACCACAGTTTCGACCGGGTCTTGAGCTGAACGTGCGTCTCCAGCCCGATGACAGGCTCGTAATCCATGCTTGGCCTCTGTTTCACGTTGGTCTAGGTCACCAGCGCCGGCTTTTCGCGGCGCCACTTTGTGCTCTGCTCATAGGCGTGGGCGATTTTCAAAAGCATTTCCTCGCCGAACGGCTTGCCGAGCAGTTGCAGGCCGATGGGCAGTTTCGGCTTCTCTGTGAAGCCGCACGGGATGCTGATGCCGCAGATGCCGGCAAGGTTGCACGAGATGGTGAAGATATCGGAGAGATACATCTGCATCGGGTCATCGGATTTTTCGCCGATCCTGAAGGCGGCGGTTGGAGTGGTCGGCGTGACGATGGCATCGACTTTCTCGAACGCCCTTAGGAAGTCTTGGCGGATGAGCGTACGCACCTTTTGCGCGCGCAGATAGTACGCATCATAGTATCCGCTGCTGAGCACGTAGGTGCCGAGAATAATGCGGCGCTTCACTTCCGCGCCGAAACCCGCGCCACGGGTCTTGCCATAAAGTTCGATCGGGTCCTTGCCGTCGATCCGCGCGCCGTAGCGGATGCCGTCGAAGCGGGCCAGGTTGGCGCTCGCCTCGGCCGTCGCCACGATGTAGTAGGTTGCCACGGCGTAGCCGGTATGCGGCAGGGATATTTCCACCAGCTCCGCGCCGAGTTTTTCCAACCGCCGGATCGCGGCCTGGACGGCGCTGTTTACTTCCGGGTCGAGGCCGCCGAGCAAATACTCCTTCGGCAGCCCGAGTTTGAGGCCCTTCAAGTCGCCGTCGAGCGCGGCCGTGTAATCGGGGACCGGTTCGGGGACGCTGGTCGAATCGCGGTCGTCCCGGCCGCTCAATACGCTCAGTATCGTGGCGGCGTCGCGCACGTCTTTGGTGAACGGCCCGATCTGGTCGAGCGACGAGGCGAACGCGACGAGGCCATAGCGTGACACCCGGCCGTAAGTCGGCTTCAAACCAACGCAACCGCACAAGGCGGCCGGCTGGCGGATCGAGCCGCCGGTGTCGGAGCCGAGCGTGGCGAACGCTTCGTCCGCCGCGACCGCTGCGGCCGAACCGCCCGAGGACCCCCCGGGAATGCGCGTGAGGTCCCACGGGTTACGCGTGGCGCCGAAAGCGGAGTTTTCCGTCGAACTGCCCATCGCGAATTCGTCCATGTTCAATCGGCCAAAAACAATCGCGCCGGCTTCCTTGAGCTTTTCAACCACCGTCGCGTCGTAGGGCGAAATGAACCGTCCGAGGATTTTCGAGCCGCAGTTGAGCGGCTGGTTTTTGACCGCGATGACGTCCTTGATCGCGACCGGCACGCCGAGCAACCGCCCGTCGCCCTTCTTCGCGAGTCGCTGGTCAGCCGCGTCGGCCTGCGCCAGCGCGTCCCGCGCGTCGTAACTGAGGAAAGCGTGGAGTTGTCCATCGACGCGGGCAATTTGATTGAGACAGGCCTGCACGGCTTCGCGGGCGGAGACTTCGCGTCTGGCGAGCTTCTCCGCAAGCTCGAAGATGGTAAGTTGATTTAACACGGACGCAAAAATCAGGAATTCCTTTGCTGAACGACAACTTCGTTGCCGTCAGGATCTGACGATCTGGTCTTTACACAAGTAATCATGGAGGAAAGGCGGGCGGCGGAGTTACTCGACAATTTTTGGCACAATGAACAGCCCGTTCGCGCTGGCCGGCGCGTTGCGCAACGCCTCCTCGTTGGAAAGCGAAGGACGAATTTCATCGGGCCGCGTGACGTTGACCAGCGGCACCGCGTGAGCGGTCGGTTCGACCTGGCTCACGTCCAGCTCATTCAGCTTGGCGATGTAACCAAGAATTTGCCCCAATTGTGCGCCGAATTTTTGTTCTTCCTCTTTGGTCAGGTTCAACCGCGCCAGTTGCGCGACATATTGGACATCGAGTTCGGTTGCAGCCATGCGCAAAAACTAAAGTTCCAGGCTTCAAGTTCAAAGTATAAAGTTGGGGCGGCGCCGGGCAAAAGCATGGCGCGCGCTTTTGGATCGGCCGAATTCGAAGTTGAACTTACGAACGCGGACTCACTCCTCGTCAAACTTGCGTTTGAGCAGTGCTTCCAGTTCCACGACCGCGCGCGGGGCGTCGGCGCCTTCGGCATAAACCAACAGCCTGCTCCCCGGGCCGGCGGCGAGCATCATCAGGCCCATGATGCTTTTGCCGTTGACCTTTTCGCCGTCCTTTTCAACGAAGACTTCGCAGTCGAAGCGGTTGGCGATTTTGACAAAGAGGGCGGCCGGACGCGCGTGGATTCCCAGCTTGTTGCTTACGACCAACTCTTTGGTGATCTTCATTTCTTCTTCGAAGGCTTTGCGCGCGCCGCTCATCTGCCGCACAGTATAAGGGCGGCCGTGCGGTTTGCCAACCGATTAATTCCCTTCAGAGCGACTGGCCAGCTGACATTTTGGCGATCAGGCGATCGTTGAGCTCCTTGGCAGAGTTGTAGCCGGAGAGTTTCAGTTTGGTCTGGAACGCCGCCACTTCGATCAGCCGCGCGAGGTCACGGCCCGGGCGCACGGGAATGGTGATGTGGGGGATGTTCACGCCGAGGATGTTGACGAATTCGTCCTCCAGGCCGAGGCGATCGACGTCCTGCACCTCATTCCAGGACTTCAACGACACCACCAGGTCCACGCGTTTTTCCAGGCGGATGCTCTTGATCCCGAACATTGCGGCCACGTTGATGATCCCGATTCCGCGCACTTCCATGTGATGGCGGGTCAACTCCGAGCTGGTGCCCATGACTTCGCGCCCGTCCAACAGCGTCACTTTGGTCACGTCGTCCGACACCAGGCTGTAGCCACGCTCGATGAGGGCGAGGACCGATTCGCTCTTGCCGATGCCGCTCTCGCCGCGAACAATGACTCCAACGCCCAGAATGTCCACCATGCTCCCGATCTCGCTGCCGCGAGGCGCGAACATCATCTCCAACGCGAGGGTCGCGAGGTTGATGAATTTCATCGTGATCAGCGGGCAACCGAAAATCGGGATATCGACATGCTCCGCGGCCTTGAGGAATTGGCGATCCGGATGTATGCTGCGGCTGAAGACCACACAAGGAATTCGGTAGGCGAGCAAATCCGCATAACGTTTGGCGCGCTCCTCCTTGTTGAGCGATTTGAGATAAGTCGATTCCGCGCTGCCGATTACCTGAATCCGGCGGCTGGCGAAGTATTTGGTAAACCCGGTCAACGCGAGGCCGGGTCGATTCACGGTCGGCTCGCGAATGATCCGTTTAAGCCCGCTGGCGCCGGCCAACAGTTTCAAGCCGAGCGGGCCGGCTTGTTGAGTGTAGAAGCGTTGGACGGTGATGACATCGCGTTGCATGGGCGAAAGCCTGGGACGCGTAACGCCGAACGTAAAGCGAGAAACGCGGCCAAGACGCGCGATTATGAACGTTAGAGCCTCGTTTGCAGCGACGCGGGCAACGGCGGCGAAGCGGCGTGGTCCGCCGGCATCGCCAGGTTGGCGGCCATCGCGCGGCAGAGGGCGGCAAAAGTCTCCTCCGCCAGGCTTGGCCGTTTGGCGTGCCACCGCAGGAGGCCCCAGTGCCGCTTAAGTTTCCGTCTGCCCAGCGGCAGCGCCACGAGCAATTTTTCGCTCAGTTCCTTCCGTGCGATCCATGGGGAGAGGATGCCGACCCCCAGGCCGAGCATCACCAACTCTTTGATCGCCTCCATGCTGCCCAATTCGATGAACAGGTTCAGCACCATTTCCTCTTCCTGAAAATATTCCTCGACCAGCCGCGACGTGTAGCTTGACCGGTTATAGAGAATGTAATTCTGCCGCGGAATGTCCGCGCGTTCGACCTGGCCTTTCACCGCCCATGGGTGGTCCGGCGCGACTAAAAACCACAGCTCGTCGGTGAATAGCGGCAAAAACTCGAATTGGGCTTCCCCGTGCGGTTCCATCGCGATGGCCAGATCGATCTGTCGGGTCCGCAGCAGTTCGATGGCTGGATGGGTGTCGCCCGGCGCAATGCTGATGACGCATTGGGGAAAGCTCTTTTTGAATTCACGGAGCACTGCTGGCAGGATGTATTGACATGCCGTGGTGCTGGCGCCGATGCGCAGCCGGCTTTTTCCCCACTTGCCCAAGTGCTGGAGCGCGGCGCGCGCCCCTTCCATCTCCAGCAAAATCTTTTCCGAATGATGCAGGAGCTGTTCACCCGCGAGGGTCAGCGAAACCTTTTTGCCCACCCTGTCAAAAAGGCGACAGCCCACGTCGGCTTCCAGCGCCTTCATCGAATGGCTCACCGCCGACTGCGAAAGAAAGAGTTCCTTCGCCGCCAGTGTAAAGCTGCCTACTCGTGCCAGTGTCGCGAAGGCTCGTAACTGCCTGCTGTCAATGGGCTGACTCATCTATGAACGTTTTTCATCGTCGGTATCAAAATGGTCTTCTCGCTGCATTTTAACCCAAATGGTCAATGCGCACGGCTCTGGCTGGAGCCCATCCGGCCGAGTTGAATTCGTAATCAGCAAAATGGAAGCCAGAGAACCAAGGTGGTGCGGCCATCCGGGCGGTCGAAGACGAGCGCAACGGTCCTGTTGCGGCGACGATTTGCTGGAAAAGCCCGCTTCAGAAGCGGCCGGCCAGCGGCCGCCACGCGGGGTTACAAATTGAATTCCGGCCCCAAATAAATCTCCCGCGCATTCGGATCATTGACCAGCCGTTCGGCTTCGCCTTCGCAGATCACTTCGCCGTGATGAATCAAATAAGCGCGATCGACCAGCTTCAGCGTTTCCCGGACGTTGTGATCGGTGATGAGGATGCCGAGGCCGCGCTCCTTAAGGCGGCGGACGATCTTTTGCACCTCATAAACCGCGATCGGGTCGATGCCGCTAAAAGGCTCGTCGAGTAACAACAGCTTCGGACTCGTTACCAGGGCGCGGGTGATTTCGAGCCGCCGCTTTTCGCCGCCGCTGAGGGTGTAGGCCTTGCGCTTGGCGAGCGGCGAAAGGTCAAGTTCGTCCAGCAAATATTTGAGCCTGATTTGACGCTCCGCGCGGTTCATTTTGCACGTTTCCAAAATCGCGAGGATGTTTTGCTCCACCGTGAGCTTGCGGAAGACGGACGGTTCCTGCGTCAGGTAGCTCATGCCCAGGCGCGCGCGCTGGTGCATCGGCAGGCGGGTGACATCGCGACGATCGAAGGTGACGGAGCCGGCGTTGGGCTTGACCACGCCGACGACCATGTTGAACGTGGTAGTCTTTCCGGCGCCGTTCGGACCGAGCAAGCCCACGACCTCGCCGGCGCGGACGTTGATCGAGACGCCGTTGACGACGCGACGCTGGCGATACTCCTTAACCAATTTGGTGGTGGCCAGCAGCAGTTGATCCCCGAGATCGCTCGTCACGGTTTCGCCGCCCGTCTTTTTCATCAAAATGTTTGTCTGCAAAAACTGCATGCCCGGAAACACGCCTTAGGTTGGCCGGCTTATTTGGGAGGAGGCAAGTCCGTTCGGTTGGTTGCCGCGGCCGGGAGGGTTCCTTGGGCTTTGAGCTTTTGTCCCGACAGCTTGTTTTGGGCGCGATCCCAAAGCAGGACATCCGCCTGCGTGATTTTTCCTTCCGGCAACTCCGCGGTGGGATGGCCGGTCAATTCCACGACGTTATTCGTCCCGTTATAAACCGCCCGGTCTCCTTGCGCGCGGCGATGCTCCTGAACGATGGTCACGTTGCGTTCCGCGACCACTTGCCGGACCTGATTGGTATGGACAAAAAAGTCAGTGGTCACGATCCCGGCGGTCAGGCGGGTTTGGATCGGGCCGGGCGCGCCGGGTCGCCATTCAGTTTGCGTCGCGACCACATTGGTTTCGGCCACAATTCGATCTACTTGTCCGTTCGTCAGCAGCTGCACCGTCAGGCATTCGCAGTCCAACTTTCGAGCCAACCGCCGGTCCTTCGCGCTGCCCCATGGCAGTTGTTCGACACGCACGGCTTCGTGCGCCACGGCGCTCTCGACTTGATTGCTGTGGAAGTGGAGAGCCAGGAAACCGCAATCCAGCGTACCGCGCGCGACATCGGCCTCCAAAAACCTGCCGCGCACCCGCTCTCGGAAGGTCAGGCGGTCCGATAAATATTCGCACTCGTCGGCGGAGACTTCGAGGAATTGCGGCGGCATTGATTTTGTGGTGCTCGCTTCGAGAGGCTGCGCCGAGAGGAACGATTGGGCGCCCAGGGACGCCAACGGCAATTTCAGATAAGCTTGCTGCCGCGCCAGGAAGCTCTGTTTGGCGCCATCGAACAAAAGGGTCTGGCCCCGGACCTGCCGCGGGCCCGCCTGCCAGGCCGCGTTGCCGGACAATTCGAGAACGCTCGTGGCTTCGCGATACACCGCCAGCTCCCCCACGGCCCGACTCTGGTCCGCCGGGCTGAGGATGACCACATTCGTCCGCGCCACGATCGTGCGAGCGGGGCGATTGGTTGCCGGCAAGTCGATAGTCATCACCTCCGAAGTGATCTCCACGAACTGGTTCGTGCCGGCGGCGCCTATCTTTGCCGGGGCGGCCGGCGCCGACTGGCCTTGCAGCCAGCCGGGCTGGGCGATCTCCGAGCGGGGCAAGGTCATGGCCGCGTTTCGCTCAGCGCGCAGCGTGTTGTTGTTGAGATCAAAAATAAAAATTTCCGCGGTGCCATGACGCTGACCATCCTCCCAGCGCGCATCGCGAGTTAATTCCACCGATTCATTCTCCTGATTCGCCGTATAGACCGCAAGGCCGCCAGTGGCCCGGCTCCGGTCCAGTTTCCTGACGATGTTCACGTCGCGTTCGGCGACCATGCGCTGGATGGCGCCGTTGGTGGAGCGTTGAATCGTCAAGGTGGCGCAGCTCAGGTCCAACTGGACGTTGTCCACCCGCACGCTGCCCGTGTAGGTGATGAGGTTGGACGCATAGTTGAGATCAAAATGATCGGCGAAAATGGTCGTGAGCGAGTTGGAGCCTGGTGCGGGAGTCGCTTGGCCGGACGGAAAAGCACCAACTCCGGCGCGGGACGGGGCCGCCAGCCGGTTGGTGAGATCCTGTTGGATGAGCGTCCGAACACGGTTAGAGATTACGAAGTTGAAGTTGGTCAGGTCACAAAAGAATCCCTGGCCCTCAATGAACAGGCCGCTGGCGGTCCGCAGTTCAATGCGGTTCGTTGAGGAGGCGGTGCGGTTGGCGGCGTCGAGCAGGCATTCGGGAGCGGTGGCAATCAAATTGGTAATGCCGTCCTCCGGGTAGTGTTCCAGGCGCATCTGTTTGACGAGGGAGACGTCGTTGGCGAGCATTTCCGCCTCCGTTCCCGTAATAAAAGTGACCAAGCGGTTGGGACGGTCTGGGCCGGGCTTTTCGTACCACGGGTATTTGAAACCGCCCGTAATCTTCACTTGGGCGAGCAAAGCAAACGAGAGAACGAATGAACCTAGCGCGACTGCCGAGAAAGCGATGCCGGTGCAAAAGCGAAGTCCCAGGCGCCGGAGCGGGAGGTTGAGCGGCGGGCCCGGTGCCCTTTCCCGGCCCTCACCCTTCGATCTCCGACTATCAAGCCCGTAGCGGGTCATGGTCAGGATACCGCGGCTCGCACCCGCAGCAGACTCGCCAGAAGTTCGGGCATCTCGGCGAGCGGGATCATGTTCGGCCCATCGCTCAACGCACGGTCGGGCTGGGGATGCGTTTCGATGAACAAGCCACTGGCGCCCGCGGCCACGGCGCACCGCGCCAGGACCGGCGCGAATTCGCGTTGGCCGTTCGATTGGTCGCCCCGTCCGCCCGGCAACTGGACGGCGTGCGTCGCATCGAAAATCACGGGAAAACCGAAGCCGCGCAAGAGGGGGATCGAACGCATGTCGGCCACCAGGTTGTTATAGCCGAAAGTAGTGCCGCGTTCCGTAACGAGGATTTTGCCGGCCCCCGCCTCAACCGCTTTTTGGACGACCTGACCCATCTCGGCGGGGGAGAGAAACTGGCCCTTCTTCAGATTCACGATTTTTCCGGTGCTGACCGCGGCCGCGATCAAGTCGGTTTGCCGGCAGAGGAACGCCGGGATTTGCAACACATCCACCACTTCCGCGGCGGCGGCGGCTTGCGCTTCGGTGTGGACATCCGTCAACACCGGCACCCCGATTTGCGCGCGGACTCTGGCCAGCGTTCGTAAGCCCGCGGCGACCCCCGGCCCGCGAAAGGATCGAGCGGAGGTCCGATTGGCTTTGTCAAAGCTGGCCTTGAAAATATACCGGACACCGAGTTGCTCACAGGTTTCACGGAGCGCCGCGGCGATTTGCAGGCAGAGTCTTTCGGTTTCGATGACGCACGGCCCGGCGATTAAAATCAGGCGGCGCGGCACTTTCAGGCTCCGCCAAAGAGCGGCGATTGATTCTGGCACGCGCCCAGTTTTACCACCCGCGCGCGCGCCTGTCGAACGCCCAGTGAGCGACAACGCACGCTTCGGCTTCGGGGACATGGCGTGGCATTAGCAATTCGTCATTCGACAGGCGCCGCCTTCAGCGGTAGCCTAGCCCCATCATGCGAAGGAAAGTCGCGCTCGCGCTGCTGCTATCCATGGCATCTTGTATGACTGAGGGAAAACTTTTGCCGGAAGAAAAAATCGAATCGCGCTGCCTCAAGAGCAACCGGACGATCCGCATCTACTTGCCGCCTTCGTACGAGCGCGAGCGCAAGCGCCGCTACCCGGTCTTGTATCTGCACGACGGCCAGAACGTTTTTAGCTCCGCGGGAAGGGATTGCTGTTTCGGCTGGGGGAGTTGGAACCTGGACCAAACCGTGACGGAACTCGGCGCCGCCCACAAGATGCGGGAGATCATCATGGTTGCCGTGGACAACGGCCCGTCCCGCTACCAGGAGTATCGCGGCCCGGCTGCCTCGACGGAGGGCGGAGCCACCGATCCTGCGCGCCAAGCGGCGGCAAAACCGAGTCTCAGCCGTTTTGAGGCGTATGCGGGGTTCCTGATCCAGGAACTCAAGCCGAAGATCGACCGCGAATATCGCACCTTGAAGCCGGCGGCCAACACGGGGGTGATGGGGTCGTCGCTAGGCGGGATCTGCAGTATCGCGCTGGGGTGGCAATACCCGAAAACATTCGGGCGCGCGGCGAGTCTCTCCGGCTCGTTTCAAATTGAGAAGAAGTATTTTCTCGAACGGGTGTTGCGGGCTTACCAGCAGAAACCGAAGCCGGTCCGGTTTTACCTGGACACCGGCACCATCGACTTCACAGGGGATGATGACGGACGGAAAAACACCGAAGCGGTGGTCGCCAGTTTGCGGCGCATCGGTTGGAAGGACGGAAAGAACCTCAAGCATTTCGTGGATGAAAATCTCCGCTCGGAAGCGGAGATGGAGCAGGCGGGGTTGCGGCGGGACAAGTGGCACGAAGCGCGGAGCAGCCAGCACAATGAGTTTTACTGGCGCCTGCGGGCCTGGCGCGCGCTAACCTATCTATTCCCGCCCGAACCCCGGGAGTGAAGCCGAACCGGGCGCGCGTTCCTCAACCGAATCGTACGGCCCCGCGGTCTGGGCGGGGTTGCGCCCCGGGGATTTGCCTTCCGGCTCAAGCGATTAGAGCGTTCGTCCGCCGAGGGCGTTCCGGCAGCAGCCGTTAATTACTTTGACCCAGGGTGCAACTTTTCGTACTTTGGGTTGTTTTGTAAGACAGAGACTTGAGGCTGAAAATCCGATGTCCTATGTGTCACTGAACAAGTTGCTCGCCACGGCGAAGCTGGCCACTCCGGAACAATTTGAGGAGTGGCGCAAGGCTTGGCAAGTTTCGGCGAGCAACGGCTCGACCGAATCGTTGCTGGAATTCATTTGCCGGGAAAGCGGCGTTTCGGAGGAGATTTTCCTGCAGCAACTGGCGGGAACGCTGGGCTGGCCGTTCATCGATTTGCGCAAGCTCACCGTGCCGATCGAAGCGCGCAACAAGATCTCGACCAAGGTCGCGTTCCAATACAACGCGCTCCCGGTCGATTTTCAAAACCACACCCTGCAGGTCGCCGTCAGCAACCCGTTCGATCCCGGCATGCTCAATGCCGTGCAGTTTGACGCCCGAACCCCGGTCCAATTCGCGCTGGCGCCGCGCGGTGAAATCGAAAAGGCGCTCAAGAAGTATTACGGGGTCGGCGCGGAAACCCTCGATGAACTGGCCAAGGACGAGCCGATCGAGCTGCTCGTGGGCGAGGACAAGGAAATCACGGAAGGCGACCAGGAAGCGAGCGTCATCAAATTCGTCAACCAGATCGTCTGGGAGGCGTTCAAGGACCGCGCGACCGACATCCATTTCGAGCCGGCGGAGGACGAATTGCGCATCCGCTACCGCATCGATGGCATTTTGCACCAGACCCCGATGCCGCCGCAATTGAAGCGTTACCAGGCCGCGATCATCTCGCGCATCAAGGTGATGTCGGGAATGAACATCGCGGAGAAACGCCTGCCGCAGGACGGCCGCATCAACGTGCGCATCAAGGGGGAGGAGATCGACATTCGCGTTTCGACGGTGCCGACGGTTTACGGCGAGAGCGTGTCGCTCCGTTTGTTGACCCGCGGCAAAATCTTTCTCAGCCTGGACAAGCTCGGTTTTTCGGCGATGGAAGAACAGGCGATCCGCGAGATCATCATCAAGCCGCACGGCATCATGCTGGTCACGGGGCCGACTGGCTCGGGAAAATCCACTTCGCTTTATGCGTTCTTGAGCACGATCAACTCGGTGCAGAAGCGAATCATCACCATCGAGGAGCCGGTGGAGTATGAACTCAAAGGGATCAACCAAATCGCGGTGCGCTCGGACATCGGGCTGACGTTCGCAATGGGGCTGCGCCACATCCTGCGCCAGGACCCGAACGTGATCATGGTCGGCGAAATCCGGGACTTGGAAACCGCGGAGATAGCCATTCGCGCGGCGTTGACCGGGCACCTGGTGTTCAGCACGCTGCACACGAACGACGCGCCCAGCGCTTTCACGCGATTGATCGACATGGGCATCGAGCCATTTCTGGTCGCCTCGTCGGTCGAGGCGGTCATGGCCCAACGCTTGGTGCGCAATATTTGCCCGCACTGCCGCACGGAAAGGAAAGTCGAGCCGGAGTTCCTGCGGAAAATCGGCTTTCCGGAAGCACACGTCGAGACGGCGCAGTTCTGGCAAGGGGTGGGTTGCGAGGAGTGCCGGCAACTGGGTTACCAGGGCCGGCAAGGCATCTACGAGATTTTGATTTTGAACGAAGCGCTTCGCCCGTTGATTCTGAGCCGCGCCTCCTCCTCGACCATTGCGCAAAGGGCCATCGACCATGGCATGCGAACCTTGCGCCTGGATGGTTGGAACAAGGTCATGGCGGGACGGACGACCATCGAGGAGGTTCTGCGTGTCACGCAGATCGAAGAGCACCTCAAATCGCTGGTGGACGACAGCCGCACCGAAACGCTGGTGAGGAGTTAAAATGGCGCGCTGGCATTCCTGCAACGTGCTCCAGCCGGGCAGCCAGGTCCACCAGCTTTGGCAGTTCTCGGCCAAATTCGCCCTCCAACGGCAGGAGCCCAAGCGGCCCACCGAACCGCTGCCCGCCAAAATTGTCGGCAAGGATTGGCAGACGCTATTCCGGCCGAAGCTGAACATCGCCTGGCTGGCCTCCGACAAGGTCTTTTTGCGCGTGATCCAGTTGCCCAAGAGCGACGCCGCCGAGACGCAAGCGATGGTGGAACTGCAAATGGAGAAACTCTCCCCCTGGCCCGTGGCGCAAGTGGTATGGGGTTTTGAATTGCTGCCCCAATCCGCCGGCGAAATGCAGACCGCGATTGTCATCGTCGTCGCCCGTTCCTACGTGGAGGAATTTCTGGGGCAGCTTGAAGGCCGGGGCTATCTCGCCGACCGCCTGGAGCTGCCGTTCCTCGACCAGCTCCGCGGCACCCGGATCAGCGAGGATGGGGCGTGGATTTATCCGGCTGCCGACGGGGACAATTACTCATGTCTGGTGTCCTGGTGGAGCGGGGGCACGCTGCGAAATCTGAGCCTGCTCCACCTGCCCGCGAACGAACGACGCAGCGCCGCGCTGCAGGAACAACTGGCGCAGATAAACTGGGCCGGCGAGCTGGAAGGCTGGCTGACGGGTCCGCCGCGCTACCATTTGGTGGCGGGTCCGGAAACCGCCGTGGCGTGGAAACCTTTGTTTTCCGCGGAACAGCCGGTGGTGATCGTGCCGCCCCTGGCGCCGGCGGAACTCGCGGCGTTGACGTGCAAACGCGTGGCGAGCGACGGCCTGCACACCAACTTGCTGCCACCGGAATACTCCGCCCGTTATCGCCAGCAATTCATCGACCACCTTTGGATGCGCCTGCTGGGAGCGACGCTGGTCGTTTATTTGTTGAGCATCGGGACCTATTTCGGCTGGACCTACGCGGCCAGCGTGAAACTGAGCGGCGTGCAAAAGGAGATCGCCGGCCTGGGCGCGTCCTACACCAACGCCCTGCAACTCAAAGAACGAGTAAAAGTGCTGCGCGACCAACTGGATCTGCAATACGCCGCGCTGGACTGCTACAAGGCCGTCGCCGAAACCCTGCCGGAGGGAGTAACGCTCGATTCGTTGAATTTCGACCGCGGCCGAAAAATCGCCCTCTTCGGCAGCGCGGACAGCTCGAGCGGGGACAAGGTGTACGAGTTCAACGAAGCGATCCGAAATGCGAAGGTGAAAGACCAGCCGCTCTTCAGCAAGGTCAGCGCGCCTGCGAGCAATAAGCAACCGGGCGGCCAGCATCTTTCCTGGAGTTTCAACTGCGAGATCAAACGGGCGGACACCGAATGAGCTCCTTCGTGGCCACACTGAATCTGCGTCCGCAGGAGTGGCGGCTGGTTGTGATCGTGGCGGGCATCGTGTTTCTGGTGCTGAACGTCTGGCTGGTGTGGCCGAATTTCCGCGCCCTCGGCAAGGTGCAGCAGCAGATCAAGGACACCCGGGCCAGGTTAAAAGTCTTTTCCGACGAAATCAGCAAGAAGCCGCGTTATGAGAAGGAATTGCAGGCCCTGGAAAACCAGGGAGTGTTTGTGGGTTCGGAAGAGCAGTCCCTGCGCTTTCAACAGGAAGTGGCGTCGCAAGCGGTCTTGAGCGGGGTGGGGGTGCAGCGTTACGATCCATCCCCGCGCTCTCAAACCGGCCGCACCAATTCATTTTTTGAGGAACAAACGCTCACGATCGCTGTTAATACTGGGGAGAAAGAACTCGTGGATTTTTTGTACAACCTGGGCGCGCGCAACTCGCTGATCCGTGTTCGCAGCATGACGCTGAGCCGTGATCCCAGCCAGTTCAAGCTGCAGGGGAGCATTACGCTGGTCGAAAGTTTTCAGCGCAAGCCGCCAGCCAAGGCTGCGGCCACCGCTCCGGCGCCGGCCAAAACCACCAACCAACCCGCGAAGGCCGCCATCCCGCCCGCCAAAGCGACGAACCCGCCGCCTAAGCTCATGCCCGGTCCACCAAAAATTACGAACGCACCGCCGAAGACTGATTCGAATAAAAAGTTATATTCACCAAACCCTAAATCCTGAACTCTCCCGGGAACCGTCGAGTAAACGTCAACCTACAATGTAAAATACTGTGAAAACGCTCTATGCTACGCTGGTTCTGGTGTCGGCAATCGCTTGGATAGGGGCCCAACCGGCGCCACCGGGAACCGCTCCCGCGCCGGCTGATGGCGCCAAGAAAGCGACCAATGCGCCGGCGGTGAACACCAATGCCGCGCCGGCCGGGACCAACGACGCCCCCGCGCCCCCAATCGTGACGCCACAGGCAACCAACGCCCCGGCTACCGCGGACCCGGGCGCGAAACCGACCAACGCCCCAACGCTCACACCCACACCTGCTCCCGGACCGGGCGCCACGCCGTCCGCGCCGGCCCGATCTTTCCCGGCCTTTCCGCCACCGCCGACATTCCCGCCCCGCACGCCGGGCGTTCCGGCCGGCGCTGGCGCCAAGCCACCGACCAATGCTCTGGCGGCGAAGGCCGTCGCTGCGGGGACCAACATGGCCGCCAAATTGGACGAGGAAATTCTTCCTCCTGGCTTGATCAAATTCCAGGACATGGACCTTGTCAACGTCCTGGATGTCTATCAGGAATTGACCGGGCGCACGGTGATGCGGCCGACCACTCTGCCGGCGACCAAAATCAACATCAAAAGCCAGACGTCGCTCACGCGCAAAGAGGCCATCCAGGCGCTCGACAGCATTCTGTCCCTGAACGGGATCACCATGATTCCGCAGGGGGAAAAATTCGTGAAGGCGGTGCAGCAACAGCAGGCGCCGCAGGAAGCCGCCCGGTTTCACAGCGGGACATCATCTGATCTGCCCGAGGCCGGCCAGTACGTTGTCCAGATCGTGCATCTGACCAACGCCCTCCCGAAGGACGTTGCGCAGGTGCTGCAACAGTTCGCCAAGAGCCAGACGAGCATCATTGGCATTGACGCCGCCGGCATTCTGATCCTGCGCGATTACGCCGAGAACGTAAAGCGGATGCTCGACGTGATCGAACAAATCGACGTGGTGCCCAAGGACGAATATGAACCGGTGATAATTCCGATCAAATACGCGCTGGCCGGCGACATCGCGCAGGTGCTGAGCGGTTTGACAGCGGGTGGTGGCGGCGTCATCCAGGTCGGCACCTCGCGGCCCTCCACGGGGCTTTCCGCCGGCGGGTTCGGCGGCGGTGGTGGTTACGGCGGCCGAGGCGGGATCGGCGGCGCGGGCGGCTACGGTGGGTACGGGGGTTATGGCGCTCAAGGTCTGCAAGGTCAGGCCGGCTATAATCCTAACACGTCCGGTCTAGGCGGGACGACGGGCCTCGGCGGCGTGGGCGGCGGTGGCGCCACTGGCGCCAGGGGATCCTTTCAAGACCGCCTCCGTTCGATCGTGGGCCGAGCAACCGGCACGGGTGAAATCGTGGTGCTGGGGCAAACCAAAATTATTGCCGATGAGCGGACGAACTCGCTCCTCATTTTCGCGTCGAAGCAGGACATGGTTTCCATTTCCAACATCATTTCCAAATTGGACGTGGTGCTGGCACAGGTGTTGATCGAAGCGCTCATCATGGAAGTTTCGCTTAGTGACACGCTGGATTATGGAATCAGCTATTTGCAAAGGAGCGTAACCAAGGGCGGCAATTACTTTAATGGCATCGGCGGGATCAAAAACGGACCCTTCCTCAGCCCAGGCAGCTTTGGCTCGCTGGCCACCAATGCGGCCGGCGGCCTGGCCAGCGGTTTCAGCTACTACGCGCGCTTCGGCGATAATTTCGAGGCCACGGCGACGGCGGCGGCGACGGATAGCCGCATCAACGTCCTTTCGCGGCCGCGCGTGCAGACCTCGCACGCCGTGGAATGCAACATATTCATCGGTGAAACGCGGCCCTATATCACGGGCACGTATTCATATCTTGGCAGCGGGCCTTCTTCCCAATATTCGCAATTGCAAATCGGCATCACCCTCTCCGTGCTGCCGCTCGTCAACGCCGACGGGCTGGTGTCAATGGACATCCGGCAAAAAATCCAGTCGATCGGGGGAACCGTAAAAATCGATAACAACGATCTGCCGGCCACGATCGATCGCGAAGTTAATTCGAAAGTCGCGGTGCGCGACCGCGAAACCGTCATCCTGGGCGGGTTCATCAGCACGGAGAAACGAAAGGCGGCGTCGGGCGTACCGATCCTGAAGGACATTCCGATCCTGGGCAACCTGTTTCGCAGCACGTCCAAATCGAACGACCGGAAGGAAATCATGGTGTTGATCCGGCCGACCGTCCTGCCCACCCCGCGGGAAGCCGCTTTGACGGCCATCGAAGAAAAAAGCAAGCTGCCGGGCATCACCGCGGCGGAACTGGAACGGAGCGAGGACGAGCGCAAACTCCTGCAGAAATCGAACAAGGAAATTTACAAAAAGGAAGGGTTCTCGAACTGACACCCAAACCATTTGGAAGCCACACGGCGACCCTGCCGATGGCCAGGAGAACTGGAAAAGCCTGTGCGGCAAATGGTCAGGAATACCGCCGGAATGAAAGCCCGACCCGTTGCGGCGATACGATTTGTGTGTCATGATATGACTTGTATCGGAACACCGCCTGAGAGAAAGCCCAACCCGTTGCTACCTGCCAGTCAATTACTTTGCCAAGGGCGAAACTCCGCCCACGAAGTTGAAATGAACTTTTTGATCACCCACCGATCTACCAGCAGGGCCGTACTGGATCGCTGGTTCGACATGGTAACGTGCTGGCGGTTCCTTCGAGCCGGAGTCAGCTTGCTCGCGGCGCTCCTGTTTTGCGAACTCCCATCCCACGGCGAGGGAACCGTCACCAACTATACCGATGCCTCCAATCTGTTGGCCGCTCTGGCAGGCGGAGGCACAGTCACTTTCGCAGCCGACGGTGTCATTACCTTGACCAATCCCATCGTGATCGTTACTGACACCATCTTCGACGCCGGCGGCCACAACGTCGTACTCACCGGCGACACGAACAACAACCCGGCGCGCCTGATAAGTGTCAGCGGCAATGTTTTGTTCAGGATCTCCAACTTAAAAATTGCCAATGGAAGGAGCACCAACGGGGGCGGCATTTACAATCAAGGCCATCTGATACTCAGCAACTGCGTTTTCTTCGGCAACAGCGCGATTGGCAGCAACGGAGTGGCCGGCGCGCAAGGCGGCAATCAGTTAAATAACGGCCAGCCGGGAGGCGCCGGCACCTCGGGGGCTGCGGGACTGGGCGGGGCCATTTACAACGCGGGCGTGGCAGAGCTGAATCAGTGCGTGTTCCAAACCAATAGTGCCGCCGGCGGCAGCGGCGGGAATGGCGGAAACGGCGGAAACGGCGATTTTTCAGGCGGCAACGGGGGCGCCGGTGGGAGTGGCGGCGGCGCTTTTGGGGGCGCCATTTATAATTCGGGCACCAATGCCATGATCAATTGCACCTTCGCGAACAACCGCGTGGCTGGCGGTAATGGCGGCGCTGGCGGCGCCGGCGGCAGCGGGGCCAGCGCCGGCTTGAACGCCAATGGCGGCAGCGGGGCGGCGAGTGCGGGCGCCGGGCTGTACAACCTCGGCTTCGCCACGAACCTCAATTGCACGTTTTCCGATAATGCGGGAACCGCGGGCAACAGCGCGGCTGCCGGAACACGGAGCAATGGCGATGGATATCCGGGGGTCGGCGGAGCGACTTGCCGCGGGGCCGGAATTTGGAATGCCGGAACCAACACGCTCATCAACTGCACCTTTTCCGGAAACGCAGTCACGGGTGGCAACGGCGGCAATGGCGGCAACGGCGACATTACCGGCGGCGACGGTGGCAACGGCGGCAGTGGGATCGGCGGCGGGTTGTTCAATTCCGGTCGAGTGGGAGTGACCAACTGCACCTTTGCCAATGGCAGCGCGATCGGCGGGACCAACGGCGCGGCCGGGAGCGGCGCGTTCCCCGGCGCGGCCGGGAGCGCGGGGGCGGGCCTCGGCGGGAATATCGCCAACCTAAGCGGCGCGTTTCTGCTCAAGAATTCGATCGTCGGAACCAACCTGGCGGGCGGCAACGGGTACGGCGTCATCACCGACGCCGGCTATAACCTCGGTTCCGACGGCACGCTCGGTTTTTCCAATACGGGCAGCCTCAACAACACGAATCCGTTGCTGCTGGCGTTGGCTAACAATGGCGGCGCCACAGAAACCATGGCACTGGCCGCCAATAGCCCGGCCATCAACGCGGGCGACACCAATTTTTGTCTCCCGTTCGATCAGCGCATGATCCCCCGACCGGTCGGACCGCGGTGTGACATGGGCGCCTATGAATTTGGGGCTAATCCAACGCTTTCGTTTATCACGCAGCCGGCGAGTCTCACGGTGACCAACGGCGGCGCCGCCACGTTCACCGTGGTGGTCATGGGCGCCGCCCCGTTCACTTACCATTGGACGTTCAACGGCCAGGATATTTTGGATGCGGGACCCACCAGCGGCAGCATCAGCAGTTATTCCATAACCAGCGCGCAGGCGGCTAACGCCGGCAATTACCGGGTCGTGGTCATGAATTTCTCCGGTTCGGTCACCAGCGCCGTCGCGACGCTGACCGTCTGGGTCGCCCCGGCGTTCTTCCAACAACCAACCAGTCTTACGGTTACCGAGGGCAGCAGCGCCACGTTCACGGCCGCCGCCAGTGGCGTGCCTCCGCCGAGTTTCCAGTGGTTTTTCAACGGGACAAATCTTTTGGCGAACGCGACCAACAATTCGTTCACGATTAGTAGCGCGCAAGCGACTAACCAAGGCGCTTACAGCGTTACGGTGAACAACAGCGCGGGGACCTCGAACAGCCTGTCGGCCACGCTGACGGTGCTGCCAGCCGTCACGGTTCCGGTGATCGTTACCCAGCCGCAGAGCCTCACCATCAGAACCGGGTCCGCGGCCCAGTTCATAGTGGTGGCGAACGGGGAAGCCCCCTTGTTTTACCAATGGCGGTTCAACGGCGACTCTCGTTCCGGCGCGACGAGCGCGACTTATGCTTTAACCAATGTCCAAACGAGCGACGCCGGCCGCTACGATGTGATCGTTGCCAACAGCCACGGTGATGTGGTGAGCGCGCCCGCCTTCTTGATCGTCCTCGAGCCGCCCGTCGTCACCGGGCCGCAGAGCCTGGCCACCAACGTTTGTTCCCCGGCGACCTTCAGCGTCACGGTGGACGGCAGCGCCCCCTTCACCTACCGTTGGAATTTCAATGGCGCTGATCTGCCGGGAGCCACCAATGCCACGCTGACCGTGGCCAACGTCGAGCCGTCCAATGCCGGGAGCTATTTCGTGGTGGTGCGGAACGCAGTGGGACTGGCCATCAGCCGCACCGCAACCCTGAGCGTCTTGGCGCCGATGGTCACGAACCTCCAACTTGTCGGAACCACGTTTGGCTTCAGCTTCGCCACGACGACGGGCTGCACCTACCTCACCGAAAGCAAGGCGGGCCTGGCCGATCTGAGTTGGACCGCCGTCGCCACCAACGCCGGCACGGGCGGCATGATCACCAACAGCTTTTCCACCACGACCACCCCGAGTCAGTTTTATCGCGTCCGGATCGAGTAGGAAGCGGCTACAGTTTCCAGCCCTGGCGGTAATGGTGCTGGATGAACTGATCGGCTTCCGGGCAATTCCTGGCGCGCAACTTTTTGGAGTCCCATTCCAACCTTTTCCCGGCGCGGAAGGCCACGTTCCCCAGCAAAGCGGCCTCTGAAAGCGGCCCGGAGTAGTCGAAAGGGCACGTCGTCCGGCCGCCGTTTTTGATGACGTTGATCCACTCTTTATGATGGCCGACGGAGTCCGGGACGAATTTTTCGGGCGGCTTGAAGGCTTCAAAATCCTTTTCCGGCCAGAGGGCGCGCCGGTTGTAATCGGCAATGAGCATGCCCTTTTCTCCCAGGAACAACACCCCGCCCTTCCACTTCGCATATTGCTCGTCGGTGAGCAGCGCCGGATGTTTTCCCCCGTGATACCAAGTCAATTTCACCGGCGGCAGGCTGGCGGCGGGCGGTCGGCCCTCGCGCGGCGGGAACTCATAGCGCGCGATCAACCAGGGGGGTGTCGATTCAGGATGCACGGGCGGGCCATCCACGATTTCCACCGCGCGGGGGTACTTCAAGTCCAGCGCCCAGAACGGCAAATCCATGAAATGACAGCCGAAGTCCGCCAGCGACCCGCCACCGAACGCCCACCAGTTGCGCCAGTGAAAGGGCAAATACTCCGGGCTGTAGGGACGCTCCGGCACCGGACCCAGCCACAGGTCGTAATGGATATGCGGCGGCACGGGGGGCGTGCTGGTCGGGCGCTCCTTGCCACCGTAACTGGAATTCACCCACACGTGCACCTCCGCGACCTTGCCAATCGCGCCGCTTTGCACCAACTCCACCACCCGCCGATAATTGGCGCCGGCGTGAATCTGGGTGCCGAGCTGGGTCACCTTTTTCATCTTGCGCGCCGTGTCGGTGATGATCCGCGTCTCGGACACGGTGCGCGCCAGTGGCTTCTCGCAATAGAGGTGCCGTCCGCTGCGCAAAGCCGCCACCGCCTGCACCGCGTGCGCATGGTCGGGCGTGCCCACCACCACGGCGTCGAGATCCTTTTGATCGATCAATTGCCTGAAATCATTGTAGGTTTTCGCGCCGGGATATTTTTTGGCGGCCGCCGCGAGGTTGTGGTCGTCGATGTCGCAGAGCGCGACGATGTTCTCGCTGCTGACCTCCGCCAGATCGTCCCCGCCGCGCCCGGCCACGCCGATCACGCCGATATTCAACTTTTCGTTCGGGGAAATTTTACCGAAGCCGCGCCTGCCGCTGAGGATGAGCAGGCCGGCGCCCGCCGAGGCGCGGCCCAAGAATTGACGGCGAGAAACGAGCGGGTTCATGAGGCGTTTGCGTTACAGCGGCTTAAGACGTATTGCCCGAAAGGCCACGGGATCGTTGTGGCCCGCGAAGCCGAAGTGGCCGCGCGCGCGCTCCTTGCCGGGATGCTCGTGGTTGGCCATGTATTCGGTCACCTTGCTCAGATCGCAATCGAGCACCACCGTGCCGTTGAGTTCGACTTTGATCTTTGAACCGCGCACGGTCACTTCCTCGAAGTTCCACTCGCCGACCGGGCGCAGGTAGCCGCGGTGCGCCGCCACCATGCCGTAGGCGGAACAGCAGTATTGACGGGGGTCGAGTTTAGCGTAGTCCGCGGCGGCGTCGTCGAGGATCTGCAACTCGCACATGCCCACGTAAGCGGTGTCGCCCCGGCCCGGATAGCGAATGGCCAGGCCGTTGTTGCCGGCGGGCGGGAGCTTGAACTCAAGGCGCGCCATGAAGTCGCCATATTCCTCTTTGGTGAAAATGGTGCCGCCTTTGCGCGGCTGGCAGACAATCGCGCCGTCTTTCACTTCATATTCGCCGACCGGACCATCCCAGCCGGTGAAATCGGCGCCATTGAAAGCGGAGGTAAAGCCGGTTTCACCGTGCGCGGCGAGGATTTTGTTTGCTTCATCGGCCGGGATTTCGCGCAGGAACACGTTGCGCCAGCGGATTTCGCCGCCGTGGGTCTGGAGTTGGATGGGGCCTTGGACCGGAACCGGCAGCTTGCGATCGTAATAATTCTCGAGGATCGCGTGATCGACGACCAATTTATCATTCAGCCAGACGCTCACCCGGGCGCCGGTCATGAGGACGCGGAACTTGTTCCATTCCCCGAACGGTTTATCGGCGAGCACCAGCGGGTCCTTGCCGGGCGCGCCGGGGCTGTTGTTCCACAAACCACCACTGCCCTTGTCGGCACCGAGGTTGAATTTCTCCTTTTCGGTGTAGTCCCAGATTTGCACTTGCGGCACACCGCGCAAATAGATGCCGGAGTCGGCTTTCGGGACGGTCCGGTATTCGACGAGCAGCTCGAAGTCACCGTAGTCCGTTTCCGTCGTGGCGTAAGCGCCTTGGCCGTCATTGACCAGCTCCTCGCCTTCGACGCGCCAGTGGGCCCGCACCGTTTGGTTCCAAGCCTCGATTTTAGCGGCGCGCTGGTCGGCGGGCAGGTCGAGGAGTTTGCGGTGGTCGAAGGTGTCGCCGCCGCGCCAGCCGGCGAGGTCCCGGCCATTGAACAAGGCGATAAAGCCGGCGGGCGGCGTTAGCGCGCGGGTCGAGGTGGCCGCGCCAGCCAGCGCCGCAGTGAGGAAAAGAAGCCGGGTCGAGTGCATGGTGCGCATAGAGTCTATTGGTCAACCCGGGTGGAATATCATTTTGGCTCCCGGCAATGCAAACTCCATTTCCGGGGCTTGAAGAAAGCAGCGCCGGATCGGTTCACATCGCTGTGGAAACCAATTTTTCCCCGTGTTAGGTTGGACGCCAACGCCCGGGCGCACGGCGCTGCACCGCGCGCGATGAGCCATGTTTACGGAACAAATCGAACTGCGCGGTCACATCATTGATTCGCTGACCCTGCCCAAGGTGCTGGATGAAATCCTCAGCCACGGCGGCCTGTTCAAAATCCGCGAGATCAACATCGGCCGTCAACGCAACGATCCCAGCTACGCCCGCATCGAGATCAAAGGGCCGTCGGCCGAGGTGGTGGATGAGATCGTGCGGCGGTTGCGCCATCACGGGGCGGAACTGGTCGAGGAGGCCGGCATGGAACTCGCGCCAGCGCCGGCCGACGGTGTGTTTCCGTCCGGTTTTTACGTAACCACCAACCAGCAAACGTTCGTTCACCTGGACGGCCGTTGGATCGAGGCGCAACCGGTCATCATGGACAGCGGGATCGCGGTGGACCCGGAAACGAAGCGGGCGACGGCCGTGAAATTTTACGAAGTGCGCCAGGGCATGTTGATCGCCGTGGGGCATCGCGGCATTCGGGTGGCGCCGCCGGAGCGCTCGACCGAGAAGCTCAATGCCTTTGAATTCATGGCCAGCAACGTCTCGACCGAAAAACCCAAGAGCGCGGTGATTCGCGCGCTGGCCGAAGAGATGCGGCTGGCGCGAAAAGCGGGCGGAAGGATCCTGGTCGTGGCCGGTCCGGCCGTGGTGCACACCGGGGCGGGGGAGCATTTCGAGAAGCTGATCGAGTGGGGCTACGTGAACGTGCTGTTCGCAGGCAACGCCCTCGCCGTGCATGACATCGAGCACGCGCTCTACGGCACCTCGCTGGGGGTCTATTTGTCCCAGGGCGCCCTGGCGGATGAAGGGCACGAGAACCACATGCGGGCCATCAACACGATCCGCGCCGCCGGCGGGATCGCGCCCGCGATCAAAGCGGGCATCCTGCGCCGGGGCGTGATGTACCAGTGCGTGAAGCACAACGTTGAGTTCGTACTCGCCGGCTCGATCCGCGACGACGGCCCGCTGCCGGAGGTGATTAGCGATACGGTAGCGGCGCAGAAGGCCATGCGCGCCAAGCTCGCCGATGTCAGCCTCGCGTTGATGATGGGCACGATGCTGCACGCCATCGCCGTGGGCAATTTGCTGCCCGCCTCCGTCAAGACGATCTGCGTGGACATCAACCCGGGCGTCGTGACCAAACTTTGCGATCGCGGGACCTTTCAGGCCCTTGGGTTGGTGACCGACATCGAACCGTTCCTGCGCGAATTGACCGAGTTCCTCGGTGGCAAGGGCGAAGCAAGAGGCGCCCATGCCTGAGTGGTCATGACTACTAAGCTGTTGCTCTGCCCGCCGGACTACTACGGGATCGAATACGAAATCAATCCGTGGATGAGCCGCGGGCGCGGCGCGGACCGCGAGCAGGCCCTCGCGCAGTGGCAACAACTGCGCCAGACGCTGGCGACGCTCGGCGGCGAAGTCGAGCTGGTGGCGCCGCAACCGCAGTTGCCGGATATGGTCTTCACGGCGAACGCCGGGCTGCTGGTTGGAAAAAAGTTCATTCCCAGCAACTTTCATCACAAAGAGCGCCGCGGTGAGCAGGCCCACTTTGAAAAGTGGTTTGCTGAGCGCGGTTACGAAATTGCGCGGCTGCCGGAAAAACTGTTTTTTGAAGGTGAAGGCGACGCCCTCTTCCACCGGGACGTTTTATTCTGCGGCTACAAATTCCGGTCGGACATTCAGTCTCACCAGCGGCTGGGCGATCTGCTGCGATGCCTGGTCATCTCGGTGGAACTGGTGGACGACCGCTTTTATCATCTCGACACTTGCTTTTGTCCGCTGCCGAACGGCGGCGCTTTTTGGTTTCCCCCGGCGTTTGACTCGTATGCGCAACGGGTCATCCGCAATCAGATCGACCCCCTCATCGAGGTGGCTGCGGAGGAAGCCGCGCAGTTTGCGTGCAACGCGGTGGTTATCGGCAGGGAGATCGTTCTGCCGGAGAATTGTCCGCGACTCACAAGCGAGCTGTCCGACCGCGGATATCGCTGCCACCCAATGCGCATGAGCGAGTTCATTAAGGCTGGGGGCGCTTGCAAATGTCTTACGCTTTTCCTGCCGCAAAGGTGACTCTCAGCCGATCGGCGAACGAAGGCGGGGTTTCATTCCAGCGCCGATAAGCTCAAGAGTAAGTTGGCATCGAACTACCCCAGTCACCACTCGGAAAGTTGAAAGCCCACACGCGACCGGCGAGCGGGCCTTGTTTGCCAAGCGACCGTCGGATCGCCAAAGAGAGGGTGGGGAAGAGGGATCTAAGTGCGCATCTCAGTTTTTGAGCGGGTAATTGGGCTGGGGAGTGGCTAAAAGGAGCCATGAAAGCGAAATGCCATCAGATCAATAAACCGTGTGGGGTTCATAAGACCGAGCTATCGGAATCGTTAACCGTGCGGGCA
>WNGQ01000947.1_pt1 | contig 59073 bp, 52 predicted proteins | sample 5407661 | NCBI WGS metagenome assembly WNGQ01 (sample SAMN13153382, study PRJNA577476) | soil metagenome | isolation source: 60 cm soil or saprolite under Garry oak tree replicate 2 | place: USA:California | collected 2016-06-15 | reverse complement strand
GGGGTGAGGAAGCGGCGCTTCTGCTCCTCGGTCCCGGCGAACAGGATCGGCAGGGTGCCGAGCTTGTTGACCGCCGGGATCAGCGAGGTGCTGGCACAGACCCGGGCGACCTCCTCGACCAGCAGGCAGTGGGTGATCGCGTCGACGCCCCCGCCGCCGTACTGCTCCGGGATGTTGAGCCCGAGCAGGCCCGCGGACTTGAGCACCTCGACGTTGTCCCAGGGGAACTCGGCCTTCTGGTCGATCTCAGCGGCACGGGCGGCGAACTTGTCCTCGAACAGCCGCCGCCACTCCTTGCGGAACAGTCGCTGGTCCTCGGTGAGGGTGAAGGCTTCGGACATCGTTGCCCCTCTCGTACTCATGCGGCGGCGAGCACCCAATTCTAGTGACGGCGCCCGGTAGGATGGCGGATCTGTGGACAAGCTCCTCGGAGGGGACTTGGGAGGGAACGTGACGTGAGGGTCGCGCTGCTCAGCAGCCATGGCCGGCACGACCTGAGACGACCGGAGCAGCACGCCATGTCCTACCCGCGCGGCTGACTGGCGCGTTCCCGCCGGACTCGGTAGGGTCGCCCGTAACAGACAATGCCGAAAGGCAATGCCCCCGCGCCGTTCGGATCGGCCCGGGGGCACGTCGGAACCTTTCGTGGGGGCCCGAGATGGCAGAGCCTACCAAGCTCCTCGCGATGGGCGAGCGTCTTCGTGCGCATCGAAAGCGGCTCGACCTGACCTTGGACGCCATGGGCGCCGCCCTGTCGAACATCGTGTGGGAGCTGCACCACAAGCACGTGGCGATCTCCGGCGACAAGGTGTCGAAGTGGGAGCGGGGAGAGTGCCGTCCGATCCCGCTGTACCGGGAGGCGTACCGCGTTTACTGCGACGCCTCCGACGAGGATCTCGGGTTCACGTGGCCTGAGCCTCAAGGGCTTGCAGGGAGCGGCGCGGCAGCCGCCATGCCGGCAAGCACATGGCAGGCGGCCCGGGTCGAAGCTCTCCGGCAGGACCTCGACGGCACGGTCAGCCAGGGAGCGCCGACCACGGCTGCCCTCGACGACTGGGAGCAGACGATCGCGCGCCATGGCCGGGCGACTAGGGACCGCGCGGCGGGCTTGCTGCTCGATGACCTGGCCGGCGATCTCCGGGACCTCCAGCAGCTCCACGCACGGTGCCGCTCGGTGTCGGCGTTGCGGCAGGTGGTGCGCATGGTCGCGCAGATGTCCGGGCTGGTGTGCCTGACGTTCATCAAGCTCGACGACCGCACGGCGTTTCGCAGGTGGGCGAGGACCGCGCGGATCGCCGCCACCGAGGCTGACGACCTGGAGACGTTCGCGTGGGTGCTCGCCCACGAGGCGTATGGGCACTACTACAGCGGCGACCTCGCCGAGGCGATCAACGTGGCGGCGTGCGCGCGAGCCGTGGCCGGCGAGACCGCGTGTGTCGGCGCGGTACTGGCGATGGCGCTAGAAGCCCGCGCGCACGCCGCACTTGGCCGTCCTAGGGAGACGCGGGACGCGCTGAGTCAGGCGGAGGCCATCCTGGCGCATCTGGACGCAGATTTGCAGGTCGCGTCGGCGTTCGGCTACACCGAGGCGCGACTACACCGATCGGACGATGATCCAGCTTGACCGTGCCCGTTGCCTCATGCATGACGGCGACCCTGCCGCCGCCATGGCGTCCATGCTGGAGACCCTCGCTGCGCTGCCGAACGAACAGCGCCAAGGGCTGATCACGCTGCGTGCCCATGAGGTCCTGCAGGCGGTTCCTTCGCGCCACTGGGAGCTGGCGCCAGTCCGCGAGGTCCGTGACCTGCTCATGCTCCCGGCTCCTGCCAAGACGAAGGCAAAGGAGGCCAACGGCTCGTGATCGTGGTGACCCCCGCAGCACCAGGCCACGTCGAAGCGATGGCCGCGCTGCTTGCGGACATGGACCGCTTCTACGGCGCCACCGAGGCCGAGCTAGGACCGCTCGACCAGCGTAGCCAGCAGATCAACGACGCGCTGTTCGGTGAGCCTCCCGCCGCTTATGCGTTGCTGGGATGGGACGACGCGCGGCTTGTTGGCTTCGCCGCGTACTCGTTTCTGTGGCCCGCGATCGGGATGACGCGTTCGCTGTACCTGAAGGAACTCTACGTCGCCCAAGACGCCCGGCGGCACCGCGTCGGCGAGCGGCTGATGCAAGCCCTCTTCGAGGCCGCCGAGGCACACCAGTGCAGCCGGGTCGAGTGGACCACCGATGACGACAACGCCGCCGCGCGACGCTTCTACGACGCGCTCGGGCATCGCCGGCTGCCGTCCAAGTTGTTCTACCGCGTCCAAGGCCAGGCGCTTCGCCAAGCTGCCAACCACCAAAGTCGCCTAGCCGAGAAACTCGACTAGGAACTCGGCTAGGAGGTCGCCTAGCTCCTCGGCCTTCACGCCCGCTGAACCGCGCTCTAGCGTCCCCATGCACTGAAGCGAAGCCATCAGGCCAGACGCGCCGAAGCGCCAAGGCCGAGGGGGGGTGACCGGATGGAACAAGCGTTGGGATGGGCTGCGGGGATCGGCTTCGCGGCGGTCGGGGTGGGCGCCTTCGCCTGGCTCCTCTACCGCGACGACCGCGACACCGACAATGAGCAGGACCAGGAGCGAGACCGGGAGCGGGACCGGGACTGCGAGTTCCCGGTGATCCGGGCGCGGTCGAAATGGTGACCCACATGGTGAACCACGAACCCAGCCAGGAGCCCACTGGCAATGACGCCGACACGCTCGACCGGGGGCAGGTCGCCGCGCTGCTGGAGCTGCTCCGCGAGGCGGTCGCCCGAGCCCGGTGCGTGGCGGTGGACGCCACCCTCCACGGCCTGTGCGGCGACCAGGGCGTCAACGAAGCCGGGATCCGGTGGGCGTCGGAGCGGATCGCTGAGGAGCTGGTCGACCCCGGCCCGGCCGCCGCAGCGGTGGCTGCGCTGGCGCTGGGGCAGGTGCCGGGCGCGAACTCGGGCCCGGGCGCGATGGTGGTGACGACCCGGCCGCACGACTGGCAGGGAGAGCCGTAGGGGGGCCGAGGTGCTCGGCTGGGAGAGCGGTCCCCCTTGCTCCCAGCCCGGCGGGCACAAGGCCGGCGGCGAGGTCGAGGAAGCGCGGAACAACAGCCCGCTGCTCAGCCAGCCAGCGGAGAGCGCTTCGGTCTCCCTCGCCGCCGACCCGCCCCAACCGAGGAGCGGGTGGTGGCGGTGCTGAACGAACGGCTCGGCCAGGTCCTGGAGGCGGCCCGCAAGGCGAGCTGAGCGCACAGCTCCAGAAGGCCGTCGGAGGCGTTGCTCAATGGGGATACCCTTGGCAGCCATGCTGTTGACGCTCGCTGATGGCGGTGACCGGATGCGCCGGGATTTCTTTCTGGCGGTACTTCTGGCAACCGGTGGCCGAAGCGCATGTTGATCATTTGTTGGTGATGGCCGCCGAACCGGTGGTACCGGATCGTGATCAGAATCCAAACATGCAGGTCAGAAGGAGTGAAGGCTGACGTGAGGGTGGCGCTGCTCGGCTACGGGTACTGGGGCCCCAATCTGGCCCGTAACCTGCATGTTGGGGTGGGGCAGGAGTGGGTTGCGTGTGCGGACCTGGACCCGGGGCGGCGGGCGGAGGTCGCGCGCCGCTATCCGTGGGTGCGGGTGCATGCGGACGCGGAAGCAATCATGGAGGACCCGCAGGTCGACGCGGTGGTGGTGGCGACTCCGGCGCGGAGCCATGCGGCGCTGGTGCAGCGGGCGCTGGCGGGCGGCAAGCACGTGCTGGTGGAAAAGCCGCTGGCCCTCTCTACGGCGGAGGCGGTCGGGCTCGCGGAGCAGGCGGAGCGGGCCGGGCTGGTGCTGCTGGTGGGGCACACCTTCGAGTACAACCCGGCGGTGACCAAGATCCGGGCGCTGCTGGACGCCGGCGAGCTCGGTGAGCTGTGGTATCTGCATTCGCAGCGGGTCAACCTCGGGCGGATCCAGCGGGACGTCAGCGCCCTGTGGTCGATCGGGCCGCATGACGTCTCGATCGCCAACTACCTGGTCGGGTCGGTGCCGCGCTGGGTCTCGGCGCGGGGGGCCCGCTACCTGCATGAGGAGGTCGAGGACGTGGTGTTCGCCACGCTCGGCTACGACGGCGGGGTGCTCGCCCACGTGCACGTCTCCTGGCTCGACCCGTCGAAGGTGCGGCGCACCACGGTGGTGGGGTCGCGCCGGATGGTGGTGTTCGACGACCTGGACTCCGAGGCCAAGCTACGGGTCTACGACAAAGGTGCCGACCCGGTGCAGGGCGGCTTCGGCGAGTACCAGTTCCGGGTGCGCTCCGGCGATATCCACGTGCCACGCACCGACCTGGCCGAGCCGCTGGCCTTGGAGCTGGAGCATTTCCTGGACTGCTGCGCCACCGGGGCCCAGCCTCGCACCGACGGCTGGAACGGGGTCCGGGTGGTGGCCGCGCTGGAGGCTGCCCAGCAGTCGCTGGACAAGGGCGGCCAGCAGGTCGAGGTGGTGATCCCGGGTGAGCGCTGAAACCCAGGTTGCCGCCACGGCGGTGGTGCGGCCGTGGGTGCGGCTTGGGCCTGGCGCGGTCGTCGGGGAGTGGTGCCTGCTCGGTGAACCGCCTGCCGGGCACCCTCCAAGCGAAGACGGGTACGGGGACGGGGAGGCAGGCGGGAACGGGGCCGGCGCTGTGACCGTGCTCGGCGCGGGTGCGCTGCTGCGCTCGCACACAGTGATCTACGCGGGCAACCGCATCGGCGACCGCTTCCAGACCGGCCATCACGTGCTGCTCCGCGAGGACAACGAGATCGGCGACGACGTCTCGATCGGCTCCGGCACGATGCTGGAGCACCACGTTCGCGTCGGCCACCGAGTGCGGCTGCACAGCGGGGTCTTCGTGCCGGAGCTGTGCGTGCTGGAGGACGACTGCTGGCTCGGTCCCCGGGTCTGCCTGACCAATGCGCCCTACCCGCGCTGCCCGGAGGTGAGCGCCTGCATGCGGGGAGTGCGGGTCGGGCGCCGCGCCAAGCTGGGCGCCAACGTGACCGTCCTGCCCGGGGTTACCATCGGCGAGGACGCGCTGGTCGGCGCGGGCGCGGTGGTGACCGAGGACGTCCCGGCGGGTGCGGTGGTGGCCGGCAACCCGGCCCGGCAGCTCGGCTGGACCGGCGACCTCACCTGCCCCGCCGGCCTGGACCACCGGCCCTATCCTCGCTAATTCCGGCGCTTGCAGCGGCGCTGCTAGTGCCGGCCCGGGTGCTGCTGACGTGGGACCGGCAGGCCGCGGCCGGCAAGGCCCGTGTGGCGGCGACGCGCATGGCGGGTTTGGACTCTTGACGGGGTGACGGCCGGCACGGAAGAGGCGGAGGACGCCGGTGCCGTCGCGCTGGCACCCACGCTGGCACCCGCGCCCACGCCCCCGCTTGGGCTTGGGGCCGGACTCGGGCTCGGGGCGGGCGTGTGCCGTGGGGTGCTGGCAGGGAGGCTGCGGGGGCGCTCGATGCCTTGGCCGTACCAGGCGTTGGCGGCTGGGTCGCCGTCCCGGGCGCTGATGGCGTTCAGGACCGCGCCGAGCAGCGGCACCCCTGCCCGCTCGATCGCGGCGCGGGCCGCCCGCAGCCGCTCGGTGGTGGTGGAGCCGGCGCGGGCGACCAGCAGGACCCCGTCGGCGAGCCTCGCCACCAGCATCGGGTCGGCCACCGGCAGGATCGGCGGGCAGTCGATCAGGACCAGGTCGGCCTCCTGGCGCAGCTCCCGCACCAGCGCTTCCATCGCCAGCGAGCCGACCAGCTCGGCAGGATTGGGCGGGAGCTGCCCGGAGGTGAGCACCGACAGGGGCGCGTCGCTGGGTTGCTGCATGGCGGCCGCGACGGTGGTCCGCCCGACCAGCACGGTGGTCGCGCCGACCCGGGGCGGCAGACCGAACAGGCGGTGCACCGCCGGCTTGCGCAGGTCGGCGTCGAGCAGCACCACCCGCTGCCCGGCCTGGGCGGCGGCCAGGGCGAGGTTGGCGGCGATGGTCGACTTGCCCTCGTCGGCGACGGGCGAGGTGATCACATAGCAGGTTGCGCCCCGGTTCCAGCCGGTCCCGAGGAAGGAGATGTTGGCACGCAACTTGCGAAACGCCTCCGCGGGCGCGGACCAGCGCCGCCCAAGCAAGGGCAGCGGCGCTCGTTTCGCGTCGAAGCGCGGGACCGCCGCGAGCACCGGGACGCCGAGCGCCGCCTCCAGCTTCTCGACCGTGTTCACCCGGGTGTCGAACCGCTCTGCCAGCAGCGCCAGCACGATCCCCAGCAGCAGCCCGAACAGCGCCCCGGCGAACCCGGCGAGGGGGACGCGCCACCGGCCCACCGCGACCGGTTGCGGCGCCGGTCCCACCAGGCTGGCGCGGACGGCCTGGCCCTGGAGCCGTGGCAGCAGCTCGATGAAGGTACTGGCAACCGCGTCGGCGAGCTGCTGCGCCCGCGCCGGGTCAGGGTCGCTGACGGTGACCCGCAACAGCAGGGTCCCGTCGACCGCCGTCGCGGTGATCTTGTGCTGCAGCTCGGTGGTGGTGAACGGGAACTCGGAGCCGTAGCGGCGCAGGACCGCCAGGGCGGTGGCGCGGTCGCCGACCACCTCCGCCAGCGACCTGGTGACCTGCGGGGAGAGCTGGAGCTGCTGCCCCGCGCTGGCGGTGACGATGGCGAAGTCGCTCTGCGGGACGCTCTGCGAGGCAGCAGACAGCAGCATGGTGGCCTCGGCCTGGTACAGCGGCGTCGCGCCCCGCACCAGCAGCAGCGCCGCCGAGGTCGTCAGCGTGACCGCGGCGAGCAGGTACCACTTGCGCCTGGCAAGCACGCGAAACGCGCGAGAACGCGCCATGGCTCCCCCGAGCGGTTCAGGATTGGTGAGGAAGGCCGCGGCGTGCTCGCGCCTCGCGCGAGGAACGGGCGCGAGCCCCGCCGGCGGCAGCCGAAGACTATGGGAGTCCCGAACCAGAAGCAAGCATTGAAGCTGTCGAAGTGCTCGACCACGACACGGATGACCCGAGGGGACCACCGGCATTCTGGTCCGCTCGCGCCATTGCCATGACCCGGTGCACCATGCACTCCATGCCGGGAGCGGGGACGTTCCGCACTCTCTGAGAGGACTCCGTACACATGGCCGAGCTGCGCGTGCCCCTGGTCGATCTGCGGGCGAGCCACCGCGCCCTAGGCGCCGAACTGCAGGCTGCCATCGACCGGGTCATGGAGTCGACGCGCTTCATCAACGGGCCCGAGGTGGCCGACTTCGAGCGCGCCTTCGCGGCGTTCTGCGGCACGCGGCGGGCGGTCGGCGTGGCCTCGGGCACAGCGGCGCTGCACCTCGCCCTCACCGCCCTCGGAGTCGGCAGCGGCGACCAGGTCGTCACCGTGGCCCACACCTTCACCGCCACCGCCGAGGCGATCGCCCAGACGGGGGCCACTCCCCGGTTTGTCGACGTCGACAAGACCACCGGCGGCATGGACCCGGCCGCGCTGGCCGGGGCGCTGCAGGACCCGGCGGCGGTGATGCCGGCTGCGGTCATGCCGGTGCACCTCTACGGGCTGCCGGCCGACATGCCCGCCATCACCGCCCTCGCCGACGGGGCCGGGATCCCGGTGGTGGAGGACGCCGCCCAGGCGCACGGCGCCACCGTCGTTCAGGTGGAGGGTGCGGCGCCGAAACGGGCCGGGGCGCTCGGCACAGTCGCCTGCTTCAGCTTCTACCCGGGGAAGAACCTCGGCGCCTATGGCGACGCGGGCGCGGTGACCAGCGACGACGAGGAGCTGGCCGAGCGCGTGGCGAGGCTGCGGGACCACGGCCGGGTGGCGAAGTACGAGCACAGCGAACCGGGCTACGGCGAGCGGCTGGACACCCTGCAGGCCGCGATCCTGCTGGTCAAGCTCGCCCACCTGGAGGCGGCCAACGCCGCTAGGGCGCGGCATGCGGCCCGCTACAGCGAGGCGCTTGCGGGGGCCGGCGACTTGGACCTCCCTGCGGCCACGCCCGGCCGGCAGAGCAGCTGGCACCTCTACGTGGTCCGCAGCGCCCAGCGCGACGAGCTGCTCGCCCACTGCCGTGCCGCTGGGATCGGCGCGCAGGTCCACTACCCTATCCCGCTGCACCTGCAGGCGGCTTGGCGCCATCTTGGCTACGCGCCCGGGGACCTGCCGGTCACTGAGGCGTGGGCGGCCGAATGCCTGTCGCTGCCGCTCTATCCGGAGCTGTCGGAGGCGCAGCAGGACCATGTGATCGCGACCGTCCGCGGGTTCTTTGCATAGGGTGGCGGAGGTGACCGCTCAGCGGGCCGGCGCCCCAGGTCGGCGTCGGTGGGGCCACCATCTCATCTCTCCTCGCGTGGGCCGCCGCCGGTGCATGGACTCGCCAACCGGCATGGCAACCGACCCGCTGAGCGTCTCCGAGGCGGCGATTCGTCCATCCCTGCCGCCTCACCCTCTGTATCGGCAGTGCCGCTCGATCCCCTAAACCGGCCCCGATAGCGGTGGGCAGAGTGGCCGCCCGACCCTCCACCTTGCGATGATGGGGCCATGCGTGCGGATTCAGATTCACCTTCACGGTCGCCTGACGGGCGCCTGGTGTCGGTGGTGGTCCCCGCCCACAACGAAGAGGCCACCGTAAGCACCTTCGTGGAGCGGACCGCCAAGGCGTTCGCCGAGCTGGGCCGGCCCTGGGAGCTGGTCTACGTCGACGACGGCTCCACCGACGGCACCGCCGCCGCCATCCTGGCCCTCCAGCGCAGCGAGCCGCGGGTGCGCCTGGTCAGCCAGCGGCGGAACCTCGGCCTGACCGAGGCGCTCAACCGCGGCTTCCGCGAGGCCGGCGGCGAGATCATCGTGTTCCTGCCCGCCGACCTCGAGTCCGACCCCGAGGTCGACATTCCGCTGCTGCTCGGCAAGCTGGACGAGGGCTACGACGTGGTCAGCGGCTGGCGCCAGGGCCGCCGCGACGGCAAGCGGGTCGCCAGCCGCCTCGCCAACCTCACCTGCCGCCTGCTGTTCGGCCTGGACGTCCACGACATGAACTGGATCAAGGCCTTCCGCCGCGAGGTGACCGACGGGTTCGCCATGCGCTCCTCCTGGCACCGCTACATGCTGGTGCTGGCGCTCAACGAGGGCTACCGCATCGGCGAGGTCAAGGTCCCCTACCAGGCGCGCCAGAGCGGGCGCTCGAAATTCGGCTTCTCCCGCCTGCCGGTGTCGTTCATCGACGTCGTCACCCTGAAATTCCTGCTCACCTTCCAGCGCAAGCCGATGCTGTTCTTCGGCGCGATCGGCTCGGCCATGATCGGCGCAGGGGCGCTGCTGTGGGCCTACCTCGCCTGGCGCTACCTCTCCAGCCACACCCAGTACCGGCCGCTCATGCTGGTCGCCGGGATCGCCCTGCTGGCAGGACTGCTGGTGGTGCTGGTCGGCTTCCTCGCCGAGCTGGTGGCGAACGTCTCCGAACGAGTCGAGCGGCTAGAGCGCCAGCTAGAGCGTCGCCTGCTCGCGCCCAGCGCGGGCGACCAGCCAGGCGACGCCCACGCCGAGCAGCTCGAACAGCATCATCCATAGCCGCGACAGCAGCGCCACCACCAGCGCCGGGCCCGCCGGCAGGAGGGGCGCCAGCGCCACCACCAGCATCCCCTCACGCACGCCCAGACCCGCCGGGGTCAGCAGCGACAGGAACCCGACCGCGTACGCCGCCGCGTACGCCGCCACCACCAGCGGCACATCCCCACCCGCCAGCGGGAAGAGGCTGCGGTACAGGGCCGCGAACGCCAGGCCCGTGACCGCCCAGTAGAGGGCGTACCCGATGCAGAGCCCTACCACGGCGAGGGGCGGCGGCAACGACGCCCGCTCCCCTGCCGCGCCCTCTCCTCCAGAAGTAACCAGTCCCGGAAACCGGCGCGCCAGCAGCGGAGCGGCAACGCGCCACAACGGGCGCCACAACAGCAGCGCGGTCACGACGGCGGCCAGCAGCAGGGCCGTGCCGACCAGTGCCGGCCGTCCCAGGCGCGACCGTTCCGCCAGCAGTACCGGCAGGCCCACAAGCAGGGCGACCCCGACCGACAGGCCCTGCGTCAGCGCCATCACCGCGAGCGTGTCACGGCGGCGGACGCCCTCCCGCCGGGCCAGCTCGGCCGCGCCCACGAAGCTCCAGACATTCCCGGGCACGTAGCGGGCGAGGTTCGACACGAACCAAATGCGCGCGCCGACGATCGGCCGAGCGGCGGCCACTGCCTCCAACGCCAGGCCCCACAGCGCCGCCACCAGCGCATAGGAGGCGGCAAGCAGCACGCAGGCTACGGCGAAATAGCCCACCTCAAGGTGCCATTTCACCGCCATGACCTGGCGCCAGCGAGCGAAAAGCGTCACGGCAAAGAAGGCGGCAACCACCGCCGCGATGACCCAGGTACGCCAAGCCGAACGCGCTCCCGGGCGCGATCCTTCGGATTCCGCCGGCACGACCCCGCCTTCTTAGGACTAACGACTGACAGCGATACGCGATACTATCGGTTCCTGACGGCGGTTCCGGGTGCGTACCCGCATGCGGCAGCCGGCGTTGCCTAACCGATACGTTTTCGATTAACGTAAAGCCCAGCTAGCGATCCCTTTTGGATTGAGGGAGGAATCTACCCTGATGGCAGTCAAGGTCGTCCATGTCTCGGACATTTCAGGCAAGGAGGCTGACGAGCAGGACCTCGGGAAGCTCATCGTCCACGAGCACCCTGAATATTCGGACCTGCCGGTCACCCTTGAGGTCCTCCCCGAGGAAGTCGAGTCCCTCGAAGGGGCCTCTCGCTACGTCACCGTCGAATGGATCCGCCCCGGCGCTCGCAGGGGCCAGCGCCTGACCGTCGGTATCGAGGACTTCAACCTGCTGGCCGGACCCGGCGTCATGGAGTCCGCGGTGCAGGAGGCGCTCATCTCCAAGCACCGCACCCGCGCCAAGAGCGCTGGTACAGCCCCCACTGGCCGCGCCGCCCGCGGCAAGGTCAACTACGCCACCCTCGAACACGCTGGCGAGCCACATCGCGGCCGCATCACCGAGGCCGAAAAGGAACTGGTCCGCACCCACCTCGACGAGATCAACGAGCGCCTCCGCAACAGCGCCCTGCGCGAGATCAACCCAAACGACGCGACCATGCGGGACCGCTACAACCTCTAAGCGGCAATTTGTTTCTGCCACTCTGAAAATACGCTGCTCACGGAAGTGAGCAGGAGTCAACATGTCCATCCTGGTTGGCACGTCAGGCTGGCAGTATCGCGACTGGCGTGGCCGTTTCTACCCGGAGAAGCTGCCGCAAGCGCGCTGGCTCGAACACTATGCGGGACAGTTCGCCACCGTGGAGTCGAACAACGCCTTCTACCGGCTCCCCGAGCCAGACACGTTCGCCGCTTGGGCAAAGCGCACGCCCACTGACTTCGTCATGGCGGTCAAAGCAAGCCGTTATCTCACTCACGTGAAACGGCTCCGCGAACCCGAGGACCCGGTGCGGCGTCTCTTGGACCACGCCGAGCACCTCGGTGCCAGCCTCGGCCCGATCCTGTTGCAGCTTCCACCCACATTGCGGGCCGACCTGGAATTACTGGACCGGACGCTGCACGCATTCCCCAAACGGATCAGGGTGGCGGTCGAGCCACGCCACGAAAGCTGGTTCAGCGACGAGACCCGCGCCCTGCTCGACACCCACGGCGCCGTGCTGTGCCTGACTGACGGCGGCAACCAGACGACCCCGCTGTGGCGCACCGCTCCCTGGGGTTACCTCCGCTTCCACCACGGCGCCGCCACCCCGTCCCCTCCTACGGCGACCGGGCGCTCGCCACCTGGGCCAGCCGCCTCGCTGACCTCTTCGGCCCCAAGGCCGACGTGTACGTCTATTTCAACAACGACCAGGGCGCCGCCGCCGTTCGCGACGCAGCCCGCTTCGCCCACGCGGCGCAGCGCGCCGGCCTGGACCCCGCCCGTACGCCTGCTCCGGGCGATATCCGGGTGGAGTGACCGCGGTCACCCGCCGGCTGCCGCCTCCCGCTCCTCGATTTCCCGCCTGAAGGCCTCGTGCTCGGCTTTCCAGCGACTCAGGGACCCGTCCACGATCGCTTCGGTGCCCGACGGGAAGGCGGCGGCCTCTTCGACCAGGTGGGTTCCACGGTCGGTGCGGGTGGCCTCCTCGACGACCGCCTCATCGACCCGGATCGGCGCGCCGGTGAGCACCGCGAGGTTGAGCAGGTCGCTCGGGCGGGCGTCGAACTCGCGGCTGCCGTTTGGCCCCGCGACCACGGCGACGCCGTAGAAGGTCCCTTCGGCAAGCTGGGTGATGCGGACCTCCTGGAGACGGCCTCCAGCGGCGTCGAGGAGGCTGGCGGCGAACTGGAAGGTCATTGGCCGGGCGGTCTCGGCGCCATGGAGGGTCAGCGCGATCGAGGTCGCCTCGGACGGGCCGACCCAGATCGCCAACCTGCGGGTCCCACCTGCCTCCTCCAGCAGCAGCACGAACCGTTCGGCCTGGTCACCCTCGGCAGGCCGGTGGCGGACCTCGGCCAGGCGCATCTCAATCATCGCACGCTCCTCCTCATGTTCACGCTCACGCAGCGCGGCTCGCAGCGTCGCGCGGCCCTTGTGCAGGCGGGTCTTGACGGCACCGACGCTGATGCCGAGCCGCGCGGCGACCTCACGATGCGGCAGCCCGGCAAGGTGGAACAGCACCACCGCAGCACGCTGCCCGATCGGCAGGTCCCTGACGGCGTGCAGCACCCACTCGCTGGCCTCCGCGGCCTCGAACAGCTCCTCTGGCGCCGGAGCAGGAGCCAGAACCGAAATCGGCACAGCCCGGCCGCCGAGGACCGCCTCCAGCGACCAGCACTCCCGGGCGCGCTGCCGCTGCCAGCGCCGGCAGACGTTCAGGCCGATACCGCTGAGCCACGCCCCGAAGCTGTCGGCCCGCCGCAGCCGGTCCAGGCTGAGCAGCGCCTGCAGGATCGCCTCCTGCGCGGCGTCCTCAGCCAGACCCGGGTCGCCGAGCGCGCGGCGGCACAGCGCCAGCAGCATCCCCCGGTGCCGCTCCGCCAGCAGCGCGAACGACGCCTTGTCGCCGTCGCGCGCCCGCTGGACCAGCAGAGCGTCGGCTGGGACTTCGGTACGGCTCCTCATGCCTGGTAGTCGCCCTGGCGTGGGCGCGGGTTACCCCGGTTCCATGCCGTGCCGGCGCATGAGGTCCAACTCTGCCGCACGGTCGGGAGGGGTGTCGCCGGACCACAGCTCCTGCAGCTCGCGGAAGTACTGGTCCATGGCGGACGCATGGAGCACCAGGACCCGCGCCGGACCTGGCCCCGGGTTGCCGAAGGTGTGCGCCACCCCGCCGGGAACCAGCACGAAGGTCCCCGGGCCGTGCCGGACGGTGTCGGCGCCGTCGCCGAGGACGAATTCCACCTCGCCCTCCAGCACGAAGAACGCCTCCTGGCAATCCGTGTGCCGGTGGACGGGCGGCTTGCGCCCACCCGGCGGCAACTCCCGCTGGTGCAGCGAAAACGCTCCACCGGTCGAGGCCGCGACCGCCTTGAAGAGCATCACACTCCCCCGCGCCTGCAGCGCCTCGCCCTCGCCAGGACCAAAGACGATCGCGTCGTCACCCATCGCGCTCACAGCCCCAGGGAGCGACTCACGAGGATCCTCATGACCTCATTGGTCCCTTCGCCTATTTCGAGTACTTTCGCGTCGCGATAGAACCGGGCTACCGGGAACTCATTCATATATCCGTAGCCACCATGGACCTGGACGGCTTCGCGGGCGCAGGTGACGGCGGCCTCAGAGGCATGGAGTTTCGCGATGGCAGCCTCCTTGGCGAAGGGCTGGCCGGCCACGAGCCTGGCGGCGGCGTGGCGCCAGGCGAGGCGGGAGACGTGGGCCTGGGCCTCCATGTCGGCGATCTTGAAGGCGACCGCCTGGAAGGCGGCGATGGGCTTGCCGAAGGCGCGGCGCTCGCGGGCGTACTTCACGCACTCGTCGGCGCAGCCCTGGGAGAGGCCAGTGGCGAGCGCGGCGATGGCGATGCGGCCCTCGTCGAGGGTGCGCAGGAAGTTGGCAAGGCCTTCGCCCCGCTCGCCGAGCAGGTGGTCGGCGGGCACGCGGCAGCCCTCGAAGACCAGCTCGCGGGTGTCGGAGGCGTGCCAGCCGACCTTGGAGTAGGACCTGCCGACGGTGTAGCCGGGGGTACCGGTCTCCACCACGAGGTTGGAGATCTCGCCCCGCCCGTCGGCCCGCTCACCGGTCACAGCGGCAACGGTGACCAGGCGGGAGCGCGGCAGGCCGGCGTTGGTGATGAACGCCTTGGTGCCGTCGACCACCCACTGGTCGCTGTCCTTATCAAGGAGGGCGCGGGTGCGCAGCGACCCGGCGTCAGACCCGCCGCCTGCCTCGGTGAGCCCAAAGGCGCCGATGCCCTCGCCGGCGGCGAGGGTCGGCAGCCAGCGCCGCTTCTGCTCCTCGGTCCCATACCGCCAGATCGGCATGGCCCCGAGCCCGACCGCCGCCTCCAGCGTCACCGCCACCGAGGAGTCCACCCGCGCAAGCTCCTCGACCGCGATGCAGAAGGTGACGTAGTCAGCCCCCATCCCCCCGTACTCCTCAGGAAACGGCAACCCGAACAGCCCCATCCCGGCCATCTGTTCGAGCACCGCCTCGTCGAGCCGCTCCTCCCTATCCATCGCCTCAGCCCTCGGCGCCACCACCTCCTCCGCAAAGGACCGAACAATCTTCCGAAACTCCTCCTGCTCCGGCTCCAACTCGAATCCCATGGCCAAACTCCTCGTGGGCAGCACAGTTGCCATCAGGCACCTCGTGGGCGCCTCGCCCAATCCTAGGAGAGCCACCGGTAGCGGTGGTAACTCGGCGCCCGAGAGATCCTCCTGCGGTCGTTGGCGGTTGGTGGCCCCTTCATCCGTGCGCGTGGCGGCGCGCTCGCCGAGATCTCACTTACCTTCGTCGTTGGAAAGAACCCCGACCAGGCGGCAGAGGTAGGCTTCAAGCGTTGGAGATCACCAAGGCGACGGGCTCAAGGCGCAACCTTGAGAGGCTCAACGAGGTCGCCGCACGCCTCATCCCGTGGCGGACACGTCCCCTTGTCAAAGAATTGCGAGCTGAGCTTCAAGTCGCAAGCGCGCCCTCAGCCGGGTCAAGTTAGAGTGGATTGGGTTTGTCCCACGTTGAGTAAGGAATCTGGTGACCGACCCACTCGAAGCGCGGCACGGTCATTCCCTTGAGTTCGACCGGGGTCAGGAATCCCTCGGGACCGGTCAACGGCCGGCAACGGATCCGGACACCGGGGCGGGCATGGAGTGCGACGTAGACGACCAGCAGCTCACCGGCCTCGGTATGTTCACCGATCCCGATGACTTGATAGAAGTCGCCCTTGTAATGCCGCCAGACACCTGCGGGGAGCTGTGGTTGCTCAGGCGACAGGGCAGGAGACGGCTCAGCAGCGTCGGCCATGAGATCCATGCTCCGTATAGGTGACAGTCGATCGGCTGAGATCTCCAGCTTCACACAGCCTAGCGACCTCGACGCGCGCTGACCCTGACACGGCGTTAGCTGGATCGGTGTCGACGTCGAGGCCGCCCCATCCTGATCCTACTACTGGTAGGATTAGCCCATGGGTGAAGCGCAACACACCGACAAGATGAGCATTACCGTGCCCTCCGAGGTTGCGGCTGAGCTCCGCGCCAGGGCTGGTCATGGCAATGTCTCCGCCTACGTGACCCATGCCCTCCTCCGGCAACTCGAACACGACCGTCTCGGTGATCTCGTGGCGGAACTCGAGCAGCTCCACGGTCCTTTGAGCGACGAAGAGCTGGCGGCAGCGCGGGCGGAATGGCCCAAGGAGTGAGCGGCCGCAAACGGGTCCGCCCTCGCGCGCACGGATCGCTGGTGCTGGATAACGAAGGTGTGTCACGGGCAGTGACCGATCGGGTCATGTACGCGCGGCTGAGGGCTGCACATCTCGACGGACGACGGGTGGTCACCTCCGCCGCGATCCTCGCCGAGATCTTACGGGGAGAAGCGCGTGATGCGGGGATCTACCGCGTCCTCGGTGGCGTGGCGGTCGAGCCGGTCACCCGCGAGATCGGTGAGCGGGCGGGCAAACTGATCGGTATGGCCAGGCTCAGCGCCGAGCAGGCGGTCGACGCGATGGTCGCCGCGACGGCCCTGGAGCAAGCAGGACCGGTGCTGCTCGTCACCTCCAACGTTCCGCACCTGTCGGCGCTGGTCGCCGAACATGAGCGGGTCGCCGTGGTCCATGTGGACAAGGCCGGTCGAACGACGACATGACCCGGTGCGGTGCACCGCACCTACCCGTCGGGGCAGTACTCCAGGCCGAGGAGGGCGAGGTCGTCGGCGTAGCGGCCGTCGGCGTGGTCGGCGACGATGGCGACCAGGCGGTCCAGGACCGCTTGGAGGTCGCCCTGGGTGGGGCTGATGGCGGCGTCCAGGCGGGCGCGGTCGATGAAGCGGCCGGCGTGGTCTCGGGCTTCGATCAGGCCGTCGGTGTAGCAGATGAGGCGCTGGCCGGGGCGCAGCAGGCCGTAGGCGTCCTGGGGGTCGCTGCCGAGGCCGAGGGGGGCGGCGATCCGGGGGACGAGGGGCGGCCCCGCGCCGAGGGGGGCGGGGTGGCCAGCGGAGGCAAGCACCACCCGGCCGTTCGGGTAGAGGCGGCCGACCAGGGCGGTGACGAAATCCTCGTCGCCGCCTTCGCGGGCGACCAGGCGGTCGAGGCGGGCGAGGGTGCGGGCCGGGCCGGCGCCCTCGCCGGCGAGGGTGCGGAAGGCGCCCTTGAGGACGGCGGCCAGGGAGCTGGCCTCGATGCCCTTGCCGCGGGCGTCGGCCAGGATGAAGGCGAGGCCCTTGCCGTCGACCTCGGCGACGTCGTAGAAGTCGCCGCCGATCTGGGCGAGGCCGCTGGCGGACTGGTAGCGCACGCCGATGCGGTAGCCGCCCGCCCACGCCGGCGGGGCGCTCAGCAGCAGCGCCTGGAGCTGCCGGAGGACGTCGGCTTGCGCCTGGACCCGCTCGGAGCCGGAGATGGCGCGGGCGCCGAGGCCGGCGAAGCGGCGCGACACCTCCAGGTCATGGGGCGAGAGACGCGGGCGGCGGTGGCGCCAGGCGAGCAGGATGGTGCCGATCTGGCGCCCTTCCGGGTGGACCAGCGGCAGCCACAGCAACCCGGCAAAGCCACGCGCCTGCAGCATCCGGGTCTCTGGCGCCCTGCGCCGGCGGGGCGCCGCCGGGAGTGGCCCGAGGGCCTGGAGCGGCTGCTCGGAGAAGGCGTGCGGGAACTCGTCCGCGCTGAGCTGGTCGGGCAGCGGCGGGACCAGCTCGGCGCGGTCCTGGGCGACGGCCAGCAGCAGCGGGCCCTGGCGCCGGTACACGGCGGCGGCGCTGGCCACGTAGAGGCTGCGGGCGGAACGGGCGAGCAGGCGGTAGGCCTGGCCGGTCTCCAGCCCGGCGGCGAGCGAAGCGGCGATGGTGATGGTATCGGCAGCGCGGCCGAGCGTGGACCGCTCGCGCCGGTGGACGCCCAGGTTGAGCAGGGCGATCGGGATCCCGGCGGCGATCAGCAGCAGCCGGATCCCGAGCTGGGTCTCCTGGCCCGGATGGTGGAACTCACCGAGCAGCAGCGCAACGACCAGCGCCACCACGCCGCTGGCCAGGACCCCCGCACGCCCGGTCTCAAGCCGGCTGGCGAGCAACGGCGCGAGCACCAGGAACGCGCCTGCGGACAGCCCGTTCCGGAGCAGCAGATCGACCACCGCGACCGCGGCGATCAGCAGGTACGGCGGCAGCCACAGCTGCACCACCACGTCGCGCAGCACCGCCCGCCTGAGCCGTTCGGTCGCCTCCACCCGCACCCGCACCCTCCGGTTCACCCATCACGCGGTAACCCTGACCGATTGGACAGCTAAGGACAAGACAGCAAGGCAGGGAGATCCCGGCGTTCTTGACGCGAAGGCTGCATTCCCTTCTCACGGAACTGGCAGCTGGGTGCCGGGTAAGCACAGGCTGGGGGCGGTTAGGATGGCGTCTCTACTCAACAACGGAAGGGGATCAGCCGGGTGCGCACCCTGGTCACCGGCGGTGCCGGATTCATTGGCTCGACTCTGGTAGACCGCCTGGCGGGCGGCGGCCACGAGGTGGTGGTGGTTGACAACCTGTCGAGCGGGCGGGTGGAGAACCTGGCCAGCGCGCTCACCTCGGGGCGCGTCCACCTGGCTGAGGTGGACATCACCGGCCCCGACCTGGAGAAAGTGATCGCCGAGGCGCGTCCCGAGGTGGTCTATCACCTCGCCGCCCAGATCGACGTGCGCCGCAGCGTGGCCGACCCGGTGTTCGACGCGCGTGTGAACGTGCTCGGCACGGTCGCGCTGGCCCGTGCCGCGCTGGACGCCGACTGCAGGCGGCTGGTGTTCGCCAGCTCCGGCGGGACCGTCTACGGCGAGCCGGAACCGGCGGCGCTGCCGGTCAACGAGCACCACCCGGCGCTGCTCACCAGCCCCTACGGGGTGGCCAAGCGGACCGCCGAGGACTACCTGGCCAGCTTCGCGCCGCTGTACGGCCTGGAGCCGGTGAGCCTGCGGCTCGGCAACGTCTACGGGCCGCGCCAGGACCCGCACGGCGAGGCCGGGGTGGTGGCGATCTTCTGCAACCGGCTGCTGTCCGGCGAGCCGGTGACGATCTTCGGCGACGGGCTGCAGACCCGCGACTACGTGTACGTGGAGGACGTCGTGAACGCCTTCCTGCTCGCCGGAGAGCGCGACGAGGCGCTCGGTGCCCGCGTCAACATCGGCACCGGGGTGGAGACCTCGGTGCTGGACCTGTACGCCACCCTCCGCGAGGTCACCGGGTTCGGCCCGGAGCCCCAGTTCGCGCCGCCACGCTCCGGGGAGCTGCAGCGCATCGCGCTTGATTGTGGGGAGGCCGAGCGGGTGCTCCGCTGGCAGCGCAACGTGGCCTTCGCCGATGGCCTGGCGCGCACCTGGGAATGGGCGTTCCAGCAGGTCAACGCCGGTAGCGTCGGCGGGTGAGCCGGGTGGACCCGATCGGGGTGGAGGTCGCGGAGGGGATCGCGACCGTCACCTTGCAGCGGCCGGAGGCGCTCAACGCGATCTCGACCGAGCTGGCGCTGGCGCTGGCCGAGGCGGTCGAGCCGCTGGCGGTCAAGCAGTCGGTGCGGGCGGTGGTGCTGGAAGGTGCTGGCGAGCGGGCCTTCTGTGTCGGTGCGGACCTGCGGCAGCGGGGAGGGTTCACCGATCACGACTGGTTCGAGCAGCGGGAGGTGTTCCGCCGCGCGTTCGGGGCGCTGCGGCGCTGCCCGCTGCCGACGGTCGCGGCGGTGTTCGGCTTCGCGCTCGGCGGCGGCATGGAGTTGGCGCTTGCCTGCGACCTGGTGGTCGCTGCCGACGACGCGGTCTTTGGGCTGCCGGAGGTGCGCCTCGGGCTGGTCCCCGCTGGCGGTGGCACCCAGCTGCTGGTGCGCCGCGTGGGGCGCTCGGTGGCCAAGGACCTGGTGCTCACCGGCCGGCGGGTGGACGCGGCCGAGGCGTTGCGGCTCGGCATCGCCGACCGGGTGGTGTCCCGCGCGGCGCTGCCGGAAGCGGCACGGGGGCTGGCCGCCGAGATCGCCGCCAACTCCCCCAGCGCCGTGCGCCTCGCCAAATGGGCCTTGGACCTGGGCGCCGACCTGGCCCAGGAGGCCGCTATCGAGGTCGAGGACCAAGCCTGGCGCCGCGCGGTCCTCTCCGACGACCGCCGCGAGGGCATCGCCGCCTGGAACGAACGCCGCAGCCCAAACTGGCCTAACTGGCCCTAGCTGGGCTCCAGTACGACGACGACCTGACCGGCGGAGACAGGGCCTCCTGCTTGGGAGGGGACCGCCGCCACCGTGGCCGTAAACGGGGCAAGCAGCGGCGTCTCCATTTTCATCGCCTCCACTACCGCGAGCAGGTCCCCGGCGGCCACCTGGTCGCCAGGGGCGACCTCGACCCGGGTCAGGGTGCCGGCCAGGGGTGAGGCGACCCGCCCGTCGTTGGCAGCAGCGGCAGCGGCCCCACCGCGGGCGGCGGGCCGCTGCTGGTACAGGTGCACCGGCCAGGTCCGGCCCTCCACCGTGACGGCGAAGTCAACCTCGGGCGCTTGCGGTGACGGCGAGGACCGGTCGCCCAGGTCGAGGGTCTCCTCCAGCCAGGTGGTCCAGTGGGCCGCGCGGCGGAAGTCGCCGTGGTCGAGGACCCGCGCGAGGGCGGGTGCCGTGGTGGCCACGCCGTCGGCGTCGAGGCTGCCGAGGGCGTCGCGCAGGCGGTCGATGGCCTGGGCGCGGTCGCGGCCCCAGGCGGTCACCTTGCCGAGCAGGCTGTCGTAGAACGGCGGGACGGTGTCGCCGGACTCGTAGCCAGCATCGACCCGGATGCCCGGCCCGCCGGGCCAGCGCAGGCGGCGGACCGTACCTGGCGTCGGCAGGAAGCCGCTGGCCGGGTCCTCCGCGTTGATGCGGGCCTCGACGGCGTGGCCGTGCGGGCGCACCATCTCCTGCGAGAGGCCGAGCGGCGCCCCGGCGGCGATGCGGAGCTGTGCCCTGACGACGTCGATGCCGGTGACCGCCTCGGTGATCGGGTGCTCGACCTGCAGGCGGGTGTTCATCTCCAGGAAATGGGCGCCACCGCTGGCCGGGTCCCAGAGGAACTCGACCGTGCCCGCGCTGGTGTAGCCGCAGGCCTTGGCGACCGCGACCGCCCAGGCGCAGAGCCGCTCGCGCACCTCCGTGGGGAGGCCTGGCGAGGGGGTCTCCTCGATCAGCTTCTGGTGGCGGCGCTGCACCGAGCAGTCGCGCTCGCCGAGTTGCACGATCGCGCCGTGTTGGTCGGCCAGGAGCTGGACCTCGACGTGGCGGGGCCGCTCGAAGAAGCGTTCCAGGTAGCAACTGGCATCGCCGAAGGCGGCGGCGGCCTCCCGGCGGGCGGCGGCGAGCGCCTCTGCCGCCTCGGCGGGCTGCGCCGGCCTCCCATGGACGGCATCACTTCGCCCGCCTGCATGGGAGCCCGGCGCCCGCACCACGCGGATGCCGCGGCCACCCCCGCCAGCGGTCGCCTTGATCGCCACCGGCCAGCCGTGCGCCTCGCCGACGGCCAGCTTGTTCCCCATGCGCTCGATCGCGCCGGCTGGGGGGCCGACCCAGACCAGCCCGGCGGCCTCCACCGCGCGGGCGAAGGCCGCGTTCTCGCTGAGCAGCCCATACCCGGGGTGGATGGCGTCCGCGCCGGCCTCGCGGGCGGCGGCGAGCAGCTTGGCGGCGTCGAGGTAGGAGTCGGCCACCCGCTCGCCGCCAATGGCCACGGCACGGTCGGCCTCACGCACGTGCAAGGCGCCCGCGTCGGGTTCCGCGTAGACCGCGATCCCGGCCAGACCCTCCTCCCGGCAGGCGCGCAGCACCCGCACGGCGATCTCGCCCCGGTTGGCGACCAGCACGGCCTTCACCGAAAGGCCCTCATACGGGCGGGACTCCGTGGCGCCGCCGGCTGAACGCGCGGTCCTTGCCGGAGGCGGCGGCGAGCCGGCGGGCGACCTCGGCGCGCAGCCGCTCAGGGTCGACGACCGCGTCGACCACCAGGTCGGAGGCGAGGCGGACCAGGTCGACGTCCTCGCGGTACTCGTGCTCCAGCCGGGCGACCTCGGCCGGGCGCTCGGCCTCGGGCAGGGCGGCGAGCTTGTTGTAGTAGACCGCGTTGACGGCCGCCTGCGGGCCCATCACCGCGATCGAGGCCGTCGGCAGCGCCAGGGTGGCGTCCGGCTCGAAGCCGGGACCGGCCATGGCGTAGAGCCCGGCGCCGTAGGCCTTGCGCACCACCACGCAGAGTTTCGGGACGGTCGCCTCGGCCACCGCGGTGATCATCTTGGCGCCGTGGCGGATGATCCCCTGGCGCTCCACCTCCTTGCCGATCATGAAGCCGGGCACGTCGGCGAGGAACAGCAGGGGGATGTTGAAGGCGTCGCAGAGCCAGATGAAGCGGGCGGCCTTGTCGGCGGAGTCGACGAACAGCACCCCGCCTTTGGCCAGCGGCTGGTTGGCCAGGACCCCGACCACGCGGCCCTCGATGCGGGCAAGCCCGCAGATCAGCTCTGTGGCGAACTCCGGCTTGACCTCGAAGAAGCTGCCCTCGTCGCAGACTGCCGCGACCAGCGGCAGCATGTCGAACGGCTCGGACTCGTCCAGCGGGACCAGCGGCGTTACCGGGCCGCTGTAGGCGGGTCCCTTGGCGGGCTCGGTGGGCGGGTCGCCGCGCCAGTTGGGCGGGAAGTAGCCGAGCCAGCGGCGCGCGGCCTGGATCGCCTCGTCCTCGTCGGCGCAGAGCAGGTCGCCGCAGCCGGAGACGCGGCAGTGCATGGCCGCTCCGCCCATCTCCTCCAGGGTGGTGCGCTCGCCGATCACCATCTCGGCCATGCGCGGCGAGCCAAGGTACATCGAGGCGTTGCCGTCCACCATGAAGACCACGTCGCAGAAGGCGGGGATGTAGGCGCCCCCCGCCGCCGACGGCCCGAACAGGCAGCACACCTGCGGCACCCGCCCGGACAGGCGCACCTGGTTGTAGAAGATCTTCCCGGCGCCGCGCCGGCCGGGGAACATCTCCACCTGGTCGGTGATGCGGGCGCCGGCCGAGTCCACCAGCCACACCAGCGGGACCTCGTGGCGCAGCGCGTACTCCTCGATCCGGATGATCTTCTCGACCGTCCGCGCGCCCCAGGAGCCCGCCTTGACGGTGGAGTCGTTGGCCATCACCGCGACCGTGCGGCCGCCGATGGTGCCGATCCCGGTGACCACGCCGTCGGCGGGCAGGTCGCCGGCCATGGCGTTGGCGAGCAGACCGTCCTCGGCGAACCCATCGGCGCTGTCGAGCAGCCGCCGCAACCGCTCGCGCACGAACAGCTTGCCCTGCTCCCGCGCCTTGTCGTGGTAGCGCTCGGCCCCGCCTGCCTCGGTCTGCTTGGTGAGCGCACCGAACGCGGGCTCGGGCCGCTCCCCTCCATCGAGGGCCTTCCGGGGTGCCTTCGGGTCGGTCATGTTCAGGACCACTTCTCCGTAATCGTGGTTCGAGGCCCGGCCACCAGCACCTGGCTGCGCAGCGGATGGCCGACCAGCTCGCCAGCGAGGTGGGCGGCATCCAGCAGGCGGCCGAGGTCGATGCCGGTGGCGACGCCCATGTCCTCCAGCATGTGGGCGGCGTCCTCGCTAGAGACGTTCCCGCCTGCGCCCGGAGCGGTCGGGCTGCCGCCGAGCCCGCCGATGGCGGTGTCGAAGTCGCGGCAGCCGTGCAGCATCGCGGCCAGCAGGTTGGCCAGGCCGGTGCCGCGGGTGTCGTGGAAGTGGCAGTTGACCCTCCGCGGATCGACCCCGGCGCTGGCGAGCGTGTCGAGCAGCGCCTCCACCCGGGTCGGGGTGGCCATCCCGGTGGTGTCCCCCAGCGAGATCGCCTGGCAGCCGAGGTCGAGCAGCCGCCTGGCCAGCTCCACCACCCGCCCAACCGGGATCTCCCCCTCGTACGGGCAGCCCCACGCCGTCGAGACGGTGGCATCCACCGGGACCGGCGGGGTCGTATCTGACGCCAGCCGCACGATGCGGACGATCTCCTCCAACGTCTGCTTGACGGTCCGGTTCGCGTTGCGCTGGTTGTAGGCCTCCGAGGCGGCCACCACCACCTGGAGCCGGTCGGCCCCAGCGGCGAGAGCGTCGGCGGCCCCCCGCTCGTTGAGGGCCAGCGCCGAGTAGACCACCCCCGGATGGCGCCAGATCGAGGCAAACACCTGGTCGGTCCCGGCCATCGCAGGCACCGCCTTCGGCGACACGAACGAGCCCACCTCAATCCGCCCCACCCCAGCGACACTGAGGGCATCCACCAGCCGCACCCGCGCCTCCACCGGCACCGGCGCCTCCGCCTGCAGCCCGTCGCGGGGCCCGACCTCGCGGATGCTGACCGCCATTGGCAGCTCCATGGGACACCTCTTTTGGAGGGTACGGGTTTGGAGGTACGGGACCAGACGATCGTAGCGGCCCCGTGGCTGAAGCCGTGGAAGCTAGACGAACCGACCTACATCCGTCCCAGAATGTCCTGCTTCTTGCGCTGGAATTCGGCTTCGGTGATGACGCCGCGGTCGCGGAGGGCGGCGAGGCGTTCCAGGTCCTCGACGGCGGATGCAGGCCGGGCGGGGCCGCCGGTCATGCGTTGCTGGTTGGCCTCCATCTGGCGGTAGATCTCGAGTTGGACGGCCTCGGGGCGGCGGATGTCGTCGAACTTCGACTGGCCGTGCTCGCCGGCGGACTCGATCGACAGGTCGCCGGCGCCGATCATGCGCTCGAACAGCGACTGCGAGAAGGTCACGTCGTTGAGGCGCTCCAGCGGGATCTCCTTGGAGTACTTGGCGATCAGGCCGTGGCGGTAGATCAGCCGGTCGGTGGTGAGCACGAAGTGGGTGGTGGCCCAGGTCGCCACCCGTGGCAGCACCAGCACGGCGAACAGCAGCACGGCGGCGGCGCCAGCCGCCAGCCCACCGAGACCGGACAGGTCACTGGCCGGCATGATCAGCAGCGCGACCACCGCTGCGGCCACGATCAGCGCGGTGACCAGCGCGGGACCGACCAGCTGCCACCAGTGGGGGCGGAGATCGAGGACCAGATCCTCGTTCTCGGCCAGAAGCCGTCGTGGGAACCCCACCCGAACCTACCTCCTCGTGGACACCACCCGCGCGGAGCGTAGCAACTGCGCGAAGCCCACTCAACCGGGGGTAAGGCGGAGGTGCTCGACGTCGGCGGCGCTGACCTCGACCCGCCGGCCACTGCTGGTGAGGATCACCAGGCAGCCATTGGCGGTGAGGTCGACGGCGGTGCCGTCCACCGGGTCGGCGTCAAGGCGGGTGGCGCGCACCGGCTGGCCGATGGTCTCCAGCCAGTCGCGATAGGCGGCCAGGACGGCCCCGGTCTCGCCGTTGCCGAGCCGCTGGTAGCCGGCCAGAAAGCGCTCCCCCCAGGCACCGAGCAGCGCCGCCCGGTCGACCGGGTGGCCGGCGGCCAGCGCGACGCTGGTGGCGCGGGCGGCCACCTCGGGAGGGAAGTCCGTGACGTCCTGGTTGACGTTGACGCCCATGCCGAGGACAACGCAGACCAGGCGGTCGCCGTCCATCCTGGCCTCGGCTAGCAGGCCGGCTGCCTTGCGGCCACCGAGCAGCAGGTCGTTCGGCCACTTGAGTCCGACCGGGAGGTCCGGCCCTGCCACCACCCGCACCGCCTCGGCGAGGGAGACCCCGGCGAGCGCGGCGGTCAGCCACACCGCCCGGACCGGCAGCGGGGGGCGCAGCACCACCGACACCAGCAGCGAGCTGCCCGGCGGGGCGACCCAGGTCCGCCCCAGCCGGCCACGGCCGGCGATCTGCTCCTCGGTGACGACCGTGGCCCCCTCGGGTGCGCCCGCATCGGCGAGTTCAGCGGCGACCGCCATGGTTGAGGGGGTTTTTGCGACCACGCTCAGTGGGGAGAAGAACGGCGGTAGGGCAGCACGGAGCCGTGCCTCGTAGCCGCTCACCGCATCCACATTCTTCACACTTGTTTCCCTCTCGCCACCAGTGATGGGGTAACCGTACATAGAATGCCTTGGTCTATGGGACGGGCGGGGAGGTCGATATCGAGGTGGCACCACCACAGCCGAGGACGATGAAGGAGCGCATCGACGAGCTCCGCAAGCGCAGGGAGCAGGCGCTGCACGCAGGCTCGGCGAAAGCGGTCGAGGTCCAGCACGACAAGGGCAAGCTGACCGCGAGGGAGCGGATCGACGCGCTGCTGGACCCGGGCTCGTTCGCCGAGACCGACATGCTGGCGGCGCACCGCTCCACCGCCTTCGGGATGGACAAACGCAAGATCCCCACCGACGGGGTGGTCACCGGCTACGGGACCATCGGCGGACGGCGGGTCTGCGTGTTCAGCCAGGATTTCACCGTGTTCGGCGGGTCGCTCGGCGAGGTGATGGCCGAGAAGATCTGCAAGATCCAGGATCTCTCGCTCAAGATGGGCGTGCCCTGCATCGGCATCAACGACGGCGGCGGCGCTCGCGTCCAGGAGGGGGTGGTGTCGCTCTCCGGCTACGCCGAGATCTTCTGGCGCAACGTCCAGGCCTCCGGGGTGGTGCCGCAGCTGTCGCTGATCATGGGCCCGGCGGCGGGCGGGGCGGTCTACTCCCCCGCGATCACCGACTTCATCTTCATGGTGAAGGAGACCTCCTACATGTTCATCACCGGCCCCGACGTGGTGAAGTCGGTGACCGGCGAGGACGTCACCTTCGAGGAGCTCGGCGGCGCCATGACCCATGCCACCAAGTCGGGCACCGCGCACTTCGCCGCTGAGGACGAGGACGAGTGCTTCGACCTGACGCGCCAACTGCTGTCGTTCCTGCCGCCCAACAACATGGAGGACCCGCCCCACCGCACCCCCACCGACGACCCCCGCCGCGAGGACATGGGCCTGGTGGACCTGGTCCCCGACCACCCCAACCAGCCCTACGACATCCGCGAGGTGGTCAAGCGGGTGGTGGACGACGGCGAGTTCCTGGAGATCCTGCAGGGCCACGCCGAGTCGATCGTGGTCGGCTTCGCGCGGCTCAACGGCCGCACCGTCGGGGTGGTCGGCAACCAGCCGCTGCACCTGGCCGGGGTGCTCGACATCGACGCCTCGGTCAAGGGCGCCCGCTTCGTGCGGTTCTGCGACGCCTTCAACATCCCCATCGTGAGCTTCGTGGACGTACCCGGCTTCATGCCCGGGACCAGCCAGGAGTGGGGCGGGATCATCCGCCACGGCGCCAAGCTGCTGTACGCCTACGCCGAGGCGACCGTGCCGAAGCTGACGGTGATCACCCGCAAGGCCTACGGCGGCGCCTACGACGTGATGGCCTCCAAACCGCTGCGGGCCGACGTGAACTTCGCCTGGCCGACCGCGGAGATCGCGGTGATGGGCCCCCAGGGCGCCGTCAACATCATCTTCCGCCGCGAGATCGAGAAGGCCGACGACCAGCCTGCCCGCCGCGACGAGCTGGTGGCCGAGTACACCGAGCGCTTCGCCAACCCCTACATCGCGGCCGAGCGTGGCTACGTCGACGAGGTGATCGAGCCCCAGACCACCCGCCCGCGCCTGATCCAGGCCCTGGAGATGTGCGTGACCAAACGCGAACCCCGCCCGCCCCGCAAGCACGGCAACATCCCCCTATGAGCGCGATCAGCGGGAGCGCGCGGGGGGAACCGGGCGACATCGTGGTGCTGCGCACGCCCAGCGGCCTCCGCTTCCAGATCCTGCGGGGGGAACCCGAGGGGGACGAGGTGGCGGTGCTCGCCGAGGCGATCGACCGCATGGCCACCTGGGACGAGGGGCAGGAGCTGGGCCCGTGGGTGCGGAGTATCCGGCCGGGGATCGGCCGGCACGCCTGGCAGGCAGGCCGCCGCTGGAGCGACAGCCTACGCTCCGGCTGGGGCGAGGAGGTCTGAGTGGACAAGGTGCTGGTGGCGAACCGGGGCGAGATCGCCGTGCGGGTGCTGCGGGCCTGCCGTGAGCTGGGCATCACCGCGGTCGCGGTCTACTCGGACGCCGACCGGGACGCCCTCCACGTCGCGCTGGCCGACGAGGCCTGGCACATCGGCGAGGCCGCGCCGGCCAAGAGCTACCTGAACATCGACAAGCTGGTGGACGTGGCCCGCCGCGCCCACGCCGACGCGATCCACCCCGGCTACGGCTTCCTGGCCGAGAACGCGGCCTTCGCCCAGGCGGTGCTGGACGCCGGGATCGCCTGGGTCGGCCCCAAGCCCGCCGCGATCGCCATCATGGGCGACAAGGTGGCCGCGCGGCGGGTCGCAGAGCAGGCCAAGGCGCCGCTGGTCCCCGGCACCGGCGAGCCGATCAGCGGGGCCGCCGAGGCGGTCGCCTTCGGCGCCAAGCACGGCTGGCCGCTGGCACTCAAGGCTGCCTTCGGCGGCGGCGGTCGCGGCATGAAGGTGGTCGCTGACGCCGCGAAGGTCGAGGAGGCGCTCGCCTCGGCCCAGCGCGAGTCCAAGGCGGCCTTCGGCCGCGACGAGATCTACGTGGAGCGCTACCTGGATGCGCCCCGCCACGTGGAGGCGCAGATCCTGGCAGACGGTCGTGGCGAGGTGGTCTTCGTCGGCGAGCGTGACTGCTCGCTGCAGCGCCGCCATCAGAAGCTGGTCGAGGAGGCACCCGCGCCCGGCCTGCCCGAGGAGGTCCGCGCCGCCCTCGGCAAGGCCGCCTGCGACATCGCCCGCGCGGCCGACTACGCCAACGCCGGCACCATCGAGTTCCTCTACGAGCCAAAGACGGCCAACTTCTACTTCCTGGAGATGAACACCCGGCTCCAGGTCGAGCACCCGGTCACCGAGATGACCGCCGGCGTCGACCTGGTCCACGCGCAGCTGCGCATCGCCGCCGGGGAAGCGATCCCGTCCCACTACGACGTCGCGGTTGCCCCGCGCGGCCACGCGATCGAGGTCCGGATCAACGCCGAGGACCCCGGCCAGCGCTTCATGCCGGCGCCAGGGCCGGTCACCGCCTGGTACGAGCCGTCCGGGCCGGGGGTCCGGGTCGACGCCGGGGTCCGCGCCGGCTTCACGATTCCGGAGGCATATGATTCGCTGCTCGCCAAGCTGATCGTCTGGGGCGAGGACCGCGAGCAGGCCAGGCGACGCATGCTGCGCGCCCTGGCGGAGTTCACCATCCGGGGCGTCCCTACCACCATCCCCTTTCACCAGCTGGCCATGCGCGACCCGGCCTTCATCGCCGGCGACGTCTCGACGGTGCTGGTCGAGCAGGGCATGGACCTGTCCGCGCTGAAGCCGCAGGAGCCGATCGAGCGCGAGCAGACCGCCAAGCCGCCGCCGCGCCGCCTGGTGATCGAGCTGGAGGACAAGCGCTTCGACGTCCAGGTGCTGCCGCAGGAGGAGATCCGCCTGCCGGAGCGGCGCCGCACGCCCCGCTCCCCCAAGGCGCTGGCGCGGGCGCGCGCCTCGGCGAGGGCCAGTCCGTCCCGACCGGCGCCACCATCGCCACCATCACGGCGAGCTGAACCTGCGATGGGTTCGATGGAGGCGTGGGCGGCGGCCGATCCAGCCGGGCGGGACGCGTTGCTGGAGCTGGCCGAGCAGGCGGTCGCGCTGCAGCCCGCAGCCGAGGTGGTGATTCAGTGCGCCCACCGGGACCAGGACCGCCGTGATCCCGGCTGGGCAGGGGAGCAGGAGCGCGTGGAGGGCGCCTACCGGGTGCTCCTGGCCCAGCTGCATGCGCGCGAAGAGCGCGAGGGGGGCGACCAGGTGGCCGGCGAACCGCTCGGGGCGCTGCTGGAGCAGCACGGCGCCCTGGTGGCTAGCGCGCGGACGGCGCCGCCGGACGGTCTCGGCCAGGTGGCGGGCGAGCTGGTGGCGTTCCGGGACCGGCTGCGCCGGACCGCGCCGGTCCAGGGTCGCGTCGTCGCTGATCTGCGGGCGGACAAGCTGCTCTAGATCTTCTAGATCAAGCCTGGCGAAATCTGCCTGTTCTGAAAACATCTGATAGATACCCTTTTCCACCATCGTGTGATGCACGTCACAAAATTGCTGTGACCAAGATCACAGCTCTCGATTTCCGAATGGGCTTCGATGTAGGGCAGCAGGACGCCAGCCGGAGGCTCGAATGGCAAGGTTCGTCGAGATCGTGACGCTTTCCCCTGCTGCGCATCAAGACGTGTGCGGAGGCGGCGAGCACTTCGCAGCGGTCAAGCAGTACCTGGAGCTGCGCGGCATCACGATCACTGCGACCTTCCAGCTCGACGGCACCGAGCACATGCTCGTGCTCGAGGCCGCAATGTCCCCAACCCGAATCCTGAATCGGGCGCTGGCTCAGGCTTGGCCGGACTCGGGGGACCGGCCAGGCCTGGCCCGGATGGTCAACGCCGCCCCGTGGATTGAGCGGGCCGCTCAATACGCCCGCTGACTCCCCTCGGAGGCCACCTCACCATCACTCCTCCGCCGCCGGGGCGGGGTTGCCTCCGGGTGTCCTGGCCGGGCCCCTGGCCTGGACTTTGGCCACCTCCCGCCGCAGCCGCCGCAGCTCGTTGTCGAGCCGCTCCAGCTCCTCGCTCAGGTAGTCCCGGGTGGGCATCTCGCCGAGGGCGAGCCGGATCGCGGCCAGCTCGCGGGCCAGGTACTCGGTGTCAGCGAGCGCGCGGGTGTTGGTGCGCCGGTCCTCCAGCATCTCCTCGCGGTCCCGCTCCTCCTGGCGGTTCTGGGCCAGCAGGATCAGCGGCGCGGCGTAGGACGCCTGCAGCGACAGCGCCAGCGTCAGCAGGATGAACGGGTACGGGTCAAAGCTCAGGCTGGCGTGGCGGAACAGCACGTTCCAGGCGATCCAGATGACCACCACCGCCGTCTGCACCACCAGGAAGCGGGCGGTACCGAGGTAGCGGGCGATCGTCTCGGAGAAGCGGCCGAACGCCTCCGGGTCGTAGTAGAGCGCCAGCCGCGGCGCCGGCCGGCGGGGCGCCCCGAGCGGCCCACGGCGCCGCCACCACGCCACCCCCAGCCGCGCCCTCATCTGGCTCCCTCCGCGAGGTCGCCGGGGGGGCTGTTCCGGGGCGCGTTGCGGGTGCGGATCGGGCCGCGGCGCCAGGCGGCCGGCAGCAGGTGGTCGAGCACGTCGTCGACCGAGACCGCGCCGAGCAGCCGGCCCTGCTCGTCGCAGACCGGCGCGGCCAGCAGGTCATAGGTGGCCAGGTACTCGGCGACCCGCCGGGTCGGCAGCTCCGGCGGCAGCGTGTCCAGGTCCGTTTCGATGCAGGAGCCGAGCTGGTCGCCGGGCAGCTCCCGCAGCAGGCGTTGGATGTGGGCGGTGCCGAGGAAGCGCCCGGTCGGGGTCTGGGTCGGCGGGCGCACCACGAACGCCTGCCCGGCCAGTGCGGGCGGCAGGTCCGGGTCGCGGAGCCGGGCGAGCGCCTCGGCGACGGTGTCGGCGGCGCGCATGATCACCGGCTCGGTGGTCATCAGCCCGCCGGCGGTCTCCTCGTCGTAGACCAGCAGCTGGCGGACCGGCTCGGCCTCGTCGGGCTGCATCAGCGCCAGCAGGATCGCCCGGTCCGCCTCGGACAGCTCATTGAGCAGGTCGGCGGCGTCGTCGGGGTCCATCGCCTCCAGCACGTCGGCGGCGCGCTCGTCGTCCAGGCGCCGCAGCAGCACCGCCTGGACCTCCTCGGGCAGCTCCTCCAGCGCCACGGCGAGGCGGTCGTCGTCCAGCTCGCTCACCACCTCCTCGCGGGCCTGCGGGGTCAGCGCCAGCAGCCGCGCGGCCAGGTCGGCGGGCCGCAGGTCGGTCATCGAGGCCAGGCGGCTCGCGGCCGACTGGCCCGGCTCGACCCCGATCACCGCCTCCCACGGCAGGCGCCGGTGCCGCGCGCGGCGCCAGGGCCGCAACCCCGGCCCGCGCTCCAGCACGTCCAGGGCGGTGACCACCCACTCCTCGTTGACCTGCCCGATGGCGACGTCGTTGACGCGCAGCTCCTCGCCGGTCTCACGCTGGCGGACGCGGGAGTCGACCAGCTCCCCGAGCGCCAGCATCTCCCCGGCGCGCAACTCGAAGGGCCGCAGGTTGACCGTGCCGGTCCGCAGCCTGGCACCGCCCGCGTCCAGCTCCCCCACCCTGCCCATGGCGATGAAGATCGGGCGGCGCTGCACCCACACGGTCAGGCCGAGCACCCGCGGCACCGCGTCGACCACCGCCTTGGTCAGCACCACGTCGGCGATCCGGCCGATCATGCCCCCGGTCGGCGTTCGCACCGGCAGGCGGGCGAGGCGCGACACGAACAACTGGTCGGTGACCGGGACCCTGGCCATGCCACACCCCCTCGACTCGGGGCGCCGACGTGGGCCGCGGGCCGGGCTGGGCCGGACCCCCTGTCAGCGCGCGTTGAAGTACTTCGCCTCCGGGTGATGCACGATGATCGCCGAAGTGGACTGCTCAGGATGCAGCTGGTACTCCTCCGAAAGTTCGACGCCGATCCGCTCGGGCCTGAGCAACTCGAAGATCTTGGTCTGCTCCTCCAAATCAGGGCAAGCCGGGTAGCCGAAGGAGTAGCGGGAGCCCCGGTAGCCCTGGTCGAACAGCGCCTCCATGGTGGCGGCGTCGTCGCCGGCGATGCCCAGCTCCTCACGGATGCGCTTGTGCCAGTACTCGGCCAGCGCCTCGGCCATCTCCACGGTGACGCCGTGCAGCTCCAGGTACTCGCGGTAGCGATTGGCCTCGAACAGCCTCGCGGTCGCCTCCGAGGCCGCCTGGCCCATGGTGACCACGTGGAAGGCGACCACGTCGCGCTCGCTTTCGCGATCACCCGAGTCCAGCGGCCGGAAGAAGTCGGCGATGCACAGGCGCCGGTCGCGCCGCTGCCTGGGGAAGCCGAAGCGCACCCACTCCCGCTGGTCGCTGCCGTCGCCCTGCCAGACGACCAGGTCGTTGCCGTCGGCGTTGCAGGCGAAGTAGCCGTAGACCACCGCCGGGCGCAGGATCTGCTCGGCGATGGCCTCGTCGAGCAGGGCGCGCAGCCGCGGCCGCGCCTCGGTCTCCAGCAGGCGCTGCCAGCCTTCCTTGCCGCCGCTCGGGCGCAGCTGCCACTGGCCCCGGAACAGTGCCGACTCGTTCAGGTAGGGGGCGATCTCGCGCACCGGGACGCCCTTGACGATGCGCGCCTCGCCCAGGAACGGCGCCGCCGGAACCGGCACGTCCAATGCAACCGCCGAGCGGGCGCGCTCGTCGGTGCCGGGCGGGACCGGCGCCGGGCCGCGAGCGCGGGCGCCCTCCACCTTGACCCTCGGGGCGCGGACCGGCTCCTTGGCCACGGGCACCCCTGCCGCGCGCTCCTCGCGGAGCTGGTCCATGACCTTCAGGCCGGCGAAGGCGTCGCGGCAGTAGAACACCCGGCCCTTGTAGAGCTGGCGCAGGTCCCCCTCAACGTAGGTGCGGTTGAGGGCGGCGCCGCCGAGCAGAACCGGGTAGCGGTCCAGCCCGCGCGCGTTCAGCTCCTCCAGGTTCTCGCGCATCACCACGGTCGACTTCACCAGCAGGCCGGACATGCCGATCGCGTCGGCGCCGAGCTCCTCTGCCTTCTCGATGATGGCTGCGATCGGCTGCTTGATGCCGAGGTTGTGGACGATGTAGCCGTTGTTGGTGAGGATGATGTCGACCAGGTTCTTGCCGATGTCGTGGACGTCGCCCTTGACGGTGGCGAGCACCACCGTGCCCTTGCCGCCCTGGTCGGTCTTCTCCATGAAGGGCTCCAGGACCGCCACGGCGGTCTTCATCACCTCGGCGGACTGCAGCACGAACGGGAGCTGCATCTCGCCGGCACCGAACAGCTCGCCGACGGTCTTCATCCCCTCCAGCAGCACCTCGTTGACGATCTCCAGCGGCCCCCGGGAGCGCATCGCCTCCTCGAGGTCCGCCTCCAGCCCGTCTCGCACGCCGTCGATGATGCGCCGCCGCAGCCGCTCGTCGATCGGCAGGGCCGCCAGGTCCTCGGCGCTGGCCGCCTTGGCGACCTCCTTGCCCTCGAACAGGGCCATGAACTTCTGCAGCGGGTCGTAGCCGGCGCTGCGGCGGTCGTGGATCAGGTCGAGGGCGACCTGGCGCTGCTCGTCGTCGATGCGGTGCATCGGCAGGATCTTGGCCGGCGAGACGATCGCCGCGTCCAGGCCCGCCTCGCGCGCCTCGTGCAGGAACACCGAGTTGAGCACCTGCCGGGCGGCCGGGGACAGGCCGAAGCTGACGTTGGAGACCCCCAGGATCGTGCGCGCCCCGGGCAGTTCCGCCTTGATGCGGCGGATGGCTTCAAGGGTCGCCATGGCGTCGCCGCGCAGGTCCTGCTGCCCGGAGCCGAGCGGGAAGGTGAGCGCGTCGAACACCAGGTCCTCGGGCGCCAGGCCGTACTTGTCCACCGCCAGGTCGTAGATGCGGCGGGCGACCCGGAGCTTCCACTCCACGTCGCGGGCCTGGCCCTCCTCGTCGATCAGCAGGGCCACCAGGGCGGCGCCGTACTCCTTGGCCATCGGGCAGACCGTGGCCATGCGGTTCTCGCCGTCCTCCAGGTTGATCGAGTTGATGATCGCCCGGCCGCCGAGCCGCTTGAGGCCCGCCTCGATCACGTCGGCCTGGGTCGAGTCGAGCATGATCGGCGCCGTCGACTGCCGCGCCAGGACGTCGACCAGCACGTCCATGTCCGGCGCGCCCTCCCGGCCGACGTAGTCGACGCAGACGTCCAGCACGTGGGCGCCCTCGCGGATCTGCTCCTTGGCGACCTGAGTCATGCCGTCCAGGTCGCCTGCCAGCATCAGGTCGCGGAACTTGCGGGAGCCGTTGGCGTTGCAGCGCTCCCCCACCGTCAGGTAGGTGAGGTCCTGGTCCAGTGGCACTGATTGGTAGAGGCTCGACAGGCTCGGCTCGAAGTTCGGCTCCCGGTGCGCCGGCGGGCGCCCGCCAACCGCCTCGACGAGCTGGCGGATGTACTCGGGAGTGGTCCCGCAGCAGCCGCCCACCACGCTGAGGCCGAACTCCGCCACAAAGCGGGCGTGCGCCTCGGCCAGCTCCGCCGGGGTGAGCGGGTAGTAGGTCTTTCCCTCCCGCAGCTCCGGCAGACCGGCGTTCGGCAGGCACGACAGCGGCGTGCGGGCGTGCTGGGCGAGGTAGCGCAGGTGCTCGCCCATCTCCGCCGGTCCGGTGGCGCAGTTCATCCCGATCACGTCCACGCCGAGCGGCTCGATCGCGGTCAGCGCCGCCGCGATGTCGGAGCCGAGCAGCATCTGCCCGGTGGTCTCGATGGTCACCTGCGCCATCAGCGGCACCCGCCGCCCGACCCGCTTCATCCCGGCGAACGCGCCCGCCACGGCGGCCTTCAGCTGCAACAGGTCCTGGCAGGTCTCCACCAGCAGCACGTCCGCGCCGCCCTCCAGCAGCCCCTGCGCCTGGTCGGCATAGGTCGCCCGCAGGATCCCGTAGGTGGTGTGCCCGAGTGTCGGCAGCTTGGTGCCCGGCCCCATCGACCCCGCCACCCAGCGGGGCCGCCCGTCGGCCTCGAAGCCGTCGGCCACCTCCCGGGCGAGGCGTGCGGCCAGCCGGTTCAGCTCCACCACCTGGTCGGCCAGGTCATACTCGGCCAGCACGATCGCGGCACCGCCAAACGAGTTGGTCTCCACCGCGTCCGCGCCGGCCTCGAAATAGGCGGCGTGAATCCCCTGCACCACGTCCGGCCGGGTCACGCAGAGGATCTCGCTGCAACCCTCCTTCCCCTGGTAGTCATCCAGAGAGAGGTCGGCGGCGTGCAGCATCGTGCCCATGGCCCCGTCAAAGACGAGCACCCGCTCGCGCAGGGCGTTGAGGAAGTCTCGTTCCATAGGGCGAAAGGGTAGACGAAAAGCCGCGAGCGCATCCGCCAAGGCAGCTTGAGCGAAGTAACGTAATAGTCATGAGCGACCAGGCGACCCTCCCGGACGGCCAAGCCGGCAGCCAAGCCGGCAGCCAAGCAGGGCTGCGTGAGCGGCAGCCCGGCTTGCCGCCGCGCCGGGTGCTGCGCGACGAGGTGCTGCTGGTGCTGTTCCTGTCGCTGGCGGCTTCGGCGCTGTATGCGCTGGTTGACCTGCTGTCAGCGCCGCTGCGGGGAGTGTCGGCGCCGCTGTTCGCCAATGTGGCGCTGGTCTACCAGCTGCTGGACATCGCCACCTCGCTGGTGCCGGTGCTGCTGGTGCTGCATTTCCTCGGCCGCTCGGGCGAGTCGGCGGCAAGCATCGGACTGGACGGCCGGGCGCCGCTCGCCGACAGCGCCTGGGGAGCGGGGCTGGCTCTGGTGGTCGGGGCGGTCGGGCTGGGGATTTATGCGGCGGCGGTGCAGTTGGGCGTGAACCGGTTCGTGGTGCCGGTGCCGCCGTTGGGGCAGTGGTGGACGATCCCGATCCTGCTGCTGGCCGCCGCCCGCAGCGGGCTGCTGGAGGAGGTGATCGTCTGCGGCTACCTGCTGCGCCGCCTGGACCAGCTCGGCTGGGGGCGGGCGCGGGCGCTGTGGGCGAGCGCCCTGCTGCGTGGCGCCTACCACCTCTACCAGGGCTGGGGCGGCTTCGCGGGAAACCTCGCCCTGGGTCTCTTCTTCGGCCGCCTCTACCAGCGCTGGGGCCGCACCATGCCGCTGGTGGTCGCCCATTTCCTGGTGGACACCGGCGCCGGCCTCGGCTACCTGGCCCTGCGCGGCAAAGTGTCCTGGCTGCCGCGCTGACGCTAACGGAGCTGGCCGGTCAGGCCACGGCTAGACCTCGTAGCCCCAGTAGCGCAGGTGCTCGCCGAGGGACTGGTCGAGCAGGGCGAGCGTGGGGGCGTCGAGGAGCCGGCGGAAGGTGTCGCCGCGGCTGGCGTGGATCTTGGCGCGCTGCAGCGTGGCATCGAAGGCCGGGAGGCGGCGCAGGCCGAGGAAGTCGAGCATCTCCTTGAAGCGGGACTGCGGGTCGGCGAGGACGTCCTCGTAGCGGACGTCGAGCCACTGCTCGGCGGGAACCAGCTCGCGGGCGATCGCGTAGGCGTTCATGATCACTTTCCAGGAGAGCCCGGCCAGCAGGGGATAGGACTGGCCGGAGGCCTCCCATTCGGCCCGGTAGGCAGGTGGGAGGGGACCGCTGCCGAGGTTCTCGGCGCCGAGCCAGCCGCGCCACCAGTCGACGCGCAGGTCGGAGGCGACCACTGCGCGGCCGTCGCGGACGACGTTGATGAAACGAGCGTCAGGAAAGGCTGCCTGGATGAACCCGGTCCGGGGCCAGCCGGTGAACTTGTGGAGGAAGATGGGTTTGCGCTGGACCCGTGCCCGCTCCTCGAAGCACCTCCGGAACGCCTCGGTGATCCACCCCATCGCGTGCGCGTCGGCCTCGATCAAGTCACGCGAGGAGCGCCGCAGCAGCGGCGACACCTCCCGGCCGATCAGGCCCCAGCCCTCCGACGGGGCATAGCGGAGCCGCCCCTTCCTGGTCAGCGCCTGCGGAACCCGCCGGTAGACGGCGTTGTTGAAGCGCCCAGCCCCCGCCGGGAGCCACCGGAGGCGGTCCTCGACATTCGTGATGAACCCGATGTCAGGATGCCGGGCCAGAACCTCCTGGACCAGCGTCGACCCCGACCGCCCGTTACTGATGATGAACGCGAACACGCCTGCCCCCGCACTCCGGAATGTTAGGAGTGCGCTTATATCGCACTGCTGTCTGGATCGTCCAGTGCTAGTCCCTGACCAGTCCTTCTGGCGTGATAGGTAGATCGGGGAGGTGGGTGCCGAGGACCATCGCCATCACCTGGGCGCGGTTGTCCGCTTTGAGTTTGCGCAGGATCGCCTTCACATGGGTCTTGACGGTCTCCTCGGAGATGCAGAGCCGGGCCGCGATGCCGCGGTTGTCGAGGCCGTGCACGATCTCCGCCAGCACCTCACGCTCGCGAGGGCTCAGGCTGCGGGTGCCGGGCGCCGGGCCGCCGCTGGTTCCTGGTGGGCAGAGCGGCAGCGGCGAGGTGCGGGTGCGGCCGAGGCGCGGATCAAGCGCCACCGATCCCCGAGTCGCGCGTGCCAGCGCGACCACGATGTCCTCCGGCGGCGAGGTCTTGAGCAGGTACCCCGAAGCCCCAGCGGCAAGCGCCGCCCGCGCCAGCTCCGGATCGTTCACCCCCGAGAGCATCACCACCACGATCTGCAGGCTGACAGCATGCAGGCGGCGGCACAGCTCCAAGCCGCTCTCCCCCGCGACCACCACCTCACAGATCACCAGCTCCGCCCTGGTGGCTCGCGCCAGCCGCAGGCCCTCCACCACATCACCCGCTGCCCCCACCACCACGAACCTACCTGACCGGGCCAGCACGGTCCGCAGCGCCTCATGGATCAACCCGGCCTCATCGATCAGCAGCGTCCGCACCAGCCGCCGGTGCTTCGGCCCTGGCCGGTCCCTACCCGGATGCCGTTGCCGCTCGAATGTCACCGATCCCCCCGTCGTCCTGGCCGACGGGGGAAGTATGAGTGGTGCGTCGCGTCTGCGTGACCATTTTCGCTGACTTCTTTCAGAGCGCCGTCGTGTTCGGACCACAGGATGCGCATGGCGGGTCTGAGCAACCGAACAGTCGTTGTCGTTGAGGAGAGACTAGCCATCGAGCGAAGCGGCCAAGGCCGCGAGCAGCCCTCTGCCCTCGCGGCCGAACGAGCCAACCGTGGGCATAAGGAACGCCTGCAAACCATCCAGACCCTCACCGCGAGGGCCAAGGAGCGGATGGCGGAGGTCGACAGGGCGGCGGGAAGCCACCTGGAGATTGCCGATGTTCGGAACCGGCTCCTGGAAGTCCGCACTGAGATCGTCGAGGGACTGGACCGCGGCGACCCCTACTGGGGCAAGCTCACCCCCGATACGGTGCTGGGCTTCGTCGACCAAGCGGTCGATGGATCGATCTTGGTTCGCTCTGGGTCGTACAATCTCGCCGTCGGCGTGGAGACAGAACGTCGCCAAGATGACCACCATCGCCAGTGGGTGGCCCTGGAGTTCGGGCGTGCGCGGGCTGGCGATGACGGGGTACCACGACCTCGGGAAGGCGTCGTGCGGCCGGCGGACGCGATGATCCAGGCGGCCCACCTGGACGTGGAGGTCCCGAAGGTCTGGTTCTATATGGTCGGAGCCCAGACGGTGCGGGGTACCACGATCGAGGTGCACGAGTGGATCAAGGGCCAGAACCTTGAGGAGGCGTACCCGTCCGCACGGGACCGTCCACCGTACGGTCGGCCGATCCCGGAAACCATCCGCGAAATGGCCGCCGACACCCTCGTCCGGCTTGCCTCCCAGACGCCCTCTGAGCTGCTCGCCAAGTATCCGGACGCGCCGAAGACCTGTGGGAAGGCCCATGAGCAGGATCTGAAGTATCTCGAAGACCTCGAGGCAACGCACTGGCCCCGGTGGGCTCCTGTGTATGACCGTTGCGGCCTGGCTGCTCGCCTGCTGGACACGCACGGGGGCGGCCTGCCCCGCTGGCGTCATCCCGCCCCGGACCTGCCCACCCGCCTTGTCCAAGGCGACCAGAAGCGCGGCAACTGGATGCTGGAGGGGAAGAAACGCCTTGTGCTGATCGACTTCGACGCCGCCCGCCTGGGCGATCCAGGCGAGGACCTCGCCGCTGCCGGGCTGTACATGCTTCGAACGGAGAAGGCTTGGCGGCAGTTCCTCGATCGCTACGAGCGGGGGTTACAGGAGGTCGACCCGCAGATGGCCACCCTGCTCCCCGAGCGCATCCGCCTCTTCGCCGAGGAGCGGTGCTACCGGGCGCTGCTGAACCTCCCGGCACACGTTGACCTGGCGCTCTCGAGTGCATCCCCCGAGACGGCGCCGCAGATCCGTCGCCAGCAGGCGAAACGGGTGGAGGAAACGCTGCGGTTCTGCCAGCCATTCCTCGGCAACGAGATCATCTCTGGCGAGGAATTCCTGGCGGAGGTGGAAAATCTCAGTTCCGGCGATCGCGCTGGATCTGCCTGACGACGTTGCGGCCGGGGATGCCGGTGACGCCGCCGCCGCCGTGGGTGGCGGAGCCAGCCTGGTAGAGGCCGCGGACGGGGGTGCGGTAGTCGGCCCAGCCCGGTGAAGGGCGCAGGTGGAAGAGCTGGCTCGGGGACAGCTCGCCGTGGAAGATGTTGCCGCCGACCAGGCCGTAGTCATGCTCCATCTGGTAGGGGCCGAGCACCTGGCGGTGCAGGATCGAGCTGGTGAACCCGGGAGCAACCGCCTCCACCCGGGCGACCACCCGGTCGGCGTGGGCCTCCAGCTGCTCGTCCATGGGCTTGCCGGCCCACTCGTGCGGGACCCACTGGGTGAACATCGAGACGACGTGGTGGCCTGCGGGAGCGAGAGTCTGATCGAACACCGACGGGATGCAGATGTCCGCGAACGGCTTGGCGGCGGGCCGGCCGGCGGCGGCGTCCTGGAAGGCACCCTCGATGTCGTCCAGGGACTCGGCCAGGACGATAGTGCCGCCGTGGACCTCCGGGTCGAAGCCCGGCTTGGCGGCGAACTCAGGCAGGCGGTCGACCGCCAGGTTGACTTTCACCACCCCGCTGCGGGTGCGCCAGCGCTCGATATCGGCGACGAACTCGGCGGGCAGATCGGCGGGATCGACCAGCCGCAGGAAGCTGATCTTCGGGTGCGCGGTGGTCACCACCACATCGGCGGCCAGCTCCTCGCCGCCTTCCAGCACCACCCCGGTGACCGTGCCGGCGCGAGTGGTGATCTGCCGCACCGGGGCAGCGGTGCGGATCTCGGCGCCGAAGGAGCGCGCGGCAGCGGCGAGGGCACTGGCCACCCCGCCCATGCCACCCTCGGGGAAGCCCCAGCCGCCGATCTTGCCGTCGCCGACGTCGCCGAGGTGGTGATGGACCATGACATAGGCGGTCCCGGGCGAACGGGGCCCGGCCCAGGTGCCGATCACGCCGCTGACCGACAGGACGCCCTGGAGCTGCGGCGACTCGAAGAAGTCGTCGAGCAGGTCGGCCATGCTCATGGTGAACAGCCGCGTCACGTCGGCGACGCTGCGGGCGTCCAGCGTGCGGAGCCGCCACAGCAGCCGCGCCTGCGCTGCCAGGTCGGCGGGCCGCTTGGAGCCGAGCCTCGGCGGCACCTCGGCGAGCAGGGGGCCAAGAGTGGCGCCAAGCTCCCCCATCCACTGGTCCCAGCGGTCGATCGCGACCGCGTCGCGCTGGGAAAACTTGGCGATCTGCTGGCGGCGCCGGCTGGGGTCGTCGGGGAGCTGCAGGTAGCCCCCGCCCGCGTAGGGGACGAAGTAGGGGCCTTGCGGGTAGACCTTGTAGCCATGCCGCTCCAGGCCCAGGTCGGCGACCAGCGCGGGCGGCAGCAGGCTGACCACGTACGACAGCGAGGTCACCCGGTAGTCAGGCCCCCACGGCCGCTCCGTGACCGAGGCGCCCCCGACCACCTCGCGCGCCTCGCACACCACTGTCCGCAGCCCCGCCCTGGCCAGGTAGGCGGCAGCGACGAGCCCGTTGTGCCCGCCTCCCACGATCACCGCGTCGTAGCGCCCCATGCAGCCTCCCCTACCAGTTCTGCGCGCTGGAACCGACAATAGTGAGGATGGCAGACGACACGGCATCGGCGCAGGTCATCGCCGACCAGGCGGGCGCTGCGGGCGTGCTCGACGCGGCGCGGGCATTCTTCCGCGCCCGTGGATTCGAGGTGACTGCACCGTTCGCGGGCAGCTTCTCGATCAGCGGCCCGGACGCCCTCTTCGAGGAAACCTTCGGCACCACCCTGCACCGCGAGCGACCCGGCCACCTGCAGGCGGACACCCCCGCTGGACCCACCGACGAGCTGCCGCTCAACCAGCTCCCCGGCGAGTGGGCAACGAGAATCCGAGTCTCGTTCTCTCCCCCACCGGCATTCGGCCCGACCAGGTATTGAGCGCGAATAGGTCAGGAGCGTTACCTAGGCGAGCGCCCGCTGCAGGCTCGCCCAGGCGTCGGTGAGGCCGTGGCCGGTAGCGAGGTCATAGCCGAGGGCGGCCTGCTGGCCCATGCGTGGGTGGTTGGTGCCCTCGGTGACGTCGCGGGCACCGGCGGCGAGCAGGTCGCGGACGGCAGCCGGGGTGAGGCTGGGCCGGGCCTGCTTGAGGAGGGCGCACGTCCCGGCGACCTGCGGGGCAGCCGCTGAGGTGCCGCTGAACGCGGCCCAGCCGTCACCCGGGGCGGTTTCGTCCTTGCTGGGCCAGCCGGCGGCGCCGAGGTCGGTGTCGATCTCGCTGCCCGGCGGGATCGGCAGCATCAGGTAGATGGCCTGCGGCAGCAGCCCGACCAGCCCGCACACGTCCGGCACGTCACGGCCGGGATAGACCTTGCTGGCGAAGCCGCTGGCATAGTCGGAGGCCCGCAGGGTGCCGTCGGGCTGCAGGTACACCCCGCCGGCCGAGATCACGTCCGGGTGCTGACCCGGGAAGCCGTAGTGGCCGTTGCCGGCAGAGAACACCACTACGATGCCGTTGGCCACCGCCAGCGCGATCGCGGCGGCAAGCGCCTGGTCGGCAGCGCTGAGCGGCCCCTCCGGCACGTCCGAGCCCCAGCTGCAGGAGATCACCTGGGGGGGCGGGTCGAGCTGCGCGGCCGCGTTGAAGGCACCGGTCGAGTTCACGAAATTGGTCTTGACCATGGTGAAGTCCACATCCGGCGCCACCGCGAGCAGGTTGGCGGACTCGCCAGTCCCGTGACCGTTCTCGTCGACGTCGATGCCAGTAGCCCCCGGTCCGAGCCGCACCGCCGTCTGGTAGCCCCGGTCGGTGAAGTACGGGTGGCGGTACCAGCCACTGTCCACCATGGCCACGCGCACGCTCTTGCCGCTGTACCCGGCCCGGTGGGCGCGATCCACGTCCAGCCCGAGGGTGACGTCACCGGGCACGTGCAGGTGCCAGTACCCGGTGGCCGGCGGGATCGCCTGCTCGTGCCAGTACACCGGCCGCTCGATCGCGACCCCCTCCAGCAGCTCCGCCGCCGGGCTGCGCGCCGCGTCGATCAACCCGGGCAAGTCGGTGCTGCTCGACTCGATGAAGGTGGCGGTGTCTTCCAGCTGCCCCGGCTTGAGCACCGGCCGCTCCTCGGTACGGAGTTGCGTCTGGAAGTACTGCTCGTAGAGGGCGGGCGCTCCCGCGATATTGACCGTCTGCGCCGACACGTTCAGCACCTGGAACCCAGCGGCGGCCAACTGGTCCGCCGCCCGCCGCAACAGCTCGGGGTCGGAGGCGAACTCCGCCGCTGTGTCCTGGGTGACCGGCCCCGCCGCAAACAACGACGTCCCCCCGACCGACCTGGGCGACGCCTGCGCAAACACCAACTCCGGCAGCGGATGGACGTCCTCCGGCATGCGCTCCCCCTCAATTCGCGGGCCTGTCGTTCTGGACAGAAGCCTACAAAAGTAGGGCAAGCATTACCAGAATCGCTGGGAGCTTGACCTTCACCTCAGTACCGGTAGGTGCCCTGGATGCGGCCGGCGAGGCGGCGGGCGCACTCCTGGATGGAGCCGGCGAAGGAGGGGTAGACCTGGAAGGCCTGGGAGAGCTGGGCGGCGGTGAGGCGGTTGAAGCAGGCGGCGGAGATGGGGGCGATCAGGTCGGAGGCGTAGCCGGCGATGACCGCGCCGCCAACGATGGTGCCGGAGCCGGGGCGGGCGAGGAGCTTGACGAAGCCGTCGTGGAAGCCGCTCATCTTGGCGCGGGAGTTGCCGGCCAGCGGGAGCTTCTGCACTTCGACGTCGATGTCCTTCTTGGCCGCGCGCTGCTCGGACAGGCCGACGGTGGCGATCTGCGGGTCGGTGAAGATGGTGGCGGCCACCGCGTCCCAACGAAGCGGCGACACCGCCTGGCCGAGCAGGTGCCACATGGCGATGCGGCCCTGCATCGCCGCGACCGAGGCGAGCATCAGCTTGCCGGTGACGTCCCCGGCCGCGTAGATGTTCGGCACCGCGGTGCGGCTCACCCCGTCGGTGATCACCCCGCCGCTCTTGTTGAAGCCGACGCCGAGCCGCTCCAGGCCGAGGCCGCCGCTCTGCGGCACCTGGCCGATGGTGAGCAGCACGTGGCTGCCCTCGACCGTGCCGCCGTCCTCCAGGTGCACCACCCCGCCCGCGCTGGTCCGCTCGACGCTGGCGGCGCGGGCGTTCTTGACGGTCTGGAGGCCGCGCCGCTGGAACACCTCCTCGATGACCAGGGCGGCGTCCTCGTCCTCACCAGGCAGGACCCGGTCCCGGCTCACCACGAAGGTGACCTCCGAGCCGAAGCGTAGGAACGCGGTGGCGTACTCCGCGCCGGTGGCGCCCGCTCCGACCACCACCAGCCGCTCCGGCACCTCCTTGAGCCGGTACACCTCCTGGCTGCAGAGGATCACCTCGCCGTCGGTGGGCGCGGTCGCCATCGTGCGCGGGTCGGACCCGGTGGCGATCAGGATCGCGTCGCAGCTGAGCCGCTCGACGACCCGCCCGTCACCGCCGCCCGGCTCCCGCACCTCCACGGTGTGCGGGTCGGCCACAAACCCCTTGCCGACGACGAACCGCACCCCGTCGGCCTCGACCCGCTTGCAGATGTCCTCCGACTGCGCCTCGGCCAGCTCCCGCACCCTGCGCATGATGGTGGGCAGGTCCACCTCATAGGTCGGCACCTGATGCCACGGAACCCCCTGGAAGTGCACCCCCAGGTCCGGCGCCGTCTCCAGCGTCGAAAACGCCTGCGCCGAGGTGAGCAAGGTCTTGGACGGCACGCAGTCCCACAGCACACAGGCCCCGCCGAGCCCCTCGTCCGAGACGATCGTCACCTCGGCCCCAAGCTCAGCCGCCACCAGCGCGGCCTCGTAGCCGCCGGGCCCTCCTCCAATGATCACGATGTGCATATCTCGATAGTACCGGCCTGCGGGTGCCACAAGCCGCGAAGCCGGGCCTGCGCTGCGAATGCCTCGGCTACGAAGTGCTGATACGAAGTGCTGTCACGAAGTGATCTTGCGCAGCTCCAGGACCATCGGGATGAAGACCCACAGGGCCAGGCCGAGGCCGATCAGGTTGAGGCGGCCTGCCCAGGACGCGCGGTGGCCGAAGGCGGCCAGCAAGAAGCAAAGGAAGGCAAGCAGATACAGGATGAACTGGAGCGTGTTAGACATGGGCGCCGATCCTTTCGGAGAGGGCAATACCTGACGCTCGCATGTCCGGCGAACAACGCGAGGAAACCCCTCAAAAGGTGTCGGGGGGGCGGTAGACGCCGAAGACCTCGCGGAGGGTGTCGCAGACTTCTCCGAGGGTGGCGAGGTGACGGAGGGCCTCGCGCATGGGGACCAGCAGGTTGTCCTTGCCTTCGGCGGCGTCGTGGAGGTCGGTGAGGGCGGCGCGGACCACGTCGTTGTCGCGCTGCTCGCGGATGGCGGTCAGGGAGGCGGCCTGGGCCTTGGCGATGGCGGGGTCGAGGTGCAGGAGCTGAACCGGTTCCTCCTCGCCCTCGGTGTGGCGGTTGACGCCCACGACGACCTTGTCCCCGCGCTCGACGGCGCGGAGCTGCTCGTAGGCGGTGTGCTCGATGCGCTCCTTCTGGAAGCCGCGCTCGATGGCGGCGACCGCACCGCCGAGGGCCTCGACTTCGTCCATAAGCACGCGAACTCGCGCTTCGACCTCGTCGGTGAGACGCTCGATGAAGTAGGACCCGCCGAGCGGGTCGGCAGTGTCGGTGAGGCCGGCCTCGTTGGCGAGGATCTGCTGGGTGCGCAGGGCCAGGCGCGCGGCCGACTCGCTCGGCAGCGCCAGCGCCTCGTCGAAGGCGTTGGTGTGCAGCGACTGGGTCCCGCCGAGCACCGCAGCGAGGCCCTGGAGCGCGACCCGGACGACGTTGTTGAGGGGCTGCTGGGCGGTGAGCTCCACCCCGGCAGTCTGGGTGTGGAAACGCAGCATGCGGGAACGCGGGTCCTGGGCGCCGAAACGGTCGCCCATCAGCTCCGCCCACAGGCGCCGGGCGGCACGGAACTTGGCGATCTCTTCCAACAGGGAGGTGCGCGCCACAAAGAAGAACGCCAGCCGCGGCGCGAAGCGGTCGATCTCCAGGCCGGCGTCCAGGGCGGCCTGGACGTAGGCGATCGCGTTGGAGAGGGTGAAGGCGACCTCTTGCACCGCGGTCGCGCCGGCCTCGGCCATGTGGTAGCCGGAGATCGAGATGGTGTTGAAGCGCGGCAGGTGCTCGGCGCAGTAGGCGAACAGATCGGTGCAGATCCGCAGGCTGGGCGCGGCCGGGTAGATGTAGGTGCCGCGAGCGATGTACTCCTTCAGCACGTCGTTCTGGACGGTGCCGGTGAGCTGGGCGGGATCGACCCCCTGCTCCTCGCCGACCAGCTGGTAGAGCAGCAGCAGGATCGCGGCGGGCGCGTTGATGGTCATCGAGGTGGACACCCGGTCCAGCGGGATCCCCTCGAACAGCCGCCGCATGTCGGCCAGGGAGTCGATGGCGACGCCGACTTTGCCGACTTCGGCCGCGGCCATCGGGTGGTCGGAGTCGTAGCCCATCTGGGTGGGCAGGTCGAACGCGACCGACAGGCCGGTCTGGCCGTGGCTCAGCAGGTAGCGGAAGCGCGCGTTGGTCTCGGCGGCCGACCCGAACCCCGCGTACTGGCGCATGGTCCACACCCGCCCGCGGTACATGGTCGGGTAGATCCCGCGCGTGTAGGGGTCACGCCCTGGCTCGCCGAGCGCGGTGGCCGGGTCGAAGCCAGCCTTATCCAGGTCGTCTGGCCCGTAGCAGACCTCGACCGGGATCCCCGATTCGGTGAAGCGCCCGCCGTCGCCCTCGCTGTGCTGCGGCATCGTCGCTGCCCTCCTGCGCCGTTGAGACGCGAGCGTAGCGCAGCCGTCAGGGCAGCGGCTTGAAGGCCGCGAGGAAGCCGCTCCGCTCGGACGCGGCCGCACTCCAGCGGCCGGCAGTGGCGCGGAACAGGATCGCGTAGCGGTGCCCGCCCTCGACGAAGATGACGTCCAGGCCGTGCCACGGCATGCCGTTGCCGGTGTAGGTGAACTCCCAGGCGGCGGCGCGGGTGTGCTGGTAGGCGATCAGGTTGAGGCTGATGCGCCGGTAGTCGCGCGTGCTCGGCTCGGCGATGAGGTTGGCTTCGATCTGCCGCTGGGCGGTCAGTGGGTCGGCCTGGTCCTGGTCCACTCCGACCCGGAAGAGGCGGTCGCTGTTCGGAGCGACAAAATCGATCAGGCCGCTCTTGTGGCGCACCGTCGTCCAGCTGGGCGGGTGGGAGACCTGCCAGGTGCGGTCCGGGCTGGTCCAGGAGACCCAGCTGGCCGGGACAGAGACCGCCGGCGCAGTCGCGGCGGGACGGCCGTGCCGCTGCCTGGCGGCGGACGCCGAGCTGCCGCTGTGGCCAAGACGCCAGCCGATCAGACCCGCCAGGATCAGGCCGAGCAGCACCAACAGCGCCACGATCGGGCCACGGCGCAAACGGGACGCGTACGAGGACGAGGTGGACGGCGGGTCCACCCATGCCCCCACCAGCGTGGATGGCGTCACCGCCTGCCGCGGCGCCCGGCCGTTGACCGTCTCCGCCGGCTCATCGGCCTGCTGGCGGTCCTGCTGGGGCCGCTCGCCCTGCCGGTCCTTGGCCTTGAGCGGCGGTGCAGGTGCAGCCGAGGCGGAGACCGGCCCGGCCGGGGCAGGGCCAGGCGCGGGTCTGCCGGCGGCGACCTGCCGCAGCATGGCGCGCAGGTCGTCCGGGGCCGGCCGTCTGGTGGGATCCTTGTCGAGAAGGGCGCTGATCACCGGGGTGAGGGGGCCGAGCCGCTTGCCGTGCCGTGGCGGCTTGTGGATCACCGCGTCGAGGACCTGGAACTGCGGCCCTGGCCCGTATGGCGGCACCCCCTCCACCGCGAAATAGAGTGTGGCGCCGAGCGCCCAGAGATCCGCCGGCGCTCCGCTCTCTTCGCCTTTGACCTGCTCGGGGGCCATGTAGGGAGGTGAGCCCATGACCATCCCGGTGGCGGTGAGCTTGGGGTCGCCCCGCAGCGAGGCGACCCCGAAGTCGGCCAGCTTGGTGGTGCCGTCGCGGCGCACCATGACGTTGCTCGGCTTGACGTCCCGGTGCACGATCCCGGCCTCGTGCGCGGCATTGAGGGTGGCCAGCACCCCGAGCCCCAGCTCCGCCACCTCCGCCGGCGCCAGCGGCCCATGCTCGCGCACCACCTCACTCAGGGTGGGGGCGTCGACCAGCTCCATGATGATGTAGTCTTGGCCGTTCTCGGAGACGACGTCGAAAACGATGACCGCCCCCGGGTGGTTGAGCCGGGCGGCCGCACGCGCCTCCCGTGACACCCTCGCCCGCAGGAAGGCGCGCTGCTTGTCACTGACCGCCGGCGGCAGTTCGATCTCCTTGATAGCCACCTGGCGGCCAAGCACCAGATCCTCCGCCTGCCAGATGATGCCCATGCCGCCCTCGCCGAGCTGCTCCCGCAGCTCGTAGCGGCCGGCGATCCGGCGTCCGGTCAATCCTGACGGTGCCATGGTGCCGAAAGCTACCGGCTCCCGGCTGGAATGGCCATCCCCAGCTTCGCCCAAATGGGAGAATTATCCGAGGGCCACAAATCCCCGTTCGAATGTAGCGGCCAGGTCTTGGGACTGCGCCCACTGGGTGTCGGGGGCGGTGAACAGCACTGCATAGCCCCAATGGCCGCTGGGGCTCGCGAAGGTGACGTCGAGCTTGTGGAGGGTGCGGCCGCCCAGCGGCTGGGTGAACTCCCACACTGCGGCGGGTATGCCGTGGTAGCTGCCACGCTCGAGGCGGAGCCGGTGGTAGCCGGGATGGCTCTTCGCAAAAACCGCCTCTGCGGCGGTCCACAGCGTCATCGGGTCACCCAGTGGCGGGCTGGAGGATTCCACCTGGAAGAACTGGCCAACGCCGTCGGCGACCACCGTGCGGTGATAAGGACCCCCACCCTGGCGCTGCCAGCCGGCAGGGTAGGCGATCCGGTAGCCGGCACTGGGATCGCCGAATACGCTCCAGCCTGACGACGCCGGAGCCGGGCCCGCCTGCGCCGAGGCGGCGCCTCGGCTCGGGGTGGGGCCGGTCGCCGCAGCTGGCTTGGAGCCCGCGGCCGTCCCGGCGCCGGCGCTGGCGTGCCGCGGCGCTGTCCCGCTCGAACTGTTGCTCGAGCTGTTGGCGTGGCCGTCAACCGCAGGCCGGGCCACGGCAGCCACGAGCACGATCACCAGCACCGCGACGAGGAAGGCGATCGGCGCCAGCGAACGCCGTGACCAGCGCCACCCCAGGCCCAGGCGGGAGAAGTCCAGCGCCGGGATCTGCGCCGTGGCTGTGGATAACCGTTTGCGCACCTCCGCTTCCGTCGTTACCGTCTGCCGGGGAGGAGGTGCGGCGGCCCCCGGGCCAGGGGATATGGCGGCAGGATCGGGCATCGGGGTGGACATCGGGGCGGGGGCTGCGACGTCAGTCACCGGAGCCGCCACGCCGGCCGGAACTGCGGGGACGCGAGGGGGCAGCGCTGGTTGGGCGGCGGTCGTCTCCCAACCGGCGGTGATCACCCGCGCCAGGCGCATGCGGAGCTGGCGCATGGAAGGCCGGTCAGCGGGATCCTTGGCCAGCAGCGCAATGATGAGCGGGGCGAGGGCACCAGCGCGGCGGGGTGGGGATGGTGCGGCCCGGACCACCGCGGTCAGGGTGGCGATGGAGTTGTCGCGCTCGAACGGCGGCCTGCCCTCCACCGCGTAGTACATCGTCCCGCCGAGACCCCACAGGTCGGTCTCGGGGCCGCTGCCCTTGCCGCTGGCCTGCTCGGGCGCCATGTAGGCGGGGCTCCCCACGATCATCCCGGTCGAGGTGAGCTTGGGGTCGTCGCCCTGGACCTGCGCGATGCCGAAGTCGGCCAGGCGGGCAGTACCGTCCTCGGCGACCATCACGTTGGCGGGCTTGACATCACGGTGGATGATCCCCGCCCGGTGCGCGGCATCCAGCGCGGAAGCGACCTGCAGGCCGATGCGCGCGACCGTCGCAGGCGGCAGCGGCCCTTCCTTCGCCACGATCTCGGCCAGAGTCCTCGCCTTGACCAACTCCATGACGATGAACGCCCGGCCCCGCTCGTTGAGCACGTCAAAGAGGGTGATCGCGCCGGGGTGGCTGAGCCGCGCAGCAGCCCGCGCCTCACGCATCGCCCTGGCCCGCAGCGACTTGCGTTCTAGTTCCGGGACCGTGTCGGGCACGGTGACTTCCTTGATCGCCACCTCGCGGTCGAGCAGCCGGTCATGCGCCAGCCAGACGACGCCCATACCGCCTCTGCCGATGGGGCGCTCCAGAGCGTAGCGGTCGGCGATCAGCCGGTTCGAGGCAGCGGGCATGGAGCGAGGCTACCCGATTAACCGCGGCGCAGAACCGGGCAGGTGGGATTTGTTCGGTGTCAATTTCTCGGCCGGGAAACGCTACTGGGTTGGACCGGCAAACGACCCGAGCATCCCACTGACCGTGGCCATCGCCCCGCTCCAGTCCTTGCCGGACGCGGAGACCTCAAGGGTGATGAAGTAGGCACCCGAGTTCGCGCCAACCTCCGCCGCATGGGACGGGACACCGTTGTCCTGGAACGTGAACTCCAGGTAGGCGGCCGGCTCGTTCTGGAAGGTGGTCGTCTGCAGCGCGACCTGGTGATAGTCCTGGTCGCTGGCGGCATGGCGCTGGCCGGACTGGCGCTCCGCCGCCAGCGGGTCGTCGACCGTTCCCCGCCGCCAGGTGAGCGCGATGAAGGTGCCGCCCGCGGGGTCGCGGAACTCGGTGGTGCTCCTGCCGCTGACGACTGCCCAGCCGGACGGGTAGTTGAGGCGGTAGCCGATCTGCGGATCGCTGTACGACGTCCAGCCAGGCAGGACCGGCGCCGCCCCAGCCGACGTCGCAGGCACCGTGGTGCTGGTGCTGGTCGTGCTGGAGGTCGAGGTGGCGCTGGTGTTGCTAGTGGTCGGTGCGGTCGTCGTCGCCGGTCCTGCTGCCTCGGTCGGCGGTGGGGTGAGCTGCGCCGCGGGCGCCGAGCTGCCTGTGCTGCCGATGAACGCGACCGCGCCGCCGAACGAGAGCAGCGCGAGTAGCAGCGAGCCACCGATGACCAGCGTCGCCTGCCGCGCCCGTGGGTTCAGGGAGCACCAGGCCGCCGCCAGCCGCCCACGAGGCCCCTTCTGGCGTTGCTGGGCAGCGCGGGCCGCCCGGCCCCCACCCACGATGGGCGCTGCCGCTGTGGCCGGGGCTGGGGTGAGCGGGGCGCCCAGGACGACGGTCGGCGGGGCGTCCGGGGCCGCCTCCACCGGCGAAGCTGAAGCTGAAGCGGTCGCCCCTGCCGGGGAGGCTGCGGTGAGCAGATGACGGGCTGCCGGTATGGCGGGCCGGCCGGCAACCGGCTTGACGAGCAGCGCCCTGAGCGCCGGAGCGAGCGGGCCGGCCTGGCGTGGGGGCCGTGGCTGGTCGTAGAGGACGGTGGCAAGGGCGGCGACGCCTTCGCCGTCGAACGGCGGCCGCCCCTCCACCGCCGTGTGCAAGGTCGCGCCGAGGCCCCACAGGTCGGCGGCGGGTCCCGCCGGCTCGCCGCGTGCCTGCTCCGGGGAGAGGAACGAGCTGGCCGCGGCCTGGCCCCGCCGCAGGGCAGCCAGGCCAAGGCCACCGAGGCGGGTGCGGCCGTCCTGGCCGATCAGCACATGCACCGGCTGCAGGTCCAAGTGGATGAGGCCGGCCTGGTGAGCGGCCTCCAGCACCTCCAGCAGATCCAGGCCGATGCGCGCCACCCGCTGCGGCGGCAGGCAGCCGTGTCGTCGCACCAGCTCGTCGAGCGTGAGACCCTCGACCAGCTCACTGACCACGTAGAAGCGTTCGTCGTGGAGCAGCACGTCATGGAGGGTGAGCGCCCCCGGGTGATGGAAGGCGGCGGCGGTGCGCGCGCCCTGCGCCAGCGGCGGCCAGCGCTCCTGCAGCTCGGCCTCGGAACGCAGCGGCGGGTCGACCTCTTCGACGGCGACCAGCTTGCCGGTTCCCTGGTCGGTGGCACGCCAGATGAGGCCGGAGCGGCCCCGGCGCAGGGTAGCCTGAAGCACGTAGCGGGCAGCCACGGTTCGCTCTGCGGCAGTGTTGGACATGAGCGGGCGGAGTCTACGGCCTGTCGGCGCCCGAGCCAAACACACATCCCGATCGGCTTAGAAATCCCGCTCTGCTCGCATCGGACCAGCTAGTAGGATCTGACTCGTTCCAGCGCTGTGGCATGTGTCAAGGTACGAGCCATGCTCGCCGAGGCCCTTCAGTCATCGGAAGTGGAGCGACAGCCATGCCAGTATCGCCAGCGACGCCGGCGCCGATACGGCCTGAGGAGCTGAAACGGCTGCTTGACGGGCTCAGCGTCGAGCTGTTCCGCCTTGAGGCCAGACAGACCTATCTCGTCCCAGAGGAAGCGGAGCGGCTACGCGCGTACCGGGAAGGAAAGCCGGTCCCGCCTCGGCTGGACGAGGAACTTGAGCTTGTCCAGGATCTGGTCACCGCGGGCGTGCGGGTACGCCGCGTGCATATCGTCGAGCAGCCGCTCAGCGAGTACGTGCGGTTCGAGCTGAGCGGCTACCAGGATGAGGTCTTGGCCGGCGCGAAGGTCTACCTCGCCGACCGCCTCTGGTACTCCGGCTTTGCCGACCTCCGCGACGATTTCCTGCTGCTCGACAACCAGATCGTCGTGTGGGTCCGCTATGACGACGATGGACGCTTCCTTGGCTGGGAACGCGACGACTCCCCGCTGGCCCGGGAGCGCTGCCGGCGGCAGCGGGAGATGGCGCTGGCCGAGGCCCTGCCGCTCAACGACTTCCTCAAGTCATCCAGCGTCCAGTGGTAGCTGGAGGAGCTGCGGCACGGCTGGCCTCAGTCGTGCTCGGCCTTGCTTGGCGCCGTCTCGCCGGTGACACGCTCCCAGAGCAGCTCGACGCCCTTGCGGGCGAGCAGCAGCGCGACCCCGGTGAGGACCGCGAAGATCGCGCGCTTGACCAGCTTGCGCGCTTCCTCCGGGGCACGGTCAGCGAGCTTGGCCACCTTCTCCTCCATCTGTTTGCGGGTCAGCTCGACTTCACGGGCGGTTGCCGCCGCGGTCGTGCCCATCTGATCTCCTTCCGCAGCTCTGTTGCGGTCTCTCTGAGCTCTGTCCTGGCCCGGTCGGGGGTCACCTTGGAGTGTGCCAGGCGGCGCTGGCCGACCAGCCCCAGCAGGCCAGCCGCCAGCAGCACCCCCGCCGCTACGATCGCGAAGCCGAGCCAGACCGGGCCGCCAATCGCCCAGGCGACGGCGGTGAGGGCGAACCCGAGCCCGTAGAGTGCCAGCACCCCCGCGACCGCGAGGAGGCTGCCGGCCTTGGCGCTGGCCGCCATCCCCTCGACGATCTCCTGGCGGGCGAGCAGCGCCTCCTGCCGGAACAGGGTGGTGGCGTCCTCGACCAAGCCCTTGATGAGCCGCGCGGTGCTCTGATCCTGACCCTGGCCCTGATCCTGAAACCCATCCTGGATAGCCACGCCGGTCCCCTCCTCCTTCAGCGTCTCGGGACCTTCTACCCGCTGGACTATGGCACTATCCCGTATCGGTCGTTTGGAGCACCCACAGTAGGCGCAGCAGCGCCTGGCGGGTATTTGGTGCGAGCGGCTCCTGGAGTGCCTCGTCCAGGGGCAGCCAGCGCAGCTCGCTATGTTCCACTGGGTCGGTATTGCGTAGTTCACCCCGCCAGGTGCTGGTCACGTAGAAGGCGTCAGCGCGGTCGCCGTCGTGGAAGCAGCCGAGCGGCGCGGCGTCCAGCGGTTCCACCCCCGCCTCCTCGCGCACCTCGCGCAGCAGCGCCGCGAGCAGCGGCTCCCCCGGCTCGGGCTTGCCGCCAGGGGCGTCCCACGTACCCGGGTAACGGTGCCCGGCCCGGGGCGTACGGCGCCCGAGGAGCACCCGGCCGTAGCCGGGGCCGGGGTGGCGATCGAGCAGGAACAGCGCGGCGCTGGCCGCCTCGCCGCAGGGGACCTCCTCCGCCTGGTCCTTGACGGCGCCGAGGCGCGCCCGGTGCAGGGGCCGCCACACGTCGTCACCGGACTCCTCCATCAGCACCAGCTCCAGTGGCACCCAGCTGGCATGGAAGCCTTCCAGGTCCCGCGTGGCCGCCTCCAGCGTCGCGGCGGGATGGTCCTGGGTGACGGTGACGTGCGGGTGGAACGGAAAGGTGCGGCGCTGCAGCGGCGGCTCCCGCAACGCGGCCTCCAGGCCGTGCAACAGCGTCGCGCCTTCGTGCACCACCAGGAAGGCGACGGGGCTGTCGGGTAGGAACGTCGCCGCGCCGCGCAGCTCCACCACGCCGGGCACGGCTCCGGCGGCGGCCCGCTCGACCAGCGCGATCGCCGCCTCCCGCTGGCTTGATGGGACCGTCTGCGGCGGCACCAGGGTGAGGTGCGGTGGGACCTCCGCAGCGGCCGGGTCGTGCAGGGCCCGGCGCCAGGCCTGCACGTGCCAGGCGACCGGTTCGGGGAGCGGCATGATCACGCCGAGCCGGTGTCTGGGCACGCGCTCGCCGTCCTACTGGAGGGGGAGGCCGCGCGGCAGCAGGCCCATGCGGTCCTTGGCGAGCGCGAGGTTCTCTCGGGCCACCGCCTGCGCCTTGGCCGCTCCCGCCTCCAGGATGCCGGCCAGGCGCTCGGGGTCGGCACGCAGCTCCCGGTAGCGCTCCCGCACCGGGGCGAGGAAGGCAACCAGCGCCTCGGCCAGATCGGCCTTAAACTCCCCGTAGCCGTGACCAGCGTAGGCGGACTCCAGCTCGGGGACGGGCTTGCCGCTGGCGACCGAGAACAGCTCGAGCAGGTTGGCGATGGCTGGTTTGTCCGGGCGGGCGACAATCTCGCGGTCGGAGTCGGTCACCGCGGAGCGGACCTTGCGCCGGATCGCCTCGGGCGGGTCAAGGATTTCGATCCGCCCGGCGGATGAGGCGCCCGACTTGGACATCTTCTGGTCGGGCTGCTGCAGGTCCATGATCCGCCCGCCCACTTTGGGCACGTAGGCTTCCGGCGCCACGAAGGTCTCGCCGAAGCGGGCGTTGAAGCGCTGCGCGACGTCGCGGGTGAGCTCCAGGTGCTGGCGCTGATCGTCCCCCACCGGCACCCGGTCGGCCTGATAGATGAGGATGTCGGCGGCCTGCAGCACCGGGTAGTTGAAGTACCCGACCGGCAGCGAGCCCTCGCCGCCGGCTGCGGCCTTGGCCTTGAACTGGGTCATGCGGCGCAACTCGCCGACGGTGGCGATGTGATTGAACAGCCACGTCAGCTCGGTGTGCTCGGGCACGTGCGACTGCACGAACAGCGTGCAGACGTTCTCGTCCAAGCCGCAGGCGAGCAGCAGCGCCGCCGTCTGCAGGGTGAGGTCGCGCAACGTTGCCTGGTCGTAGGGCAGCGTAATGGCGTGCAGGTCGACCACGCAGTAGTAGGCGTCGAACTCGTGCTGCTGCTCGACCCACTGCCGGAAGGCCCCGACGTAGTTGCCAACATGGGCGTTACCGGTCGGCTGGACGCCGGAAAGGATCCGGGGCACGAGTGGGCCTCCAAATTGCAGCGAGTTCAACGGTGACGAAGCAGGTACGGTCAGTCTTCCCGGATGCTACCAAGACCGCTGGCAGCCGGCGCCGCAACAAGCGGCTTGGCCACCAGCTGGCCTTGGTCGCAGCGGGTGTCCTGGTTTCCTCGGTTGTGCCGGGGTTGTGCCGGTCGGTTGTGCCGGGCCAGCCGTCTCCCTAGCCGCGAAGCTGGCGCAGGACGTATTGGAGGATGCCGCCGTGGCGGTAGTACTCGATCTCGTTGGGGGTGTCGATGCGGACCTTGGCGCGAAACTCCTGGTCGCCGGCGCGGACGGTGACCTCCTTGGGGAAGGCGTCGGAGCCGGCGCCCTCCAGGCCGGTGATGTCGTAGACCTCGTGGCCGGTGAGGCCGAGGGAGACAGCCGACTCGCCGGGAGGGAACTCGAGCGGGAGCACGCCCATGCCGATCAGGTTCGAGCGGTGGATCCGCTCGAAGCTCTCGGCGATCGCGGCGCGGACCCCGAGCAGCATGGGTCCCTTGGCGGCCCAGTCGCGTGACGAGCCGGAGCCGTACTCCTTGCCGGCGAGGATCAGCAGCGGCACACCCTCCTGCTGGTAGCGCAGGGAGGCCTCGTAGATGGTCGTCTGCTCGCCATCGGGCAGGTGCAGGGTCCAGCCGCCCTCGGTGCCGGGGGCGAGGCGGTTCCGCAGGCGGATGTTGGCGAAGGTGCCGCGGATCATCACCTCGTGGTTGCCGCGCCGGGCGCCGTAGGAGTTGAAGTCCTTGACCTCGACGCCCTGGTCGATCAGGTACTGGCCGGCGGGGCTGTCGCGCTTGATGACCCCGGCTGGGGAGATGTGGTCGGTGGTGACGCTGTCGCCGAGCAGGGCGAGCACCCGGGCGCTGCGGATGTCGGTGACCGGTTCGGGGGTCGTCGGCATGCCGTCGAAGTACGGCGGCCGGCGCACATAGGTCGAATCGGGCTCCCAGGCGAAGCGTTCGCCGGTGGGGATGTCGAGCGAGTTCCAGTGCTGGTCGCCTTCGAAGACCTGGGCGTAACTCTTGCGGAACATGTCCGACTGGACCGCCTGGGCGATCGTCTGGCTGACCTCGTCGCTGGAGGGCCACAAGTCGCGCAGGTACACCGGCTGCCCGTCGCGGTCGCGGCCGAGCGGGTCGTTGATCAGGTCGGTGTCCATCGTGCCGGCCAGCGCGTAGGCGATCACCAGCGGCGGCGAGGTCAGGTAGTTGAGCCGGCAGTCGGGGTTGATGCGGCCCTCGAAGTTGCGGTTGCCGCTGAGCACGGAGGCGACCGCCAGGCCGCCTTTGTCGACCGCCTCGGAAATCTCCGGCGCCAGCGGCCCGGAGTTGCCGATGCAGGTGGTGCAGCCGTAGCCGACCAGGTGGAAGCCGAGCTGCTCCAGGTAGGGCGTCAGCCCGGCACGCTCGAAGTAGTCGGTCACCACCCGCGACCCCGGTGCGAGCGAGGTCTTGACCCACGGCTTCGAGGTGAGGCCGCGCTCCACCGCCTTCTTGGCCAGCAGGCCGGCGGCGAGCATCACCGACGGGTTGGAGGTGTTGGTGCAGCTGGTGATCGCGGCGATCACCACGTGCCCGTCATCCAGCGGGAACTCGGTCCCATCCGCCAGCCGCACCGGCACGGCGTGGTGCTCAAGCTCAGGGGCGGTCCCCTCCGCCAGCGGCGCCAGCTCGACCAGTTCCTCGCCGTTGCCGGTGCCGCCGGTGCCGTACCCGGGCGGGTCGCTGGCCGGGAAGGACTCCTCGGAGGCCTCGTCGGCCTTGCTGCGGCGGGCGACGACCCGTTCGCCGATGCCCTCTGGCAGCTCGGCGAGCAGCGCCTGGCGGAAACGCTGCTTGGCCTGGTCCAGCGGGATGCGGTCCTGGGGGCGTTTGGGCCCGGCCAGGCTCGGCACCACGGTGGAGAGGTCCAGCTCAAGGGTCTCGGTGAACACCGGCTCGGGGCCGTGGGGTTCATGCCACAGGCCCTGCTCCTTGGCGTAGGCCTCAACCAGGGCCACCTGCTCGTCGGAGCGGCCGGTGAAGCGGAGGTAGTGGAGCGTCTGGCCGTCGATCGGAAAGATCGACACGGTGGAGCCGTACTCGGGTGACATGTTGCCGATAGTGGCGCGGTTCTCGACTGGGACGGTGGCGACCCCCGGGCCGTAGAACTCCACGAAGCGGCCGACCACGCCGTGCTGGCGCAGCATCTCGGTGACGGTGAGGACCAGGTCGGTGGCAGTCGAGCCCTCAGGCAGCTCGCCGTGCAGCCGGAAGCCGATTACCTGCGGAATCAGCATCGACACCGGCTGGCCGAGCATGGCCGCCTCCGCCTCGATCCCGCCGACGCCCCAGCCGAGCACGCCGAGGCCGTTGACCATCGGGGTGTGCGAGTCGGTCCCAACCAGGGTGTCCGGGTAGGCGCGGCCCTGGTCGTCGGCGAACACCACCTGGGCCAGGTACTCGAGGTTCACCTGGTGGACGATGCCGGTGTCGGGCGGGACTACCCGGAAGCCGGCGAAGGCGCCCTGGCCCCAGCGCAGGAAGGCGTAGCGCTCACGGTTGCGCAGGAACTCAAGCTCGGCGTTGCGGGCGAACGCCTCGCGCATGCCGGCGAAGTCGGCGATCACCGAGTGGTCGACCACCAGCTCGGCGGGGACCAGCGGGTTGATCTTGCCGACGTCGCCGCCCTGCTCGGCCATGGCGTCCCGCATCACCGCGAGGTCCACCACCGCCGGCACGCCGGTTAGGTCCTGCAGCAGCACCCGCGCGGGCGCGAAGGCGATCTCCTGGCTGGGGGTGGCCGACGGGTCCCAGCGGGCGAACCCCTCGATATCCTCGGCGGTTACCACGCTGCCGTCCTCGTTGCGGAGCAGGTTCTCGAGCAAGATCTTGAGCGAGAACGGCAGCCGGCCCAGGTCGGCGCTCGGCGCCAGCGCATCGAGCCTGAAGATCTCGTAGGACCGCCCTCCGACTTCGAGGCCTGACCGTGCTCCAAAGCTATTGCCCGCCATAGCAGTCACCCTTCACCCAGCCGCGCGCCGTTGCGCGGGTCACCTCGATCTCAACGCCACCAAGGTTACCGACCTGGGCCGACCTCTGTCGGAGGTTATCCACAGCCCCCTTTCAGCCGGTCCGGAACTGGGGGCGCCGCTGGACGAACGGCTGAGCGGGCTCCTGTCAACTCCCCGAATCACCGAGCTGAGCTGCAAAAATCTTTCGGCTGACAGGCTGGCTGTGAGGTTCGCCGAAAGGCGTGCGTCTCAGGGTTGAGGGCAACCGCCCCCGCTCGAAAGGACCCCAGCCCATGCGTGCCTCCGCCCCCACGGTGTTCGCCATGCTCGATGCCGAATGGGCCACCCTGGCCCCCACCCCCGTCCCCGCCCCCTGGCGGCACCACCCTGCCCTCGCCCGCACCGGCGCCCTGCAGCCCTCGCTCGGTGATCTGCTGCAGGCCACCGAGCGCCGCGGCGACCCCGAGGCCAGCGACCAAATCCTGGCCGCCCTCGCCCGCCTCGCCACCACCGGCGACGGCGACGGTGACAACGACAACGACGGCGCTGGCCACGACCCGCTCGCCGCCCGGGTGCTCCTGCAGATGCTGCTGCCCGGCGCCAAAGCGCTGGCCCGCCGCCTCGGCTGGCTCGGCGACACCCAGGAACGCGCCGCCGCCATCACCGCCACCCTCTACGAACAGATCCGCACCTACCCGATCACCCGGCGCCCCGCCCGCATCGCCGCCAACCTGCTGGCCGACACCCAGCAGCGGCTCATCCGCCGCTCCGGCCTCGGCTCCGGTATTGGCACAGGAACCCCCAGCCGCGGCGGGACCACGCTTGCGGCGGTACTACCTCTGTCGCTGG
>WNGQ01000191.1_pt1 | contig 59180 bp, 55 predicted proteins | sample 5407661 | NCBI WGS metagenome assembly WNGQ01 (sample SAMN13153382, study PRJNA577476) | soil metagenome | isolation source: 60 cm soil or saprolite under Garry oak tree replicate 2 | place: USA:California | collected 2016-06-15 | reverse complement strand
CGCGGCATTGGCGACGGCGGCCGCGCCCCCTCCTCCACCCCCACCCCACTGCATGTTCGAGAAGCGCAGCTCGGGCAGGCCGAGGGCGGCGGCGAGGCGCGAGGGATCGTTCCGGTCGTTCGAGTACGAGGCGAAGCCGTCGATCTCGCGGGGCCCGATGCCCGCGTCCTCGCAGGCCCGGAGAATCGCCATCAGCGCGAGCTTGAACTCGGGGTCGGGCGACTTGCCGTGCTTGTGGTAGGTCGTCTCGCCGATGCCGGCGACCACAACCTTGCCGCGAAGCGTGCGGGTGGATAAGGTCATGGACGCTCTACCGGCCCGAGGCTCGCGTGAGGCGGGCCACTCGCGCCGGGGTCCGCTTCGCGCTGCTCGCCGTGATGAGCTTCTCCGCCTCGACGATGTGCCGCTTCAGCTCTCGCTTCGCCCTCGTGGCATCGCCGGCCATCAAGTGGTTCACGATCTTCCTGTGGAAGGCGACCGTATGCCGCGCCAGGGGCTCCGGCGAGCCCGTCTTCTTCCACACGGGCTCCATGATGTCGACGACGGCCCGGATCAGCAACGGATAGACAGGATTTCCGGTCGCCTCCGCCAGGAGCACGTGGAAATTGAAGTGCTCCTCGACCCTCTGCTCGGTCTTGTTTTCCTCGTGGAGGCGCTGGGCACGATCGACGGAGGCGGCGAGGCGGGCCAGCTCGGGGCGGCCCGCGTTCTGCACCACGGTATCCACGATCAGGTTCTCGAGGGCGAGCCGGACCTGGGTGATGTGGCGGAGCTCGAAGTTGCCGAAGCGCAGGAGATCGCTCAGCGATCGGGTGACGGCCTCCGTCGGCTGCCCGCCCACGAAGGCCCCGCCCCCGTTGCCGGCCCTGATCCGGATGAGGCCCGATTGCTCGAGGATCCGGAAAGCCTCCCGGATGGCGCCCCGCCCCACCTGGAACTGGCGGACGAGCTCGCGCTCCGGCGGCAGTCGATCGCCGGGCCGAAGACGGCCGGCGAGGATGGCGTCCCGGATGTGCTCGACGATCTTCTCGAAGATCCGGGGACCGCGAAGCGTGCTGAACGTGATCGTCGACACTGGCTCTCCCCGTCCCTGCCCTAAGGTCTGAGGTCTGACCTTAGGCAATTTACGGACTGTCGGAGGGCCTGTCAAGCGGGGGTCTAGAAGCCCAGGAACTCCTTGAGGGCGGCCAGCACCGCCTCGGGATTGTCCTCGTGCAGCGTGTGGACGGCCCGCGGGATCTCGACGAACTTCCCCCGGGGGAGCTGCTGGGCCATCCGCTCGGCGACCTCGCGGTCGAGGATCATGCTCTCCTCGCCGCGCAGCACGAGGGTGGGGACGGGAATCGTCTGGAGCACACCCCACCAGTCGATGTCGAGCTGGGTCCGCTTCTCCTTGATGCTGGGATGCCAGCCCCACACCAGCTTGCCGTCGGGGCGCTGCTTGAGGCTGTGCGAGGCGACCCAGCGGAAATAGTGGATGCCGGGATGCGGGTTGCCCCGGTGCAGGTGCTGGGCCGCCTGCTCGATGCTCTCCCAGGTCTCCGGCTCGGGTGGGCCGGGTGGGGCCTGGGCCATGCGCTTGCTGATCTCCGGACCGATGTCGACGATGACGAGCTTCTGCACGGCATCAGGGCGCTTGGAGGTGAAGTACATCGCGTTGCGCCCGCCCATCGAGAGGCCGATCATCACGAACGAGCTGAGGCCGAGCTCCTCCACGACACCGCTCAGGTCGTCGTAGGCCGCGATGGGATGGTAGATGTCCGCGGGGTCGCTCTCGCCGTGGCCGCGCTGGTCCATGGCGTAGACGTGGAAGCGGGGCTGGAGCGCGATGCTGAGGGTATCCCAGGCGTGGGCATGGCCGGTGAAGCCGTGCAGGAGCAGGAGCGGCGTGCGGCCCTCCCCGCCCCAGTCGAGCACGTGGAAACGCAGGCCGTTGACCGTGATGTAGCGGTCGATGGGGCGAAGGAGATTCATCAGAGCCTCCAGGGAGCTAGGCGTGCCATTCGCGCGGACCGTCGTCGGTGAAGCCGCATTGCTCACACGGGCTGAAGTAGTGCATGGCCGGGGGCATGGCCACGGCGAGCCGAAGCGAGAGATCCTGACCCACGTTCCGGATGTGGTGCACGGTCCCGCGGGGCACCCACACGATGTCGTCCTTCTTGCCCTGCACGACGGTGCCGCCCGTCAGCTCCCACTCGAGCGTGCCCGCGAGCACCACCCACCACTCGTCGAACTCGCGGTGCCAGTGGGGGCGGTTCCCCCCGCCGGGCGCGCTCGCGATGAGGGTGACGAGGTTGCGCTCGTCGGCGATGATGCGCTTCGACCACGGAGCGGGCCCCATCTTCTCGACCAGGTCCCCCACGCGCGTGTGGAGAACATTGGGCCAGGTCGAGTTGGCGGCGGTGGGCGGGCACGGCGCCGCTGCGAGATGGCTGATGGAGATGGAGAACGGTGATTCTGTAGTAGGCATCGATCCTCCTCTGGACTGGGACTCCCCCTCACCCTGCCCTCTCCCCTCTGGGGAGAGGGATATCTCCGGAAGGAACCCTCTCCCCCAGTGGGGGAGAGGGCCGCCGTTCGAGCTGAGACGCTCGCCTCGGGCGGCGAGGCGAGGGCTGAGTAAATGAGGGGGTCGGATCCCTCTCGTGTCGCGAGTATAGCCGGGCGCTACGACTTCTTTCTCGCGTGCTTCCCGGGCCGAGCCTTGGCCACCGCGGCGCCCTTGCCGCTCGCGTGCCAGCGCGCCACCTCTTCGCAGGTGGTGAACCACACCCCGCGGAAGCGGCGCATGAAGGCCACGAGGTCCGCCAGGAGCGCGATCCGCGAAGCGCGCCCGCTCACGAAGGGATGGCAGGTCAGGACGAAGCAGCCATTCTCGGCGTGCATCGCGGCGAACTCCTTGCTCCACATCTGCAGCACCCGGCCCGGGTCGGCGATGGCGTTGGTGGAGCCGTACACGTGGCGGAAGAGCGGCGCGTCGTCCATGAGCCACTGCACGGGAACTTCGACGAGGGGGCCGTTCTCGCTGTCGATCTCGTAGGGGATGTCGTTCCCCATGAGCGAGGTGTCGTAGAGAAAGCCGTGACGCTTGAGAATGCCCGGGGTCCAGACATTCACGTCCCACGACGGCGAGCGATAGCCGGCGGGCTTCACGCCGAGCTGGTCGCGCAGGATGGCGAGCTGCTCCTGCATGATCCGCTCCTCCTGCGTGGCGTCGAGGAAGCCCACCGCCTCGTGGACGTTGCCGTGGGCGCCGATCTCGTGCCCCGCGTCCCGGATCCGCTTGGAGGGAGCGAGATGGTTCTCGACCGTCCAGCCGGGAATGAAGAAGCTGGCGCGGAGCTTCAGCTTGTCGAGGAGGGCCAGGATGCGATCGACGCCCACCCGCGGCCCGAAGCGACGCTCCTCGAGGTCGCCCAGACTGCGCTTGGCCTTCTCCGGCTCACGGAAAAGGAACCCGGACTCCGCGTCGAAGTCGAAGGACAGTACCACTGCGGATTGCTTGCCGTCCGGCCACCGATATCGCATGCCGTCCTCCTTGACGAGGGTGAGCGCCGGAACCTACCGGGAGGCTGGCCACCTCATCCCGACACCCAGCCGCCGCTCGGGTGGAGGATCTGACCCGTGAGATAGCCGGCCTCGTCGGCGGCCAGGACCACCGCGCAGTAGGCGACGTCCTCCACGCTGCCGAAGCGCCGCAGCGGCAGCTCGGCCAGCCGCCGCGTCCGGTACTCCGGCGTCATGACGTCCTTGCTCATGTCGGTCTCGATCCCGCCGGGGGCGATCGCGTTCACGGTGATGCCGTGGGCTCCCACCTCCGAAGCCAGAGCGCGGGTGAGCGCTTCGATGGCGCCCTTGGTCGCGGCGTAGGCCGCAAAGCCGCCACCGCCGACCGCGCGCTGCGCGAGCTGCGTGGACAGATTGATGATGCGCCCGTAGCGATTCTCGATCATCGACGGCAGTGCATGGCTCGTGCACAGAATGGTGCCGGTGACGTTGACATCGAACATGCGCTGGTACGCGTCCGCGGGCACCTGGAGGAGCGCGCCCCGCACCATGATGCCGGCGTTGTTGACGAGGATATCCAGCCGGCCGAATCGATCGAGCGTCGACTTGACGAGAGAGCACGCATCATTCTCGCGAGCCACGTCGCCCTGGATGGCGATGGCCTCGGTGCCCAGCCGGCCGGCGTCCGCGACGACCTCGTCGGCCTCCCGCCCGCTCGCCAGGTAGTTGACGGCCACCTGCGCCCCTTCGCGCGCGAAGGCCAGCGCGATGGCGCGTCCGAAGCCCCGGCTGGCGCCCGTGACGAGCGCGACCCGGCCCCTCAGCCGTCCCCCGCCCGTCACCGGGCCGCGCCGCTCGGGTGCTGCGTGAGCCAGAACCGGGCGAGGTCGACAGGGCGGGGCCACCACACGTCCTTCTTGCCGACGATTCTCTGGATGAGGCGCTCCACCATGCGCATGCGCGAGGGTCGGCCCACGACCTGGGGATGGCCGAGCCAGTTGAAGAAGCCGCCTTCCGCGTACATGCCTTCGAATTCCTCGGACCAGATCTCCCAGACGTCTTCCTGGCTCCAGATGCCGTTGCCGACGGGCGGCACCGAGCTGAACAGGAAGAAGGGCGCGTCGTTGTTGCACCAGGCGGTGGGAAACTCGACGAGCAGACCATGAGGCGTCTCGTGGCAATACGGCAGGTCCGTGTCGAGGGCATTGCTGTGATAGACGAACCCGTGCTTCTTGAGGAGATCCATGGTGTGCCGGCTCGGATCGGCCGAGGGAGCCCGCGCCCCGAGGGGCTTGGCGCCCAGGATCTTCTCGAAGATCTCGAGGCTCTTGACGAGCAGCTCTTCCTCCTCCTCGCGGTCCTTCATGAAGAAGGGCTTCTCGTGCAGGTAGCCGTGGTGCCCCACCTCGTGCCCCCGGCGCACGATGTCCTCGCAGAGCGCCGGATAGCGCTCGACGATCCAGCCGGGAATGAAGAAGCAGGTCTTGATCCCATAGCGGTCCAGCAGCTCGAGGATGCGCGGCATGCCCGTCTTGGGCCCGTAGGCGCCCATGGACATGTGCAGGGGCCGCTCCGCGAGGGCGGGGTCGCGATGGATCCAGGGACTCTCACCGTCGAGATCGAAGGTCATCATGATGGCGCAGCGGGCACCGTCGGGCCACTTCACGGGCTGGGTCATGGAGCAGAAGAATAGACCACCGAGGTACGGACCGCAAACGCGGAAGCTGCTGAGCGGCTACTCGGCCAGCCTGACCGCCACGCGGACGGGATCGGGGAGGCGGGAGCGCCCGGCCTCGATCTGCCACGAGCCGATACGGTTCAGGCCTTCGGCGAACTTCCCATAGCTGGGGTTGGGCACCATCGCCTCGATCACGGTGACCTTCTCACCGCGCTGGCGGCTCACCGTGGTTCCTCCAGCCTTCGCGAGCAAGGCGGCCAGATCGCGCTCGGCTCCGCTCCGGCTCTTGACCCGGAGCTTCCCGACCACGTCGAGCGACGGACGCGCCCCACCTGGGGCGCGAATCGTGGGGGCGGAAGTCGTGGGGGCGGGAGCCACGGGCGCGGACACCGTCCCGGCAGGATTGTCCCTTCGCGGAGCTTGGGCGACGACCACGTCCTGCTTGGCGCTTCCGTTCTTCGCCTTCGACGGTGGCGTCTCGCTCCGCTCGAGCTTGGTCGCATCCGGCTTCTCGACACGACTCACACGGGTGTCTCGAGCCGGGAGTGAGGGAGCGGGAGCGCGACGGGGCGCGACAGGCTCGGGCGGCGGCGCCGAGCTCTTCGTGCGCGGGGGAGGAGCCGTGACCCTCGCGGGCATCTCCGGCGTCGGCCGCTCCGGTGCTCGGGGCGCGGGAGGCGGGTGCAGCGCGGGCGGCGCCGGCACTACCGTGACGGGCGCACTTACTGGAGGAATCTCGGGTCGCGTCGCCGGCTCGGTGGAGGCCATACGTGTCGGAGTCGTGGCGTCGCCGCTCGACGGAGCGGAAGGCACCCAGCGACGGACCGCGAGATCCAGCTCGGCTCGGTAGCTGAAGAGGCCGATCGCGCCGAGCGAGACCAGCAGCACGGTGGCGGTCAGACGAAGATGTCTGGCGTGGAGCGGGGGAAGGAAGATACGTCGGTGGTCCCAGACGAGAACGGTGAGCGCACAGGTCATCAACAGCATCCGGCGGACGCTCTCGAGCGCTCTCAGGGCCATCCCGAGCCCAATCCCGAGCCCCTTCTGGCCAATGTCGAGCGCCTTCTTCGCAGCCGGGAGCGTCTTCTGGCCAATGTCGAGCGCCTTCTTTGCAGCCGGGAGCGTCTTCTGGCCAATGTCGAGCGCCTTCTTCGCAGCCTGGAGCGCCTTCCTTCCGCCATCGAGCGCGAATTTCGCGAGGACCTCAAGTGACTTCCCGACGATGGCGAGCGCCGACGGAACACGCCGGAGGGCCAGATGAAGGGACGACCCCCCGCGGCGAAGCGGGCCGGCGAGGTCGATGCGGCGAACGGCCGCGAGAGCTTTCGCTGCGTGAGCCACGCCGGGACGGGACCGCCACGGGACTCTCTCCCGAGCGTGCACGCTCCGACGCGGAGCGTGCGTGTCGCTCGGCCGCAGCGCCTCGAGCGCCTTGCCGAAGAGAACCGGTCGGGGTCGTGCGCGCCGGACCCGGTTGCGAGGAAACACTCGCTGGCGGAGCCGATCTATCATGTCTGCCGGGCGCAGCCGGTCGAGCGCCTTGCCGAAGAAGTCGAGCTTGAAATTCGGTCGCCACGCGGCCGGGAGCGGGTGCGCGCGCTCACTCAGGCGAAGACCTTCGAGCTCTCGCTGGCAGACCTCACACTCGCGCAGATGGGCTTCCAGCGGGATCCGCTCCGTGAGCCCGATGTGTGAGTCGAGGAGATCCGAGAAATACGCGCGAGCGTCCTGGCAGTTCATGCGATAGGCACCCCCAACTCCAGCACCTATGGATGATACTTGAGAAAGCCCCCGGGAGTGGCAATCTGAGAAGCCGTGCTAGACTTTCGACCCTGTCTCCGCCCTTGCCGGGATCGCCCACGAGAGGAGCGCCCGTCGTGCCAAACAATGTCATCCGGGTAGGCAATGTCGAGATCATGTCCCTGTCGGACGGCATGCTCGAGTTCGATCTCTGTAATTTCTTCCCGACCATCCCCGAGGACAGCTGGCAGGGCCACGAATCCGACCTGACCGAGGAGCACAAGGTCCGCTTCAATCTCGGCTCTTTCCTGATCCGCTCGCAAGGACGGACGATCCTCGTCGACACGGGCCTCGGTCCCAAGCCTGCCGACGCCCCCGACGTCCCCTGGGGCCAGCTCATGCGTGACTTCCAGGACAATGGCGTGCGCCCGGACGAGGTGGACATGGTCGTGATGACTCACCTGCACCGCGATCATGTCGGCTGGAACTTGATGCCGGAAGGCGAGCGTTACGTGCCCACCTTCCCCAACGCGCGCTACTGGATGAGCACGAAGGACTGGGAAGCATGCCGTCAGCCGGAGATCCAGCCCCAGCGCTTTCCCAATGCCCCCTCCTGCGTCTGGCCGCTGGCCGACCTTGGCCTGATCGAGCTGATGGATGGGGAGCACACCATCACGCCCGAGCTGACCGCGCTGCCCACCCCCGGGCACACCCCGGGACACGTGAGCATCCTCATCACGTCGCAGGGCGAGCGCGCGCTCGTCCTGGGAGACGCCGCCCACAACCCGGTGCAGCTCCACGAGACGGACTGGGTCTCGCGCGCGGACATGGATCCGGAGGTGACGCGTCACACTCGACGCATCCTCATGGAGCGTCTGGAGCGCGAGGAGATCATCGTGGCGGCCGGACACTTCAAGGCGCCCGGCTTCGGCAAGGTCGTGCGCCTCCAGGGCCGTCGGTACTGGCAGGTCCTCTAGCCACTGCTGTCGCCGGCGAGGCTTCAGTGACGCATACGCGGCGAGCCGCGCTCCAGCGCATCATCGCCTTCGGCCTGGCCGCCGTCGGCTGTGGCGGGCCGGCCACGAGCGGCTCGCGCACTCCCGAGGGGCGCGACGCTCTCGCCATCCTCGGAGCCCGGATCTACCCCTCCCCCTCCGAGCCGCCCATCGCAAACGGAGCGGTCATCGCCACCGATGGCCTCATCACATCGGTGGGCCCGCGCGACGGCGTTCGCGTTCCCGCGGGGGCGACCGTGCTCGATGGCGCCGGCCTCTCCGTCACCGCCGGCTTCTGGAACACGCACGTGCACTTCACGGAGGCGAAGTGGCGGCCGGCCGAATCGGTGCCTGCCGCAGAGCTGACCGCCGCCCTGCGCGCCATGCTGACGCGCTGGGGAGTCGTCCGCGTGGTCGACACCGGCTCCCTGCCCCCTAATACGCTCGCCCTGCGACGAAGGATCGAGAGCGGAGAGGTCGCGGGTCCACAGATCATGCTGGCCAGTGGGAGCTTCGTCCCCGTGAACGGTAGCCCCTTCTATCTGCTGCCCTCGCGCCTGCCCGAGCTCACGAGCCCGGAGCAGGCCGAGCGAGCGGTGGACTGGATCCTCGATCTTGGCGGGATTGACGCCATCAAGCTCTTCACGGGCTCCGTGGCATCTCGACAGTCCATCGTCGTCGTGCCCGTCGAGATTGTCCGCGCCGCCGTGGGGGCAGCCCATCGGCGAGGTAAGCTCGTCTTCTCGCACCCTTCGAACAACGCGGGCGCCCTCGCGGCCCTCGAGGGCGGCGTCGACGTGCTCGCCCACACGTTTCCCTCCGGGGAGTGGGAGCGCGAGCTGCCCCGCCGGATGCGCGAGGCGAACATGGCGCTGATCCCCACCCTCAAGCTCTGGCCGTGGGAGCTGGGGCGGCTCGGCGTCCCCGCCTCTGCCCTCGAGCGTGCCCAGGCCAACGCTCACGCCCAGGTCCGCGCCTTCATGGAGGCAGGCGGGCAGCTTCTCTTCGGCACCGACGTGGGCTACATGACCGATTACGATCCCACCGACGAATACCTCTTGCTGGAGCGGGCCGGCCTTTCATTTCCCGATGTCCTGTCCGCGCTGACCACAGCCCCGGCCCGACGCCTCACCGCCGAGGCGGGCGCGGGGCGGATCGCCGTCGGAAGTCCCGCCGATCTCGTCGCCCTCGAGCGCGATCCGGCCGCAGACATCCGAGCCCTCGCCGACGTGCGGTACACGATCCGGCGGGGACGCGTCATCTACGAGCGCGCGCGATAGAGCCGGAGACGGCCCGCTCCCGAGCTCCATCAAGCCCCTGGTTCTCCTCCCCCTCCACTGATAGACTCCGGGCCGGCCAAAAGGCGGCTGCCCAGGGGGGCGGGAGGGATCGATGAAGCGACATCTCATCACGCTGGTGATCGGCATCGTCATAGGAATCCTGATCACGCTCGGGTGGACCTACAAGTTCCGCGAGGACGTGGGGGCGCAGGCCTACCGGACCTGCTACAGCATCCTCAATGCGGCGAACGAAGCGTATCGCAAAGTGGGCGAGGTCGACCCTCGCCGGGAATGGGAGCTCCTCGCCGCGTGCCTCTACGCCAAGGCCGGGGTCAGATGACGACACCTCACGCATCAGGTTCGCCACAGAGGACAACTATGAAGAACGGGCTGGGCATGAAGAACAGGCCGGGCATGAAGCAAACGCTGGGCTTGGTAGGCACGTTGCTCCTGGCTTCCGCCTCCTCCGCGGGCGCGGACGAGGCGGAGCACCTCGCCATGGCGCGGGTGCGTCTGACCACTGAGCCTTCAGTGGCCCGGGGCTGCACACGCATCGGCCAAATCAGCGACGACTCCGTCAAGGACCTGAGAAGGAAGATCGTGCACGCAGGGGGCGACACGGGCGTGCTGTCGTTCAGCATCGACGACATGAAGACCATTCTCGCCCAGGTCTATCGCTGTCCCCCGCCCGGCAGCTCGTCGCCCAGGCCGAGCCCGCCGACCGCCGCGCCTCCCGCCCCACCGCCGCCTCCGGGGAAGCGCTGAAGAGACACGACCTAGCCCTTGAGGCCGCTCACGCGGGCGCCCTCGATGATGCGGCGGTTGGCGAGGAGGAAGACGACGAGCAGCGGCAGCGCGCTGAGGGTGGCCCCTGCCATGATGGGGCCATACGACTCGGAGCTGTAGGCGCCCCGCAGGAGCGCGAGGGCCACGGGGAGCGGGAACATCTCCGGCTTGTTCACCGCGATGAGCGGCCAGAGGAAATCGTTCCACGCCGATCGAAACGCGAAGATGGCGAGCGCGCCGAGGGCGGGCTGAGACAGCGGCAGGAGGATGCGCGTGAAGATGCGCCAGGGACCGGCGCCGTCGATCCGCGCCGCGTCCTCGAGCTCGGCGGGCATGGTCAGGAAGAACTGACGGAGCAGGAAGACGCCGAAGGCGAAGGTCATGGCGGCTTCCGGCACGATGAGCCCCTGGTAAGTGCTCAGCCAGCCGAGGCGGTGGGTCAGGATGTACTGAGGCACGAGCACGACCGCGTTGGGAATCATCAGGCTTCCCACGAGCAGCGCGAAGATCACATTCCGGCCCCGGAAGCGCATGCGCGCCAGGGGGTACGCGGCCATGGCGCTCGTCAGGACGACCAGGGCCACCGTCCCCACCGAGACGATCGCGCTGTTGACGAAGGCGCGGCCGATCCGCGCCGTTCGTGAGCTGCTGAAGAGAACCTCGCCGTAGTGCACGAGCGTGGCCGGCCACGGGATCCATTCGGGCGGCACCCGGATGATGTTCTCGGTCAGCTTGAGCGAGGTCACGAGGACCCAGACGGCGGGCAGGAGCCACAGGATGGCGAAGCCAGCCATCAGCACGCTCAAACCCGACCGCCGAGACCGCCCGAGCCGAGCCCGCATCGGCTCAGTACTGCGTGTGCCCGCGCAGCAGCCGGAACTGGAGCAGGGAGAACACGAGAATCAGCGCGAAGAGCACCCAGGCCATCGCGGAGGCGGAGCCGAAGTGGAAGAAGTTCTGGAAGGCCGTCTCGTAGAGGTGCTGGACCACCGTGCGCGTGGCATCGCCCGGCCCGCCCTGGGTCAGGATGAACACCTGCCCGAAGATCTGGAACGAGCCGATCACGTGAGTGACGAAGACGAAGAGGAAGACCGGGCGGAGTAAGGGCAGCGTGATCGCCCAGAAGGCGCGAGCGCCGCCCGCTCCGTCGAGGGCGGCCGCTTCGTAGAGCTCGCGCGGTATGTCTTGAAGGCCGGCCAGGTAGATCACGAGATAGTAGCCCGTCACCCACCACACCGAGGTGACGATGATCGCCCACATGGCGGTGGTGGGATCGGCGAGCCAGGAGCGGACGGGAATCCCGAGGGCCTTCAGGTAGTAGTTGAAGGGCCCGACCACCGGATCGAGGAGCCAGAGCCAGGTCAGCCCCACCGTGACCACGGAGAGCGTGAAGGGAAAGAAGAACGCGCTCCTGAGGAACGTGCGCAGGGCGATCCCCCGATTGAGAGCGACGGCCAGCAGCAGCGGAATGGCCAGGATGGGCAGCGTGCTCGCGACGGCATAGAAGGCCGTATTGACGAGGCTCGTGTGGAAGCGCGTGTCCTCGAGGAGCCGTTCGTAGTTCGCGAGCCCGACGAAGGCATACTGGGCGCGCCCCAGCCGCGCGTTCGTGAAGGAGAGGCGCAGCCCGTCCAGAAGCGGGTACACGCGAAAGGCCACGAACAGCGCGAGCCCCGGCGCCAGGAAGAGATAGGGCGTCAGCGTGCCTCTGCGGACCAAGCCCACTAGGCCGCGCCGGGTCGGTGGCCGGGACGGCCCGCTGGACAGCTCGCCCGTTTTCAGCGGTCTAGTCTGGTAAGGCGTTGATTTGCCGAGCGAGATCCTGCATGGCGGCGGCCGCCGGCTTCTGGCCGATGTAGACGCTCTCGATCACGGGACGCGTCAAGTTCTCCGCGGCCACCCACTTCGGAGTCGGCTGCCCGCCCTGCCAGTTCGGTGCCTGGGCGAGGAGGGTGCGCAGGACCGGATCCCCCGTGATGCGCGGGTCAGAGTGTGGCTTGCGGAGGGCCGAGACCTGCCCCGCCTTCAGCGTCCACTCCGCCACGTGGTCGCTGATCCAGCGCATGTACGCCCACGCTGCGTCGCGCTTGGCGTTGTCGGCGGCCTTGGGCTTGGGGAAGGTGAACTGGTGAGGCATCGACCACACGACGGGCTGCTTGAACAGCTTGGGGACGGGGCTGACGGCGAAGTCCACTTTCGCCTCGCGAAGCCCGGTGAAATTCCACGAGCCAGCGATCCAGATGCCGAGCTTGCCCGCGATGAAGGCGTCCCGGCAGTTGGCATTGGCGGGCAGCGCGACCTTGTGCTGGGCGTGGATGGCTCCCCAGAACTCCGCGACCTCGATGGCCGCGGGCTCCGCCAGCGCGGAGCGCTTGAGGTCGGCCGCGTAGACGTTCGCGCCGTTCTGCCAGAGGAGGTTCTGGAAGCCCCACGTGTACTTCCCCGGGTTCACGGTGCCGATGGAGAATCCGAAGGTGTCGCCCTTGGTGATCTGCTTGGCCATGGCGAGCAGCTCGTCCCGGCTCGCGGGAACCTTCGGCTTGCCGTCGGACCCGACGAGGCCGGCCTCGCGCATCACCTTGACGTTGAGATAGAGAAGATGCTGCGGAACGTCCAGAGGCAGCGCATACCGCTTCCCCTGGTACACGCCGCCCTGCCAGGTGGAGGGAAGGTAATCGTCGGCCCGAAATCCCTTGGCCGTCGCCCGGCTCTCATCGATTGCTTCCAGCACGCCGTCGTTGGCGAAATGCGGCACCTCGATGGTGTGGATCAAGGCGAGGTCGGGGCCCTGGCCGGCCGGAACCGAGACCTGGAGCTTGGCGTAGAGGTCCGCCCACGGGATGCGCTGCTGCTCGATGCGGATGCCCGTGTCCTTGGTGAACTGGTCGATCAGCTCGTCCATGATCTTGCCGTCCGCGCCGGTGAGCCCGTTCCAGTAGCTGATGGTCGGCTTGGGCTGGGCGGAGGCGCGGCGCGTGAGCACGGGAAGCGAGGCGGTGGCGCCCGCGGCGGCCCGAAGGAATGCGCGACGGTCGACCTTGGTCGGGGTCTGGTCCATGACTCCTCCTCTCCGAGGAGCGATGCGCGCCTGGAATGATCGCGCACCGCGGAACACGACGACGCGGCCTCCGATCGAGGCCGGTGCGACTATAGCCAGCGCCTCGATAGCAGTCAACATCCGCCCGCGACGTCGGGCACGGATCGCCCCTCACCCTGCCCTCTCCCCCGATGGGGGAGAGGGATGAGAAACACAGCCACGGCCACTCTGAGCTAGACTTCGGCGGCGGAAGACTTCGAGCCTCGAGAGGAGCGCCATGGCCCGGATCGGCATCGACCTGCATCGCCGCGTCGGCAGCGTGGATCGGCGCATCTTCGGAAACTTCATCGAGCATCTCGGCCGCTGCATCTACGGCGGGATCTTCGAGGAGGGCTCCTCCCTGAGCGACCCGCGCGGCTACCGGCTCGATGTCCTGGAGGCGGTCCGCCCCCTCCGCGTGCCCGTGCTGCGCTGGCCGGGGGGCAACTTCGTCAGCGGCTATCACTGGCTCGACGGTGTCGGGCCCATCGACGCTCGCCCGCGCCGGTCCGAGCTCGCCTGGTACGCCGAGGAGTCCAACCGCTTCGGCACCAACGAGTTCATCGAGTATTGCCGCCGCATCGGGGCTGAGCCCTACATCTGCGTCAACATGGGCACCGGCTCCATGGACGAGGCCCAGGCCTGGGTCGAGTACTGCAACGGCACCGGCAATACCTCCTGGGCGAACCTGCGGCGTCAGCACGGGCATCCCGAGCCCCATGGGGTCCGCTACTGGGGGCTCGGCAACGAGATGTACGGCGGCTGGCAGATCGGCAGCCTCAGCGCCGAGGACTACGTCAAGAAGGCCCGCACCTTCGCCCTGGTCATGAAGCGGACGGATCCCACCATCGAGCTCATCGGCTGCGGGCACAACGGCTGGAGCGACTGGGACGCCATCGTTCTCGAGGGTCTGGCCCCGATCGTGGACTACCACAGCATTCATCTCTACACGGGCCAGCCCGATCACTACGCGAATGTCTTCCAGTCGCACCAGGCGGAGCGGGCGGTCCGCATCTGCTCGGCCCTCATCGAGCAGGTCCGGCTGACCCAGCGGATCGCCCATCCGATCCACATCGCCTTCGACGAGTGGAACGTCTGGTACCGCACCCGCAGCCACGAGGATCGCGTGGGCGGCGTCGAGGAGCGCTACAATCTCTCCGACGCCCTCGCCGTGGCCACGTACCTGAACGGCTTCATCCGGAACTGCCGGACTGTCCGGCTCGCCAACTTCGCCCAGCTCGTCAATGCGATCGCCCCGATCTTCACGAGCGCGACGGGGCTCTTCCGGCAGACGATCTATCACCCGCTGCGTCTCTACGCGGAGCACACGCTCTCGACAGCCCTCGACGTCCAGGTCGACGGTCCCACCTACGATCTGCCCGCCGATCGGGAGCAGGACGTGATCGGGCGTGTGCACCACGTGGCCGACCTCGGCCCGTTCTCCCTGCTGGACGCCTCCGCGACCTGGGATCCTGCCACCGGCCAGCTCACCCTCGCCGTGGTGAATCGCGATCGCGAGCGTAGCCACCTCGCGACCATCGATCTCGGCGGCGCGACGGTGACGGGCGGGCTCCTCGTCTCCGACGTCACCGGCCCCGACGTGGGCGCCGTTAACTCCTTCGAGCGCCCGGACGTGGTCTGCGTTCAGGAACGACGGCGCGAGGTCGGGGGGGCCACGCTCGACTACGACTTTCCCGCGCATTCCCTGAGCGTCCTGAGGATGCAGGTCCGCTGACCCCTCGTTGACAGTCACCTCTCCCCTGTGGTGTAGTTCGCGCGTCGTCCGGACGTGAGAGACGTGATCTGGCCCGAGCGGCGACAGAGCCGAGGGAGACGCGATGAAGCGACTCATGGTCCTCGTCGGTTTCGTACTGATGGTGGCGGCCGTCCTCGGGAGCGCGCCCCCGCGCGCCGCCGCCCAGGAACCCATCAAGATCGGCGTCATCTACGGATTGGGCGGAGCCGCTGCCCCCTACACCAAGCCTGCCGTCACCGGCCACGAGATGGCCGTCGAGGAGATCAACGGCAAGGGAGGGGTGCTCGGGAGAAAGCTCCAGCTCGTCATCCGCGACGACCAGTCGAAGCCCGACGTGGGAGTGCGCGAGGCCCGCGACCTCATCCTCAAGGAGAAGGTCAATTTCCTCACCGGCATCATTCACAGCGGCGTCGCCCTGGCCGTCTCGGAGGTGGCCAAGGAGTACAAGACCATTCTCCTCGTCTCCATCGCCAAGACGGCGGCCTTGACGGAGGACAAGGGACACCGGTACGCCTTCCGCTCGACGTCCAACACCCTCATCGAGGGACGCGCGGCGGCCATCCTGATGGCCCAGCAGCCGTTCAAGCGGTACGCCATCGCCGGCCCCGATTACGAGTACGGGCACCGGATGGGCGAGGACTTCGTCACCCAGCTGAAGAAGCTCCGGCCCGACGTGCAGATCGTGACCGAAGTGTGGCCGAAGCTCGGTGAGCGCGACTTCACTCCTCACATCAATGCCCTGCTCCAGGCCAAGCCGGACATGGTCTTCTCGTCCATCTGGGGCGGCGATCACATCGCCTTCGTCAAGCAGGCCAAGCCGTACGGCTTCTTCAGCAAGACCCAGTACCTGGCCATCGGCCAGGGCGACCTCGACGTGGTCGTCCCTCTGGGGGCGGAGGCGCCGGAGGGCATGTGGGTCTCGTCCAACTACACCTTCTACCATCCGGACTCGCCGGCCAACCGCGACTTCGTGGCCAAGTACAAGGCCCGCACGGGCGACCTGCCGCCCTCGGGAGCCGCCTTCGGGTATACCTCCACCTACTTCCTCGCCGAGGCGATCCGCAAGGCCAAGAGCACGGAGACGGAGAAGGTGGTGGACGCGCTGGAAGGGCTCACGGTGGAGACGGTCCATGGACCCTTGACCATCCGGGCGTACGACCACCAATCCAACAAGGGACAGTATTTCGGTCGGCTCAAGAAGGCGCCCGAATACCCCTTCCTGATCATCGGCGATCTCCAGTACATCGGCGGCGAGAAGACCATGCGCACCTTGGACGAGGTCAAGGCCCTGCGGGGCCAGAAGTAGCTCCACGGCCGCCGTCGTAGGCCCGAGCGGGCGCCATGCTTGACCTTGGCATCCTCGGCGATCCCGCCTTCGTCGTGGTGCAGTGCCTGAACGGGCTCACCCAGGCGATGTTTCTTTTCCTCATCGCCTCGGGCCTCACCCTCATCTTCGGCGTGCTCGGCGTCTTGAATTTCGCGCACGGCTCGCTCTACATGCTGGGCGCCTACCTGAGCTACACCATCGCCTCGCTCTTCGTGGGCCGGCCCTCTGCGTTCTGGGTGGCCCTCGTCCTGGGCTCCCTCGGGGTCGCCCTGGCGGGCGGGCTCATCGAGGCCATCTTCCTCCGCCCCGTCTACCGGCGCGCGGAGCTGGACCAGCTGCTCGTCACCTACGCCCTCGTGCTCATCATCGGCGACGTCGTGAAGTTCGCGTGGGGCCCCGACAACCGGTCCATCTCGCGCCCGGCCATCCTCGCGGGATCGGTGCTCGTCGGCGGCCGGGACTTCCCGACCTACAACCTCGTGGTCATCGCCCTGGGCCCCCTGGTGGCCGCCGCCCTGTGGCTCCTCCTCACGCGCACGCAGTTCGGTCGGCTCATCCGCGCGGCCGCCAGTGATCGCGAGATGGTGGGCGTGGTCGGGGCGGACGTCTCCCGGCTCTTCACGGGCGTCTTCGTGCTCGGAGCGTGGCTGGGCGGACTGGGAGGCGGGCTGGCCGCGCCCGTGGGCGCCATCTACCCCGGGATGGACGTCGAAGTCATCGCCGAATCGTTCATCGTGGTCGTGGTGGGCGGCATGGGCAGCCTGACCGGCACGCTCCTCGGCTCCCTCATCATCGGCCAGCTCAATGCCTTCGGCATCCTGTTCTTCCCCCGCTTCGCCCTCCTCTTCGTCTACGTGTTGATGGTGGTCGTGCTCGTGGTGCGTCCCTGGGGGCTGCTGGGCAAGCCCCACACGCGCTGAGAGGCACGGATGGTTCTCGCGCGAAGAACAGCGGTGGCGACGGCGGCAGTGGCGCTCCTCGCCGTGCCGCTGGGGCTGCCGAAGTTCTACCTCCTGCTCGCGACCGAGATCCTGATCATGGGTCTCTTCGCCATGGCCTTCAACCTGCTCCTCGGCTATGCCGGCATGGTCTCCTTCGGACACGCGGCGTTCTACGGCGTGGGCGCGTACACCTGCGGCCTCCTCCTCAAGAAGGCGGATGTCCCCTTCGCGATGTCGTTCCTCGCCGCCCCCGTGGTGGCGGCCGCCGTGGCCCTGCTCTTCGGACTGCTCTGCATCCGTCTCACGCGCATCTACTTCTCCATGCTCACCCTGGCCTTCTCGCAGATCGTGTGGGCCATCGCCTTCAAGTGGTACAGCCTCACGGGCGGCGACAACGGGCTCATCGGCATCCCGGTCCCGAGCGCCCTCGCGGATCCGCGCGCCCTCTATCTCTTCACCGTGGCCATCGTCGTGCTCGTGGGCGGGCTCCTCTGGCGCCTCGTCAACGCGCCGTTCGGCCGGACCCTCCTGGCCGTCCGGGAGAACGCCGAGCGCGCGGAGTTCGTGGGCATTCACGTCCGGCGTGTCCAGCTCGCCGCCTTCGTCATCTCGGGCGCGGTGTCGGGACTGGCGGGGGCGCTGTTCTCCCTGTTCAGCCGCGGCGCTTTCCCGGACTACGCGTACTGGACCAAGTCCGCCGAGGTCTTGCTCATGACGCTCCTGGGCGGGCCTTACGTGTTCCTCGGGCCCGCCCTCGGCGCGGCCATCCTGATCGCCTTGAACTCCGTCGTGACCTCCTTCACCGAGTACTGGCCGGTCGTCCTCGGCGCCGTTCTCCTCGTGCTGATCTATGTCTTTCCCGGTGGGGTGACGCGGCTCTTTCTCGTGGGACCGACGGCGCCCGCTCGGGCGCCCGGCGAGCCCCGCTGATGGCTGGGCCCCTCCTCGAGGTGGCGGGCCTCAAGCGCTCCTTCGGCGGCTTTCAGGCCCTGGGCGGCGTGAGCTTCCGGGTCGAAGCGGGCGAGATCTCGGCGGTGATCGGGCCCAACGGCGCGGGCAAGACGACCCTGTTCAATGTCATCACCGGGCACCTGGCGCCGGACTCGGGACGGGTAGGCTTTGCCGGCCGGGACATCACCGGCCAGCCGCCCCACGCGATCTGCCGCCTCGGGCTGGCGCGCTCGTTTCAGCGCACCAATATCTTTCCGCGTCTCTCCGTCTTCGAGAACGTGCAGATCGCCATTCTCTCGCACGAGCGGCGCGCCTATGGCTTCTGGACGGGGGCCCAGGACCTCGGACGGGACCGCACCATGGAGATTCTCGAGGACGTGGGGCTGGCCTCGCGGGCGGCCGACCCGAGCGGCAGCCTCTCCTACGGCGATCAGAAGCAGCTCGAGCTCGGCATCGCGCTCGCCCTGGAGCCCACCCTCCTCCTTCTCGACGAGCCGACGGCCGGCATGTCCCCGCAGGAGACCCGGACGAGCGTGGCCCTGGTGGCGCGCATCGCGCGCGAGCGGAAGCTCACCGTGCTCTTCACCGAGCACGACATGGACGTCGTCTTCTCGGTGGCGCAGAGGATCCGCGTGCTCCACCAGGGGCGCCTCATCGCGGAAGGCGCGCCCGAGGAGATCCGGGGCCTCGCCGAGGTCAAGCGCGTGTATTTCGGCGAGGGCGCGATCAGGACACGCCGGGCGCCGTGATGCTCGAGGTGCGGGACCTCCACGCGAGCTATGACCTGAGCCAGATTCTGTTCGGGGTGGGCCTCGAGGTCCACGAGGGCGAGGCCGTGTGCATCCTCGGGCGCAATGGCGTGGGCAAGACGACGACGCTCCGGAGCATCATCGGCCTCACCCCGCCCCACCGGGGCCAGGTCCTCTTCGACGGCACGGACATCACGGGATGGCCGCCCTACCGTGTCTCGCGCCGGGGCATCGGCTTCGTGCCCCAGGACCGTCGCATCTTCGCGGACCTCTCCGTGCGAGAGAACCTGGAGGTCGCGCGCCGGGCCCTGGCCACGAGCGCGCCGGCCTGGACGGTGGAGCGCATCTACACGGCCTTTCCCATCCTCGCCCAGCTCGACCGACGCCGCGCGGGCTATCTCTCGGGAGGCGAGCAGCAGATGCTCGCGGTCGGACGCGCTCTCATGGGCAATCCGCGCCTCCTCATCCTGGACGAGCCCTCCGAGGGTCTGGCTCCCCTGATCGTGGAGACGCTCGCCGACCAGATCGCCGTCCTCAAGGAGGAGGGCATGACCATCCTGATGGCGGAGCAGAATCTGGCCCTCGCCCTCGCCCTCGCCGACCACATCTGCATCCTCGACAAGGGATCGGTCCGCTTCTTCGGCCGCGTCGCGGAGTTCTCCGCCAACGACTCCCTTCGGAAGGAATATCTGGTCGTCTAGCAGGCGGGCGAGAGGTCTAGGTTCTGGGCCTGGGGAAGACGAAGCGCTGCTCCGCTGCGTCCTTGGGCCAGACCACCTTGGGCTTCTGGCCGAGGATCTGGAGCATGGCCGTGCTCGCGTTGGGATTGTCGCCCGTCTCGTTGAAGACCACTGGCCCCGTGGAGACGGTCACGCCGCCCGCGAAGCTCGTCTTCTTGACGGCGGCGACCACGGCGTCGGGATCGGTCGTGGCCGCGCGCTCCAGGACATCGGCGATCACGAGCATCCCCTCGTACGAATAGGCGGCGCTGGCGTCGAAGTTCCGCCCCCCGGACCGCTTCAGGTACTCGGGAGCGATCCGCTGGGTGGCGGGGAGCCGGTAGTTCGCGTACACCGTGCAGTCCATCACGTACTCGATCCGCTCCTTGAGCTGCTGGATCTGCCGCGTCTCGTAGAGCCCGGGCGCGCCCGGGCTGATGATGCCCATCACGTCCACGCGCTGCTTGACCAGCTCGTCGAGGAGCAGGATGGCGGTGGCGGGACGCGTCACCGGCGCGATGATGTCGGGCTTGGCGGAGCGGGCGCGCGCGACCTCCGTGGCGAGGTCGACGGCGTTCTCCGGATACGGGATCACGTCCACGATCTCGAAGCCGGGGGTGGCCGCCTTGTGGGCGATCTGGAAGCTCTCTGTCTGCGTCTTGCCGAAGAGATCGTTGGAGTACAGGACCACCAGCCGCTTGGGGCTGACGCCGGCCTCGCGGAAGATCTCCGTCATGTAGCGCACGGCATTGCGTCCGAAGATCGCGCTGCCCGGGAAGATCCGGTAGACGTACTGCAGCTTCTGCTGTCCCTCGCGGACGGACTTGGCGATGTTGGCGGTGGGGGCGTCGGCGGCCGTGATGTCGATGATATAGGGCACGCGACGCTGCTGGGCAAGAGCGGCGATGGAGGCGACGTGCGCCGAGTGATAGCCGCCCGTGAGGAGCTGGGCGCCGGAGTTGATCAGTCGCTCCGCTTCCGAGCGGGCGACGTCGGGCTTGGTCTCGCTGTCCGCGTGCAGCAGCTCGAGACGGGCGCCCCCCATGGACTTGATGCCGCCCGCGGCGTTGATGGCCTCCGCGGCCATCTGCGCCCCGAGCTTCGAATCCTGGCCGACCTCCGCCATGGGACCCGAGACCGGGCTGACCATGCCGACCTTGATCGTGCGCGGCTGGGCCCGGAGGAGCGAGGGAAAAGCGGTCACGCCGACGGCCGAGGCCGTGGCTCCGCGAAGAAATGCGCGTCGACCTACGGGCATGGCCATCGCTCCTCCTTGAGTGGCTCGCGCCTCGAGAGGCTCGCGCGACGACCGGTCTGCGCGCTTCAGGGCCGGGCGGCCACGGACGGCGCCTGTTCCCCGAAGACGGGATTGACCGTCCGGTCCACCAGCGACGCCTCGCCCTCCGTGGGAAGCTGCTCCGAGTAGTTCTGGGCGCCGTCGATGTCGTGCTCCCACACCTCGCGCGGCAGCTCGTACAGGACCTCGATGCCGTGCCCATCCGGATCGGAGATGTACACGCTATGGGTCATGCCGTGGTTGGTGCGCCGATGAAACGGCACACCCTTGGCCTGTAGAAATTCCAGCTGCTTGAGCCACGACTCGCGGTCCGGCCAGGCGATGGCCACGTGGTTGATCCCGGTCCGGCTCGGCATCAGGTCCCACTTCTCGCGGTCCCCGCCGTTCGTCTCGGCCTCCTGGACTTCGGCCAGGGCGAGGTCGTGATGGGTCACGTGGCCCTCGGCGTCGAGGCCGCTGTAGAAGCGCATCTTCGGCCGCTTGCGCCCCGGTATGGGCTTGAGCTCGGCCACGCAGCGGAAGCCGATGATCTCGGTCCAGAACCGATGCGACGCTTCCAGGTTCCGCACGTTCAGGACGAGGTGATTGATTCCGCGCGGCGCTTGAGCCTGCGCTTCCGTATTTTCCTTGGACATGTGATGTCCCTCCGTTACCCGACCGCATCATGGCAACCCAGCCCCGCTCCCGGAAGCAGCCGGGGCGGAAGCAGCCATCATCCTACCTTGAGCCGTTCACCGATACCAGGATTCCGAGGCTTCCGTTCTGCGGGGGCTCACTTCATGGGTGAGGCGGGAGCCGGGTTCAGGATCACGGAGCGCATCTCGATCAGGAGGGGCGAGGACTTGCCGAGGAATGCCTGCCATTCGGGGTCCTGCATCACCTGCCCGCGCACGGAGGCCCGGTGGTTCAGATCGCGATACGCCCACATGTGCACGACCTCGTTGAGCTGGCCCGCTTCCGTCTGCCAGACCCCCACGTTGGTGGAGTACTTCTCGCGGACCGGCATGATCGCCTTGAAGTGGCCCAGCCACTCCCCCGCCTTGCCCACCTGCGTGCGATACCAGCGGAGCTCGTAGAGATGGCCGGGCTCGACGGGCGGCTTGAAGGGAAGCTGGACGGACAGGATCTTGTTCTCCTGGGCCTGGAGCATGGGCCGGATCTGCGGGACGTAGCCCTTGGTCCACTCGTCGTTCTTCGACAGCTCGCCCCGCAGCCGATCCCGCTCGTCGAGGCTGGGATAGTTCCAGAGATGGACGAACTGGTTCAGGAGGCCGAACTCGGTCGTCCACGAGCCCTCGAGCTTCCCGTACTTGTCGCCCCGGACCTTCCGGCCGACCTGCTCGTTCAGCTTCAGGTACTCGCCCTGCTTGCCCGGCATCAGCGTGTAGGTGCGCAGCTCGTGGATCATGGCCTGCTCCTTTCTCTCTGGCTATCGGTTCCGCCGCGAAGAGGCTCCGTGGGCGCGATCCCGGCTAAGTCTAGGCCAAGTCAGGCGGCTGAAAAAGGCCCATCTGCGGCGATGAGCGCTTGCGCGAAGAGGCCTAACCGCTCAGCCAGGATCATCCACCACCTAACCAATCATAAGACGGCGCCCTCGGGCGCCGCCTCCCATCTGGACCTTTTTGAGCCGCCTGTCAGCTATTACATCTTGACGCGGAGGTGGCGGCTCCGTACCCTGGCCGGCACCTGCTCCGGCCCGCCATGCGACGGAGACCGGAGCCGCTCATTACACTGCCACCGGGAGGCTCTCATGTGCGTCGATGATGATTCCTATCCCCCGATTCGCCCCATCGCCGGCGGCTCGGCCGGCTCCCGAGATTTTCGCCTCGTCTCCGCAGACGGCACGCGCTTCATGGCCCACGCGGCCCGGGCGAGCGCGCCCACGGGCGCCGGCATGGTCGTGATTGCGGACGTGCGCGGCCTTCACCCCTACTACAAGGAGCTCGCCGACCGCTTCGCCGAGGTGGGCGTGGATGCCGTGGCCTTCGATTTCTTCGCCCGCACCGCCCCCTCCGACGATCGCAGCGAGAGCTTCGACTTCATGTCCCAGGTGCCGCTCACGAAGCCCGAGACCCTGCAGGCGGACATCGCGGCCGCAGCCGCGTACTTGCGCGGCTCGGAAGGCGGCGGCGTCCGGTCGCTCTTCTCCGTGGGCTTCTGCTTCGGTGGAGCGATTTCCTACCTCCAGGCGGCGAGCGGGCTCGGGTATGCCGGGGTGATCGGATTCTACGGCTGGCCCAACGGATTGAAGCGGTGGCCCGACCGCCCGAAGCCGGTCGACGCGGTCAGCCGCTATACGTGCCCCGTCCAGTCGCTCTTCGGCGGGGCCGACGAAGGCATTCCGCAGATCGACGTCGACGCGTTCGACGCGGCCTGCCGCAAGGCGGGGGTCAAGCACGATCTCAAGGTCTATCCGGGCGCGCCCCACAGCTTCTTCGACCGCAAGTACGCGGAGTTCGCGGAGGCTTCGGCCGACGCGTGGGGCCGTGTCCAGGAGTTCGTGCGGCAGTACACCAAAGGCTGAGTCGAAACAGCTACCTGGTGGCCATCACCTGACAGGCTGCTTGAGTCACGCGGTCGATCGCTTCTTGCCTGCTCTTGGGAGAGGGCATGGCGGGGGGCGGGGGGAAAAGCGGCCTGCCGAAGTCCGCCTTGACGGCCCAGCTGACGTTCTGCGGCAGGATGCTCGGCGCTCTGAGCAGCGGAATGATGGCGGTGATCGAGCTGACCACGCCCACGACCGACCCGTCGCCCGTGACCACCGGTCCACCTGAATTGCCAGGCTGGACCGGCACGGTCATCTGAAGGAAAGCCGTTTCCGCGTCAGGCCCCGATACGGCGCTCACGGCTCCGTCGGAGAGCCTGGAGGCGGCAGCGGCGGCGCCGGCGGCGGGGAAGCCCACGGTGAAGATCGGGTCCCCCAGCTCGACCCCACGCGCCTCTCGCATGTTGAGATACGCGGGAGCGGCAAGAGAGGTCTTCAGGACGGCGAGATCCTGGCCGCGGGCACTGTTGCTGATCGTGGCCGCCGCGGGCTCGCGGCCGGGGCACCTCACGAGGATCGAGCGCGCCCCTTCGACGAGGTGCAAGGCGGTGAGGAGCACGCCGTCGGGCCGAACGAAGAATGCGGTGCCCAGGCTCGAAGCCGCCGTGGGCACCAGCTGAGGAGCAGGCGCCGGACGAGGGGGAGGCGGCGGCTGGGTCGCCACCGGTGTCGGCGGCGGCGAGGGCGGAACCGGCCGGGGAGCGGTCGGCGGCGGCGGAGCCACGGCCGTCGGCGGGATCACCGGAGTCGGTTGGGCCACGGGAGCCGGCGGAGCGGTGGGCGTCGGGGGAGCAAAGGGCGTCGACTGACCGAAAGGTGTCGGCTGAGCGGCCACCGGTCCGGGCTGGGGGTTGGCGAGCTCCGCGGCGACGCGGCCGGGGGCGCTCCGGAGCTGGTCCTCGAGATTCTCCGCATGCTCCCGATAGCCCTCGCGCCGGAGGACGGCGACGCCCGCGAGCACCGACTCCTTGATCTCGTCGAGACCGCCCGGCTCATAGCTCTTCTCTCGCAGTCGAAAGACCTGCCATTCGTAGAGATCTCTCGCCATGTCGAGGTTGAATCGCTCGCCGTGCAGCATCGTCCGGTAGAATCCGCACCGGCCACGGAACTCGAGAGCGAGGGCCTCGAAGAAACCCACGGAGTGGATGTATTCGAGGGCGGCGGCCTGGCACCTGTCCCAGTCCCCCATCGCGGCCGACTCCTGGATCCGTCGAGCGGAGAGCCACACCTCGGGATTGACCACACAGGGCAGCGTCAACGTGATCTGTCGACCGCCCCTCGCCACCACCACCTTGTGCGGCACGACGGGGCCCGCGGCGGAGGGGGGAAGCGGTCGACCGTCCAGGCTCGCGACGGGAATCTCCTCCGCGCTGATGATGCGGTCGCCGCGTCGAAGGCCCGCCCGCTCCACCCATTCCGAGGTGGCGAGAACCGTGAGCTGCTGGCCGCTCAGATATCCGACTTCGCACTTGGGAGGCCGCGGCTTCTCGCGGAGAAAATCGATGAGGCCCTGGCGGGCCTGAGCCTTGAACGTGTCCGCCTCCTGGCGCTGTCGCGCCAGCGCCGCGGACGGCGTCGATTCAGAGGCAGGAGGAATGTTGCCGCGGGAGGCGCAGCCCAGCGCGGCCGCGGCGACCCCGCCGACCACGCATATCCAGTGCAGGCAGCGCTTGACCACTCGAGCCTCTCATACGGGACCAGGTTGGGTCAGACAGGACGAGTTCTCCCGTAAATGGGGAAGCCATCATAGCAGACTCCGCGCCGCGCAGCGCCCGTTGTCCCCGTCGTCTCCGGGCCGTTCCGACAGCTCGCGAGTGGTTCGGGGCCCGGAGCAACGGTAAGAGAGACCGGGTAGTTTCGTCGTCCCGTGGCTCTCCGTCAGACCCTCTGGGGCCTTCCCCCGATGAAGCGAAAGACGGCAAGCAGGACCATCGCCCCGACCACCGCCATGACGAAGCCCGCGGAGTCGCCTTCCCCATAGAGCCCCATGATGCGCCCGAGAAATCCTCCGATCAGGGCTCCGACAATCCCCAGAACGACGGTGAAGATGAAGCCCCGGGGATCTCTGCCGGGCATGAGGAACTTCGCCACGATCCCCACGATCAGACCGAATACGATCCACATCAACACGCTCATAATCCGCCTCCCTCGTTAGATTGGTAGAGCCGTCCGTCTTCGACAACCTGATCACGGAGCAATTGCCATGCCGCGCGCAGCGGGTGGGCACGCGCTTTGCTTACTCGAGCGACGACAGCTCATCAGCTCACTCATAGCGGCGCGGGCACATGTCACGCGCCAGGAGGACACGATGCGCGGCCAGAAGACGACACGCCACAGCACACGAGGGAGCACCCGGCGGCCGGCGGAGAAAGACGCGATCGCCCTGCTCAAGGAGGATCACGAGAAGGTTCGGGAGCTCCTTGGCGAGCTCGAGGAAACTACCAGCAAGGCCACGAGCCGGCGGCAAACCTTGCTCAAGAGCATCGAGCAGGAGCTCAAGATCCACACGAAGATCGAGGAGGAGATCTTCTATCCCGCCTTCCGCGACGCCTCCTCGAAGGAGGACGACAAGAAGCTCTACTACGAGGCCCTCGAGGAGCACCACGTCGTCGACATGGTCCTTCCCGAGATCAAGAAGATCGATGCCGGCTCCGACGAGTTCGCGGCCAAGGCCAAGGTCTTGAAGGACCTCGTGGAGCACCACGCCGAGGAGGAGGAGACAGAGATGTTCCCGCGGGCGCGCAAGCTCATGGACCGCGAGGAGCTGCTCCAGCTGGGCCAGCAGATCGCCCAGGCCAAGGAGTCGATGACCGGAGGCATCCTGACGAGGCTGACAGAGATGGTCCGCAGCTAGGAGCCGCCTCGGGGTCAGTACGGGCACTGGCACTGGGGCAAGCTGCTTCGCAGCTTGCCCCAGTGCCCTTGACTTTTCTGGGTCCTCCCCCGACAGTGTGGGCACCGCTCGAGCAGCACGATTCCACCCACGTGCCCGGCGGCGGAGCGCCATGACGATCGCCGTCAATGCCAGAAACGGGGCGCGCGAGTTCGAGTGCCAGCCCGGGGAGAAGATTCTCCACGCCGGCCTGCGAAGCGGACTCGAGCTGCCCTACGAGTGCGCCACAGGCACCTGCGGCTCATGCAAGGCGCGGCTCGTCAGCGGCCGGACCGTGAGCGAGTGGCCCGACGCCCCCGGCGGCCGCTACCTGAAGAGCGAGGCCGAGCTCCTCATGTGCCAGTGCGTGGCCCATGGGGATTGCGCGCTCGAGATCGCGGCGCCATTGAGAGAGCGCGAGGCGGGCGCCCCTGCTCCGCGCGCGCTCGCGGGAACGGTGCGCGATCTGCGCCGGCTCACCCACGACGTGGCAGCCTTCGACGTCGACCTCGAGGGCGCCCTCGACTTCGAGGCGGGCCAGTTCGCGCTCCTCACCGTGCCGGGAATCGTGGGGGCCCGCGCCTATTCCATGGTCAACTACGATCGCCTCGCCCAGCGCCTGTCCTTCGTGGTCAAGAAGAAGCCCGGCGGCGCGGTCAGCGAGTGGCTCTTCGGCGAGGGCATCGAGGGCACACGCCTCGGCCTCTTCGCTCCCCTCGGCCACGCCACCTTCCACCCCGCCCTGCGCAAGCACGTGCTCTGCATCGCGGGAGGAAGCGGCATCGCGGGCATGATGTCGATCCTCTCCCACGCCTGCGCGGGCGGACACTTCGGCGACTGGGACGGGCACGTGTACTTCGGCGTCCGCACCGCGCGGGACGGCTTCTTCCTCGACGAGATGGAGGCCTTTCGCGCGCGCTACCCGGATCGGCTCGCCGTGACGGTAGCCCTCTCCGACGAGGAGGTTCCCGCCGCACTGGTCGCCGCCTATCCTCGGTTCGCCTTCGAGCGCGGCTTCGTGCACGCGGTGGCCGGCGAGAAGATGAAGGGCCGATTCACGGACGTCCGGGCGTACGTGGCGGGGCCACCCCCGATGGTCGATGCGAGCCTGCGCCTGCTCCTGCGTGAAGCGCGGCTGGCGCCCTCGGACATCCGGTACGATAAGTTCAGCTGACGGCGCGGCGGCACCACATCACATTCAACCAAAGGAGCGGCGATGGGCCAGTACGAGTGTCACGTGTTCGTCTGCACGAGCGGTGAAACCTGCCCGACCCAGGGCGACACCGAGCGTTTCGTGAAGATCCTCCGGGACGGAGCTCGTCAGGCGGGCAAGCAAAGCGCCGTACGCGTCAACAAGGCCGGCTGCTTCTCCCAGTGTGGTCACGGCCCCATGATCGTGATCTATCCCGATGACGTCTGGTACGGCGGGGTCCAGGAATCCGACCTCGAGGAGATCCTGACCTCGCACATCCTGGGGGGCCGGCCCGTCGAGCGGCTTCGCTACCGCCCCGGCGTGCCGGGGGCGAACAAGATGAGCGACGAGGAGATCGCGCGCGCCGCGGAAAGCCGGGCTCCCCGGTCGGACGCGGGACAAGGGCCGGCCGCGTGGAAGCGCGTGTGCGCGCGCGCCGACGTCCCCGCCAACGGCATGAAGCAGTTCTCCGTGGATGGTGTCGACGTCCTCATGGTCAACGCCGGCGATGCCTTCGTGGCCTGCCAGGCCATGTGCCCGCACGAGGCCGTTCCCCTCGAGGAGGGCATCCACGACGGGTCCACCCTGACCTGCATGGAGCACATGTGGCAGTTCGATCTCAAGACGGGAGCGCCCCTGGGCGACGCGCAGGAGGGGCTCAAGGAGTATCGGCTCAAGGAGGAGCACGGCGACCTGTACATCGCGCTCGAAGGCTGAGCCATGGCGCTTCGAGTGCGGCGGGTGGTCACGGGCCACGATCCGACGGGCCGGGCTATCGTGAAGATCGACGAGGTGTCGAGCAACGTCTTCACGGGGCGGCCGGGCGCGACGGCCTGCAACGTCTGGACCACCGAGGGCTTTCCCGTCAACAACGACGGCCAGGCCGACGACGGCCTGCGCAAGGCCGGCACCACGCTGAAGAGCGGCACGATCTTCCGCATCATCGAGTTCGCCCCGGGTCTCGCCGCGCGCAATCACCGGACGGACTCGATCGACTACATCGTCGTCATCTCGGGTGAGATCGACATGGAGCTCGACGATTCCCTCGTGCACCTGCGGGCCGGCGATGTCATGGTGCAGCGGGGGACGATCCACAACTGGGTCAATCGCGGCACCGACCCTTGCCTGCTCGCCGTCGTCCTCATCGACGCCAAGTCCGTCGAGGCGGGTGGGAAGGTCTTGCCCGCCGTCGGCTAGGCGGGACAGCGGATTCCGACCTCCACGTGAGCGAACGTACGGCCCGGAGCGAGGCGCGGCCCATGGCGGCGCGCACGAGGGGGAGCGGACCCGACGTCGTGCTCTTCCACGGCGGGATGGGGTGCTGGCGGCACTGGACACGGAACATCGAGCCGCTGGCCGAGCGCTTCACGGTGCACGCCCTGGACCATCCGTCGTACGGCGCGTCGGCCTCGGTGCCACGCGAGACGACGGGCAAGGAGTACCTGGATCTCGTGCATCGTCTCTTCCTGGAGATGCTCCCCGGGGATGCTCCGCTGCGCTTTGCCGGATTCTCCTTCGGCGGGGCCATTGCCGCGAACCTGGCCCGGCGCCTCGGGCCCCGCGTCACCCACCTGTGTCTCGTTTCTCCCGCGGGCTTCCCGCCGCGCACCTTCGGCGAGCGGCCCACGCGCAGCTACCGCGAGGCGGGCGATGATGAGCAGCTTTTCCGGGAGATCTGCCGCCACAACCTCCTCGTCAACATGCTGAGTGATCCCGCCAGCGTCACCGAGGAGGCCGTGGACATCCAGGCGTACGGCGTGCGCCACGCGCGCTTCAACAGCCGGAAGGTCAGCGGAGGCGGGACCCTCCTGGACGATCTCGCGCGCCTCGATGGCCGCGTGCGCCTGCTGTGGGGCGTGGGGGACGATTCGTCTTTTCGCCCCGCCGATCTCCTCATCGGAGAGATCGGCCGCGTGGTCGGCGATCTCGATCTCCATCGCATTCCCGCGGCCGGCCACTGGTCGGCCTTCGAGAACGCCGGCGAGGTCAACCGGCTGATGCTCGAGTTCTTCACGAGCTGAAAGGAGAGCGGACATGAGAGTGGTCGCGCGCAGGCTGACACTGGAAGAAGACGGCATTCCCGGCTACGTGGCGCATCCGGAGGGGGGCGGTCCGCGCCCCGGGGTGATGATGGTGCACCACGCGCATGGGGTGACCGCGGACTACAAGATCGACGCGTATCAGCTGGCCACCCTCGGCTTCAACGTGCTCGTGCCGAGCCTGTTCAACATGTTCGGGGTGCCGGGAACGAACCACATCGGCCAGGGCGCCGACCTCCAGGCCAAGCACTCCGACAGCGAGTTCCTCGTGAAGATGGACGAGGCCTGGCACTATCTCATCGAGCGGCTGAAGTCAGACCCGGCGCGCACGGCGTGCCTCGGGCATTGCCTGGGCGGCCGGCTCCTCATCCCCTTCGCGGCGGACCATCCCCAGGTGCGCGCCATCATCCTCTACTACCCGTCCGTCCGCGACGAGCCCGAGACATCGCACCGGCCCCGGCACGCCTTTGCCCTCGCGAGGACGCTCAGGTGCGCCTCCCTGGTGTTCTGCGCGGGCAAGGACTACATCGCCACGCCCGCCATCCAGGGCCCGCTCTGGCAGAGCTTCACCGCCAACGGCCAGCTCGTGGAGTGGCACTTCTTCTCGGACGCCAATCACGGCTTCCGTCATCCCGACAACGACGGCTACCAGCCCCACTACGCCGACCTCGCGTGGCCGCTCGTGACGAGCTTCCTGGAGCGCACCGTCTAGCGCGCGGACACGGTGATTGAATGAACGTCGGCCGCAGAGCCGTGCTGGCTGCAGGCGCAAGCTTCATCTGGGCGCCCCCCGTGCGACGGGTGCATGAGGTACGATGGGCGCCATGCGTCTGGCACGAATGATCCAGGCCGTCGATGCGCACGCCGCCGGCGAGCCCGGCCGCGTCATCGTCGGCGGCGTCCTGGACGTGCCCGGCACCACAATCCTCGAGAAGATGCGCCACCTGGAGGCGCATGGCGACGCCCTGCGCCGCTGCATGCTGCGCGAGCCCCGAGGCTATCCCGCCGCGAACTGCAACCTACTCTTGGCTCCCACCCACCCCGACGCGGACGCGGGCTTCGTGATCATGGAGCACGTCGAATATCCGGGGATGTCAGGCACGAACACGATCTGCACCGCCACCGTGCTGCTCGAGACAGGTATCGTGCCGATGCACGAGCCAGTGACGGAGCTGACACTGGAGGCGCCCGCCGGCTTGATCCGCGTGCGCGCCGCGTGCGCCCGCGGCAAGGTGACGAGTGTCACCTTTCGGAACGTCCCCGCCTTTGCGGTCTACCTCGATCGCGAGATCGAAGTGCCGCAGCTCGGGACGGTGACGGTGGACGTCGCGTACGGCGGGATGTTCTACGCAATCGCCGATGCCACCGCCTTGGGCTTGAAGCTGACGCCCGACGAGGGACGAGACATCGTGCGCATCACCGAGATGATCAAGGCGGCGGCGCGCGAGCAGCTCCCGGTGACGCATCCCGAGGAGCCGGGCTTCGCCGGCATCACAATCGCGCAGCTCTCTGGGCCGCCGTCGCGCGCCGATGCCGACATGAAGAACGTCGTCACGGTCTCCACGGGCCCGTTTGACTGGAGTCGCCCATCGACCTGGACCGGCGTGATCGATCGCTCACCGTGCGGTACCGGCACGTGCGCGCGCATGGCCACGTTGCACGCGCGCGGCCGACTCCGCCTGAACGAGGACTTCCGCCACGAAGGCATTCTCGGCACGGTCTTCACGGGCCGCCTCGTCGCCGAGACAACGGTCGGCCAGTATCCGGCAGTCGTGCCGACGCTGAGCGGCCAGGCGTGGATCACCGGGTTCGCGAGCTATGTCGTCGACCCCGACGATCCGTTCCCCGACGGATTCACTGTGGGGGACATCTGGTGATGATCACTGCGACGACGCCTCGCACCGCCCGGAGCTCCTCGGGCGTGCGCCGGTTAGGGGCGCGGCCTAGCCAGGAGCTCATGGCCGTCTTTGACGAGTAGTCGGACCAGTTGTTTCTTTCGGGATGCATCACGGGAGCGATCGAATCTCGATCAGGGACACGCTGGGGAGGGGAAAAGGAATCCGCGCGACGAGGGCGCCGTCGCGGACCGCCAACTGCCGCTCCGGCTCGAACAGCTCGAGGCCCTGGCGCTCCTTGATGGAGCGCAGCTGGGCCTCGGAAGGATCCTGAGGCGCCCCCAGCCCCGTCCAGGCGGCGTGACTGTTGCTGTGGCGCCCGTCGATGCGCCAGTGGCGGAGCCGGACGCGGCTGGCCTCGAAGGGCAAGCGCTCGACCCGAAGGGTGACATCCGTCTCTCCCGTGTCGATCGCGTACTGGTCGTCGGCGTGCCGCCACGCGAGCACGGTGACGCAATCCCGACCATTGAACGTGGCCAGCGCGTCGATCTCCTCGGGCATTCCCTCCTCGGCGTCGTCGAGCCTGTCGAGGGGCCAGGCATGACTCGACTGGACGCCGAGCCGGACATCGCCAAGCCGGGCGAGCATCCGATAGGCGTTCAGGACGGGCTTCTCCACCCCCTGAGCCGTGAAGAGGCTCCGGGTGCCCTCGAAGAAGCGCTCGCCCTCGAAGTAGAAGCTCCAGGTCGTCGCCTGGTCGACGTGGGCCCCGCTCCGCTCGCTCAAATCCAGGAGCTTCTTCATGAGCTTGCACTGGAAGACCGGGAAGTATTCGCTGTTCCGGTAGGCGAAGTTCGCGTTGTCGTAGACGCCCCAGTGCGCGGGCACCGAGGCGTCGCACTCGTCCACGATGCACGGAAGACCGCGAAACCTGGGATGGGCCGCCACGGCGTCCAGGGCCGCCCGCACCTCGCGCAGCATCTTGAGGCTCGAGGGAGATTGCTTCCGCGGGGCGGGGCCGCCCAGTGGCCCATAGACCCGCCACGGGTCGAAGCGCGCCCCTTTGGTGTGAAAGGAAACGAAGTCGAGGGGCGCGGAGGTCTTCGCGCAGTGAGCAAGAAACCCGCGGAGGAATTCGTTGCCCCGTCTTCCGGGGCCGAGATCGCCCGTGGTGGTGGGGCCGCCCACCGCGGCCTCGGGCAGCGCCGCCTTCACGGCCGCCGCCGTCACGTCGTAGAGCGCGTGGAACTCCTCGGGCGTCCCGCGCCAGTAGAGAATATCCGGCTCGTTCCACAGCTCCCACAGCCAGCCCCGGACGTGCGCCGCGCCGTACCGGGCCACGCAGTGCTCGACGAGGGCCCGGACGAGCCCCGCCCATTTCCCGTAGTCCTTGGGAGGAAACGACCAGAGCCCCGCCTCGTACGGGCTCCACTGCGTCGGGCTCGGCTCATAGCGGAAGCGCGCCTCCGCGTCGTCGGGCACGAGGGCACGCGGGGTGAAGGCGAGCTCCACGAGGGGCCGTAGACCCGCCTCGACCACGGCGTCGTACACGCGGTCGGCGATGGCGAAATCGTAGAAGGGCCGACCGGCGGCGTCCTCGTGGTAGACGTTGCCCGCGCCCCAGTGCGGCAGGGACCAGCCGATGCCGCTGTTGAAGATGTAGTGGGAGCGGACGTAGTAGGGCTGCTCGGCGAACTCTCCGATGACCCGCAGCGCGCGCTTGCCCGCGGGCGTCGAGGTCCAGTTGATCTCGTCGTAGCCGAAGCTCGTCCAGATCCTGCGGAGGGGACCCAGCCTCGCCGCGCAATCCACGCGCACCGTCGCCTCGGCGAGAGGGGCCACGGAACGCGGCCCTGAACGCCTAGCCCGCCATCACCTTCTTCATCTCGTTCTCCGCCCAGGCGATGGCGTCCTTCGTCGAGGTGCCCGTCACCGCCTTGGCGATCATGTTGGGGAGAATGAACGAGTTGGTGATGAGCTGCACCTTGTCCGAGGCGGGCGCGGGCCAGCCGTAGGTGTGGTACTGCACTCCTTCACCCCTGAGCACGGCGAGCTTGGGATCGGTCTTGAGGACGGGATGGTCCTGGAGCTTGGTGAAGGCGGGCTGGTTGAACCCGCCTCCCGACATGATGTACTCGTCGTACACGTCCTTCTTGCCGAGCAGGTAGCGGATCCACTCCTTGGCGGGCTCGACGTTCTTGGAGAACTTCCAGATGCCGATGGAGCGCGGGGCATCGACGTCGTGGCGGCCCGACGGCCCCGCCAGGCTCTGGTGGTGGTTGATGCTGTCCGCGGTGACGAGCTTCTGGTCGCGGGCCACGATGTACGCGCTGACGGGATTGTGGATCCAGCCCGCCTTCCCCTGCTGGAGCGACTCGTTGTTGCTGGCGTCCGTCCACGAGAGGACCTCGGGCTCCATGCAGTCGCGGTACATCTTCTTGTACCACTCGATCACCTCGGCCGTCTGGGCGGAGTTGATCTTGACCGTCTTGCCGTCCTTGTCGATCTCCCGGGCTCCGTAGCACCACATGACCGCAGAGCCCGTAGAGATCGAGTCGAAGTTCTGGCTGATGGGGATGCCTACCGGATTGCCCATCTTCTTCAGCTCGCGGCCCACCTTGTAGAGATCCTCCCAGGTATCGGGCGTCTTGAGCCCCGCTTTCTTGAAGAGGTCCTCGCGATAGGCGGCGATGAAGACGGTGTGGTACTGCGGCACCGCCCGCCACACGCCCTTGACGTGCGCGGCCTCGTACCCCGCCGAGACCACCTTGCCGTACTTCTTCTCCAGGTCGGCCACGAGATCAGAGACGTCGATGAGCTGGGGCTCGTAGAGCCAGGGCACGTGCATGCGCATCTCGACGAGGTCATGGCCGGCCTGCGACTGCACCTCGCTGGCGTACTTGGCCGCCTGCTGGGGCGCCGCGATGTGGTTGATGCGGATCTTGATGCCCGTGTCCTTGGTGAACCGCGGCCCGATCTCGGCCAGCTTCTTGTCCGAGAGCGGCGCGAAGTTGTTCCAGCACAGGTAGGAGATCTCCCGCGTCTGCCCGAGCGCGGGCGGGATCCGGGCGGCCAGGATGCCCGCGAGGCCCCCGGCGGTGGCGGCAATGAACTGACGGCGACTTCCTCGCATGGAAACCTCCTCGATGGTCGGCCCGCTGGGGACGGGCAGTGGCCGGACTCTAGAGGGCACGTTTGGCCGTGTCAAGCCGGGGCATCGCTCGCGTTGATCTGCCACGAATGTGTCCTCTCCGGAGTCGCTACACGGTGGAGGCCGAGGAACTCTCGCGCATTGTCGGTGGTCAGCCGCCGGCGGGTCGCCGCGTCGAGATCGAGTGGCGCGAGCTCCGCCACCGGGTCGTCCACGCCCAGCTTGAAGGGATAGTCGCTGCCCAGGACGATCCGCTCGCTCCCGAACGTCTCGAGGGCGAACCGGAGCACGCGGGGCGAGTGCGTCAGGGAGTCGATCCACACGCGGCGGACGTAATGGCTCGGGGGCTCGGGGATCGCGGCGCGCGCGGCGTCGGCCACGTGCCATCCCTTGTCGAGGCGGGGCAGGATGTACGGAAAGGCGCCGCCGCCGTGGGCGAAGCACCAGCGGATGGCGGGCCAGCGCTCGAGCACGCCGCCGAAGATCACGCGGGTCATGCAGAGCGCGGTCTCGAGGGGAAAGCCGGCGACCTGGGTCAGGTTGTCCGCGCGGAAGCGCGCGTCCCCGAGGATCGGCGCCTGGGGGTGGACGAGCACGGCCACGCCCAGGGCCGCCGCGGCCGTCCACACCGGGCGCAGGCTCGCGTCGTCGAGATCGCGCCCGTCGACGTTGCCCGCCACTTCCACGGCGGGGAAGCGGAGCGTCGTCGCCACGCGCTCCAGCTCCTTCACGGCAAGGTCTGGCGCCTGGAGGGGAAGCCCGCCCGCGCCGAGAAAGCGCCTGGGATGCCGCGCGACGATCTCGGCGATGACGTCGTTCTGCAGGCGGTGCCACTCCGCGGCGGCGTCGGGGGGCGCCCAGTAGCAGAACGTCGGCGGAGCCGGCGAGAGGAGCTGCACGGCCACGCCCGTCCGGTCCATGTCCTCGATGCGGCGCGCGGGATCGAAGGCATGCGGCGTGAGATTCCGGTTGAAGGTCACGCCGAGGTAGAGCTTGCAGCCCGTGGCCGGATCGCCCTCGAGCCGCGGCCACCGGTCGCCGCCAAAGCGGGCCGCGAAGTCCGGCCAGCCCGGGGCAAAGATGTGCGTGTGGACGTCGATCGCCTCGGTCATGACGCTCCGCGACCCGCGTCGCGACACGGTGGCGGTTGGACGCGGCCTCTCTTCGCTCGCATGGAACGGCGGTGAGTATAGCAGAGGGCAGGGCGGCCGATCCGCTTGACAACTCGCGGGCGCGCGCACTAGGGTTGGCCAGGCGTTTGCAGGCGGCAACTTCCAACGAGTGCTTCGCCCTGTTCAAGCCCTGAGAGGCAAGAGGAGGCCGGCGTGCCGACACCCACTTCACAATCGACGCCCCGCCTGCACGTAGCGGATGAGCACACGACCAACGGGGCGGTTCCGAAGCTCAGCGGTGACATCCGGCCCCTGATCCCCACGCTCGGGCTGCGCAACTACTGGTACCCCGCCCTCGCAGACCGCAAGGTCGGCTGGCGCAAGCCGGTGAAGGTCTCGATGCTCGGCGAGGAGATCTGCCTCTTCCGGGGCGCCCAGGGGGACGTGGTCGCCGTCCAGGACGTCTGCCCGCACCGGGGCGCGCGCCTCAGCGAAGGTGATTGCCACTATCGCGGCACCGTGGCCTGCCCGTACCACGGCTGGGTGTACGACGAGTCCGGGAAGAACGTCATGGTCCTCTCGGAAGGGCCGGGCTCGGGCGTGTGCGGCAAGGCCGGCACCGAGGCCAAGGCGTACCCGACCCGGACGCTCAAGGGCCTCGTCTTCGTGTGGATCGGGGAGGGCGCACCCGCTCCCATCGAGGAGGACGTGCCCGAGGAGTTCTTCGACGAGGAGACCCTCGTCCTCGTGGGCCAGGTCGAATGGCGATGCAACTGGGAGGTCGCCCTCGAGAACTCGATGGACTCCCACGTCAACTACGTGCACCGCAACGCCCTCGTGGTCGCGCGCAACGGGTTCATCGCGCGCGGCGCGCAGGGTGAGCACCCCATCTTCGTGGGCAACGGCTTCGGCGGCGACGTCGCCGAGAGCAACTACGTGCGCCAGAACCCGCTCCAGGATCTCTATCCCGACGGCCGCAAGTGGCCCAAGACGACCTACCGCCGGCTCTGGACCTGGCTGACCCGGCCTCTCGCGGAGCGGGCGCGCCGCCACATCCCTCCGCCGCGCTCCGCGCGGTGGTGCGGCGGCCACCACCTGCCCGGCATGTTCCGCGCCGAGTTCGGCTGGGATCTCTATACCCGCATGTGCGTGCCCGTCGAGGAGCACCGGACCCGCGTCTGGTACTACCACTGCACGCGGCCCAAGAGCGCGATCGGGCGGCTCTGGGAGCGCGTCACCTACGCGGTGCTGCACCGGTGGATCATCGAGTACAACTTCTCGCGCCAGGACGAGCGCGTGATGATCAACCAGCGCTACGACACTCCCGAGAAGCTCTCGTCGACCGACGCCGAGGTCATCCAGTGGCGGCGACTGGTGGTGACCCGGCACTTCGGCGGTCGCGATGCTCCGTTCGAGTACAAGAATCCCGACGACCTCGCGCCGGACTCGGTGCCCCTGAGCCGGGTCTCCGTGCGCTATCTCCAGGAGCAGATGCGGACGCGGTCGGCCGGCGCGGCACTACCTCCCACGACCGGTTGACCTCCGTCGTTCACCGCGGGGAAAGGGAGGACGGGATGGCCGACGACCGAATCAGCCGGCGCCATCTGATCCGGTCCGTGACGCTCGGCGCCGCCGGCGCCGCGCTCGCCCGGACCGCGTCGGTGACCTGGGCGGCCGCGCCCCCGGACTGGCCGCAAATCCTGACCGCGGCCAAGAAAGAAGGCAAGGTCGCCGTCAACACCTTTCCCGGCGACGGCTACAAGCGGGCCCTCAAGGCCTTCACGCAGGCATTTCCCGACATCAAGATCGAGCATACGGGCCTGCACTCGCAGGATTTCGCCCCCCGCATCCTCCAGGAGCGCCAGGCGAGTCTCTTCACGTGGGACGTGGTCACCATTCCAACCAGCACGGCCTTGCAGGTGCTGCGCCCGGCCGGGGTGTGGGACCCGGTGCGGCCGGCCATCGTGCTGCCCGAGGTGACCGACGACGCCGCGTGGGAGGGTGGATTCGAGCGGGGCTTCTCGGTCGTGAAGGATCGCGCGCTCGCCTACGGCTTCAGCGCCGTGCGGGGCGGCGGCGTCACCATCAATGCCGACCTCGTGCCGGAGGATCAGGTCAAGAGCCTCACCGAGCTGCTCAACCCCCGGTGGAAGGGCAAGCTGCTCCTTCCCGACGTGCGCGTGATGGGTGATGCCTTCTGGCCGATGACCAGCGCTCGCCTTCACCTGGGCGATGACATCATCAAGCGGCTCTACGTTGACCAGGAGCCGGTCCTGAGCCGTGACAGCCGTCAGATCGCCGAGTTCATGATCCGGGGCCGTTACCCGATCGCCCTCGGGGTCAATCCCCTGCTCCTCAGCCAGTTCCAGCGCCAGGGGCTGGGCAAGAGCCTCAAGCTCCTCCGCTTCCCCGAGCTGGACACATACAGCTCCGGCGCCAACACCGTCTGGCTGGTCAACCGGGCCCCGCATCCGAACGCGGCGAAGGTGTTCATCAACTGGCTCCTCACCAAGGAGGCCCAGGTCGTGTGGGCGCGCGAGGTGGAGACGAACAGCCGCCGTCTCGGCGTCGAGCCCGGCAACCCGCTGTACGCCGTCCCCCGAGGCGTCAAGCTCCTGCAGGTGGACGCGGAGGAGAACCTGCCCGAGGTCGTCAAGACGCAGGACATCGCCAAGGCGGTCATCAAGTAACGGACCCGCGCGTGGGGGCGGAGCCCGGCACCAGCGAGACGGTTCTCGCGCTCGACGGCGTCAGCAAGCTGTTCGGTCAGGCCGCCGCCGTGGACGGCGTGTCGCTGGCGATCCGGCGCGGCGAGGTCTTCACCCTCCTCGGCCCCAGCGGCTGCGGCAAGACCACGACGCTGCGCCTGGTGGCGGGCCTCGAGCGCCCCGACAGGGGCGAGATCACCCTGCGTGACCGCGTGGTCGCCTCCGCGTCGCGCCGGATCTTCATCGCGCCGAATCAGCGCAATCTCGGCATGGTCTTCCAGTCGTACGCGGTGTGGCCTCACATGACCGTGTTCGAGAACGTCGCCTACCCGCTCGAGCTGCGCGGCATGAAGCGGGCCCAGATCCGCGACAAGGTCACCCGCGTGCTCGAGCTGGTGGGCCTGGCGGAGACGGAGGCGCGGGCCGGCACCCTCCTGAGCGGCGGCCAGATGCAGCGCCTCGCCCTCTGCCGCGCCCTCGTGTACGAGCCCGATCTCTTGCTCCTCGACGAGCCTTTCAGCAACCTGGACGCGAAGCTGCGCGAGCAGATGCGGGTGGAGGTGAAGCTGCTGCAGCGCCGTCTCGGCATCACGGTGCTCTTCGTCACCCATGACCAGGTGGAGGCCCTCAGCCTCTCCGATCGCATCGCGGTGATGCATCGGGGGCGCGTCGAGCAGGTGGGCCCGCCGCGGTGCCTGTACGAAGAGCCGGCCTCCGCCTTCGTGCGCGACTTTCTCGGTCAGACGGTGATCCTGCACGGCCGGGTCGGTCGACTCCCCTCCGGTCACGCGCCGCCCGTCGTCGCCGTGGAGCTGAACGGGGCGCTCGCCGGGCGCACTCTGGCCGGCCGCGCCGCTCCGAGCGTCGCCCTTCCGCACGGCGGGGCCGCGCATCTCGCCATCCGACCCGAGGACATCGAAGTCGCCCCTCATGATCCCCCGCGACCGGAGACGAACTGGCTTCCCGGTGTCATCGAAAGCCTGTCCTTCGTGGGCGACCGCTACGAGGCGCGCGTGGCCCTCGGCGGCGAGTACCACGTGGCGCTGTTCATCCCCCGCGGTCGCGAGTGGCGCGAAGGCGAGCGCCTGCAGCTGGGCTTTCCTCCCGAGAGGATGAGCGTGTGGCCGGCCTGACCCAGGCGCTCCCGGTCGCGGGCCCGCGCCGCATCGAGCTGCAGACCGTGCTCTGCACCGTGGTCCTCGCCGTGGTCGCCCTGTGCGTCGTGTTTCCCCTCGTCCTCGTCGCCCTCCAGAGCCTTCAGGTTGCCCCGCCGGGGCAGCCGGCCCGTTATGGTCTCGACGGCTGGCGCGCCGCCCTCGGCGAGCCCGGTCTCCGAGGCGCCCTCGTCAACACGTTCACGGTGACGTTCGTGCGCCAGCTCCTCTCGCTCCCGCTTGCCGTCCTCGTCGCCTGGCTCCTCGCGCGCACCGATCTCCCCGGCCGCAGCTGGATCGAGTTCGCCTTCTGGGCCGCTTTCTTCCTCCCGCCCTTCACGGTGACGCTGAGCTGGATCCTCCTCCTGGATCCCGAGTACGGGCTGGTGAACACCTGGCTCGCCAAGCTTCCGTTCGTGGGAGGGAGACCGTTCAACATCTACTCGTTCTGGGGCATCGTCTGGGTGCACATCATCACGGGGTCCCTGACCGTGAAGGTGATCCTGCTCACCCCGGCCTTCCGGAACATGAACGCCTCGTTCGAGGAGGCCTCCCGCGTCGCGGGGGCGGGCGGGCTGCGCACGGCCCTCCGGATCACCGTCCCCGTCATGGCGCCCGCCATCCTGTCCGTGCTGCTCCTCGGGACCATGGTCTCGCTCCAGACCTTCGAGGTGGAGCAGGTGCTGGGCCTGCCCTTCCGCTTCTTCGTGTTCAGCACCACCATCTACGATCTGCTCGTCACCCGGGTGCCGCGCTACGACGCGGCCACCGCGCTGTCCGTTCTGATCCTGGCCGGCATGCTGCCCCTCGTCTTCGCCCAGCAGTGGCTGACGCGGGGCCGGCGCTACACGACGGTCACGGGCCAGTTCCAGAGCCGGGTCCACGCGCTGGGCGCGTGGCGCGCCCCTGCCATGCTCCTGGCCCTGGCCCTGGTCCTTCTCGTGCTCGGGGTGCCGGTAGTCTTCGCGCTGCTCGGCACCTTCATGAAGCTGTTCGGCTTCTTCCACATCCCGGATCCGTGGACGCTCGAGAACTGGACGACCGTCCTCGGCGACGAGCAGTTCCTCCGCTCCCTGCACAACACGCTCGTGCTCGCGGTGAGCACCGCCGTCGTGACCATCGTCGTCCACTCCCTCATCGCCTACATCATCGTGCGGACCCGGTACGTGGGGCGGCGCCTGCTCGACTTCGTCTCCTGGCTGCCCTTCACGGTGCCCGGCATCATCCTGGGGCTGGCCCTCCTGTGGCTCTTCCTCGGGGTCGGCATCCTGCGGCCGCTCTACGGCACCACGGCGGTGCTGGTCATCGCGGGCGTCATCGCCGGGATGCCGCTCGGCGTCCAGATCATCAAGAGCGGCCTGATGCAGCTTGGCGGAGAGCTGGAGGAGGCCTCCCGCATCGCGGGCGCCTCCTGGTGGGCCACCTACCGGCGCATCGTGCTCCGGCTCATGGCTCCCACCCTCCTCGCGGTGGGGATGATCACCTTCGTGGGCGCGGCGCGGAACATCGGCAACTTCGCCCTCCTGACCACGAGCGCCAACCGGCCGCTCTCGATGCTGCAGCTCGACTATGTCGCCCAGCGCAAGTTCGAAGAAGCGGTGGTGGTGGCCTGCATCATCATGTTCGTATCGCTCGCCGGCGCCCTGGTCGCCCGTCTCCTCGGGCTTCGCGGCGGCAATGTCGGCTGAGGAGTCACGCATGGAACTCGAGTCGAGCGAATACCGCGTATGAGCCGCCTCGCGGGCAAAGTGGCGATCGTCACGGGAACGAGCCCCAACATCGGCGGGGGCATCGCCCAGGGACTGGCCGACGAGGGGGCGCGGGTCGTGTGCGTGGACGTGGCCGAGGACAACGCGCGGCAATGCGCGGACTGGATCGCCAAGCGCGGGGGCACCTCGCTGGGCATCGCGTGTGACGTCACCGACGAGGGCCAGGTGGAGGCGATGGTGGGCCGCGTCCGCGATGCCTACGGCGGCGTCGACATCCTCGTCAACAACGCGGGCATCCTGGGCGGGCTGAGCGTGCTCGAGATGCCGCTCGACCGATGGAGCCGTCAGATCGCCGTCAACCTCACGGGCACGTTTCTCTGCACCAAGCACGTGGCCCGGCTCATGGTGGCGCAGGGGCGGGGCGGCAGCATCATCGTGATCATCTCGACGGCCGGGCACCAGGGTCAGGCCGGGAACATCGCCTACTCCACGACCAAGAGCGGCCTCCTCAACTTCACGCGCGCCGCGGCCATGGACCTGGTGAAGCACGGCATCCGCGTGAACAGCCTGACCCCGACCGCCACCGACCCCGAAGAGGGGATCGAGCGCGGCGTGGCCTGGGGGCGGCCCCGGCCGGAGCCGCGCGCGCGTGGCCTCGACTTCGTGAAGATGCTCCCCATGGGGAAGCTACCGAGCCCGCGTCACTATGCGCGCGCCTGCGTCTTCCTCGCCTCGGACGACGCGGAGATGATCACCGGCGCGGACCTCCGTGTCGACGCCGGCGCCATCGCCAAGTACTGGCCCTGGGTCCCGCATTCCTGACGGCTATGGTGACGGCGCGGCGGGGCGCCCGGCCTGACGCTCGCGCAGCGCCTGGCGGTTGATCTTCCCCGCCGGCGTCTTCGGCAGCTCGTCCACGATCTCGATGGCGCGCGGATACTCGTGCTGGCTCAGCCGCTCGCGCACCCATCGCTGTAGCTCCGGCACGAGGCCGGCATCGCGGCGGGGCGCGACCACGAAGGCCTTGGCGACCTGGCCGCGCAGCTCGTCGGCAGCGCCGATCACGGCCGCCTCCCGGACATCGGGATGGCTCATGAGAGCCGCCTCGATCTCGACCGCGCTCATCGTCCAGCCCGCGGAGATGATGACGTCATCGGAGCGCCCGGCGTGGAAGAAATAGCCGTCGGCGTCCATCCGGCCGCGGTCCTTGACGAGGAACCACCGGCCCCGTCGGCGCACGGCGATCTCGCCCATGGTGCCCGGAGGCAGCGGCTGCCCCTCGGCGTCGACGATGCCCACCTCCCAGCCGGGGGCGGCCGTGCCGAGCGCCCCGGGTCGCACCTCGTATCCCGTGAACCCGGGGTAGCTCACGATGACCACGCCCACCTCGGTGGATCCGTACATGCTGCGTGGGGTGACGCCGAACGTCTCCTCGATGAACTGCCAGGTGCCGGCGTCCATGGGCTCTCCCGTGAAGGAGAGCTTGGCGGGCCGGAACGGGTAGCGCGCGGCGAGCCCCGACGCGCGCAGGAGACGATAGACAGTGGGGGCCGCCGCCATGTTCGTGATCTCGAACGCGCGGAGCGCCTCGAAGATCAGCATGGCGTCGAACCGTCCCGCGTAGCTGCCCACGGCGATGCCGAGGGCGAGAGGGGCGATGGTGCCGTGCCAGAGGCCGTGGCCCCACGCGGGCGAGGAGGGGCAGAAGTATCGGTCGCCCGGACGCAGGCCGATGCCGTAGAGGGCCGCGATCATGAGCGTGACCACGGAGCGGTGGGTGTGCTTGACCGCCTCGGGGAGAGCGCGCGTCGTGCCCGACGTGTACTGAAACACCGCGGGATCGTCGGCCGCCGTGGCGGGCGCGTACTCCGCGGGCTGCGCGGCGAGGGCGGCTTCGAAGGCCGCGTCCGCGGTCACCACGCGCACCCCGGGGAACTCCGACTGCCAGCGCGCGGCCTCCCGGTCGGCGAGCAAGATCGTCGGTGAGCAGTCGCGAACGCGGAGGGCGAGCCCCTCCGGCCCGAACAGCGTGAAGAGCGGCACGGCGATCGCCCCGCGTCGGACCGCGCCGAAGAGCGCGCCGTAGAAAGGGAGCGACGGCTCGAGCATGATGGCGACGCGCTCCCCGCGTGCCACGCCCTGGCTCTCGAGCCAATGGGCAAACCGCGAGGACCACGCCGCGAGAGCCCCGAAGGTGTGGACCTCGCGGCCGCCGTCGGCCTTCTGGATGCGCAGCGCGACGGCGTCTCGCGGATGCCGATCGACGCACTCGTGAGCGAGGTTCAGCCGCTCCTCGGTGCCGTCGACGAGCTCCCAGAGGGCCTTCCACTGGAAGGCGCGCAGCGCCGTCGGGTAGTCGTTGATCTCGAGCAGCCCGGCGCCCATTGCCCCGGAGTGTGCGCCAGGCGCTCGAGACGTTCAACTGCGCGACGACGGACAGCCGCGCTACTGCTTCTTGGTCAGGAACATGTCCCTGCGGTTCTTCGACCAGCACGCCTCGTTGTGCTCGGCGCAGACCGGCCGCTCCTTGCCGTACGAGATGAGGGTGATCCGGCCGGCCTCGACCCCCCGAGACACGAGATAGCCCATGGCGGCCTTGGCGCGCCGCTCACCGAGGGCCAGGTTGTACTCGTTGGTCCCGCGCTCGTCACAATGCCCTTCGATCAGCGTGAGCTGGTCCGGATGGGCCTTGAGCCAGGCGGCGCTGGCGTCCAGCGTCCTGGCATCGCCCGGGCGGATCGTCGACGAGTCGAAGGCAAAGTAGATCGGCGCGAGGGCGTCGTTGATCTTGTACTCTTCGGCGACGGCCGGCGCGGGCGGAGCCGGAGTCGGAGTCGCCGCCAGCGGTGCGGGGGTCGGCGCGGGCGGTGCGGCGGGCGCCGGCGCCGGCGCGGCGGGAGGCGGCGCGGAGGCGACGGTGATCCCGGGGCGCTTGGGGCAGCCCGTCAGCAGCAGCAACAGGGCCACGGCAGACAACACCAGGGCAATCGATCTCACTCGACCATGCATGAGTGCGTTCTCCTCTAGTTCTGGATGATCTGGGCGGAGTCGACGCTGATGGTCTTGCCCCACCAGTTCTCCGCGCGCGAGGCGTCGACATCCAGGCGCGTCACCCTCGGGCGCCTGCCTTCGTTGTCGTTACGCAACGAGAAGAGGCCGTGCTCTCCCGAGGCGAAGTGCGTCGTGTGGCCTTTCCAGTCGGCCCACTGGTCCGAGGTCGCGCAACCGGCTCCCGACAGCGCGAGCCCGACAATGGCCAGCAGGCTCAGTCTCCACATGCTCGTCATGCTTTTTTCCTCCCGTCTGTGTACGGCTCCAGGGCCCTTGACCCGGAGACGTCCGTGTTCGCTGAACGACCGGTCCGGTGACATCCATTTCAGTCAAAGAAGCCGACAGGCTACTCGGACGAGCCGTCCCGCCCGCTGCCCCGTGATTCTCGGGCACTCAGGGCATTCTCCGTGCCAGGCGCACGAGCTGGATCGGGACGGCTTAGGGCGGAAGTTTCCGCGTTTTTGCTCGGTAGCGAGACGGCCCGCCGAGGAGCGCGGCCGATTTACCGGGTCGAGGCTCAGATCCGGGATATTTATTCCGGGCGGCCGCTTGCCCGGCGGGTCCGTCTCCGGTAACGTGCGGACATCGCGCGACAGCGGTCGCGCCCGATGCCTGGGGGTTTCTTCACGCGGGAGGACAGGCCATGACGACGGCGGGCCAGCGGATCGCGTACTTCAACGGACGGTTCGTCCCCGAGAGCGAGGTGCTGGTGCCCTTCCGGGATCGCGGCTTCAAGTACGGCGACGCCGTGTTCGACACCACCCGCACCTTCGGCCACCGCGTCTTCAAGCTCGCGGAACACGTGGATCGTCTGTACCGCTCTCTCCACTATCTCCGGATCGATCCCGGCATCGCCCCCGCCGAGCTGGTCGCGATCACGGAGGAAGTGCTGCGCCAGAACCTCGTCCTGCTCGGGCCCGACGAGGACTACTGGGTCAGCCAGCGGATCTCACGCGGCCTCGACGCCGCCGCCCGCGAGGTATGGCCCCAGACCGGCGCCACCGTCATCGTGGAGTGCCTGCCCCTCCCGCTCCGCGACCGGGCCAGCCTCTACCGCGACGGGATCCGCGTGGTCACTCCCGCCGTGCGGCGCACGGCGCCGGAGGCCATGTCCCCGCGCGCCAAGACCCACAACTACCTGAACGTGGTCCTGGGTGATCTCGAGGCCAAGAGCCGGGATCCCCAGGCGTGGGCCGTCCTCCTCGACACCAATGGCCACCTCGCCGAGGGGATCGGGAGCAACATCTTCCTCGTCCGGGACGGCGTGATCCGGACGCCGCGCGAGGAGTTCGTCCTCGCGGGAATCAGCCGCGCCACCGTCATGGACCTGGCGACGGAGGCGGGCTTCTCCGTGGTCGAGCAGGACCTCGACCTCTTCGACGCTTACGGCGCGGACGAGGCCTTTCTGACCTCGACGAGCCTCTGCATCTGCCCCGTCCAGAGCGTGAACGGAATCGCCCCGCGGAGCGCTGCCATCCCCGGCCCGGTGACCCGCCAGCTCACGGACGCCTACCGCCGCTTCGTCGACTACGACTTCGTCGCCCAGTACTTGAAGCACCTGGACGGGTAGCCGGAGCACGCGGCCCTTCGGCTGCGCCCAGGTTCCCGAGAGCGGGCCGACCGCGTCAGGCCCGCGCCCCAGAGGCCGCGCGGTCCATCAGGTCCTTCGCGCCAGCCTGGATCCACGGGAAGAAGCTGGTCATGATCGCGCGGACACCCATCCGCGTGTAGCGCTCCACGTTGGCGGAATTGACCAGGGTCCCGGCCGCGCGGCCGGACTGGACGATCCTGGCGATTGCCCCGTCGATCGTCTGCTGGACCTCGGGGTGACCCGTGTCGCCGATGTGGCCCATCGACGTCGCCAGATCGCTCGGGGCCACGAAGAAGACGTCGATGTGATCGACCTTGAGGATCTCGTCGAGGTTCTGCACGGCCACGATGTCCTCGAGGAGGACGATCAGCAAGCTCTGGTCGTTGGCCGTCTTGAGATAGTCGCTCACGCCAAAGCCCTGGCGGCTCGTGAACATGCCCCGCTTGCCCAGCGGCGCGAACTTGCCGGCCTCGACCACCATCTGGGCTTCCGCGCGACTGTTGACGTGCGGCACCACGATGCCCTGGGCGCCGCGGTCGAGGGTGCGATAGATCGTGGCGTAGTCGTTGTCCATCACGCGGACCACGGAGGTCATGCCCCAGAGGTCGCACCCGCGAGTCAGGTTGCCCAGATCGGCGTAGTCGACCCCGCCGTGCTCGCCCTCCAGCCAGATCCCGTCGGCGCCGAGCGGGCCGAGCTGATCGATCATGTCCGGGTCGTTGGTGCCGGCCAGGATGGTCGCCACCTGCCCGGCGGCCAGCCGTTGCTTCACGCGGTTCGGTCGGATGCTCATGCGGTCTCCCTCTCTCTTGTCTCTGATGAGCCCGGCGTGGGATCGCCCAGCCGGGTGGACGGAAAACTGAAGATGTTGGCGGGCTCGTGGTGCAGCCCGTGGTCGCGGCGTAGGCGCTCCACCATGCCCAGCGCATAGGGCGCTCCCTCGAGAAGTTGCGCGAGCATCAGGTCGTCGAGCCGCAGCCCCGCCCCCCGGGCCGCCTTCGCGCACAGGTCGCGCATCCCGGCGTCGACCTGATCGGCGCTGCCGGACAGGATGGGGGGCGGGGTGACAGCCGGCGCGTCGGCGCCGGGCACAAGCGCGGGGCGCCGCGTGTGCCACTCGGTGGCCTGCTCGTAGGCGTGGCCCACGCGAAGGATGGTCGTCTCGCCGAAGGGCCGGCCGAGGATCTGCATGCCGAGCGGCAGGCCGTTCCTCCCGAAGCCGTTGGGGAGTCCGAGCACGGGCTGGCCCGTGACGTTCCACGGCGTGAACACGCTGGGCTTCTGCCAGAACGAGACGCTGCGGTAGTCCGTGAGCCGCGGAGCTTCGCCCATGCCGGCCATGACGAAAGCGTCGAACCTGTCGTACAGCGGCTCCATCTCCACCATCATCCGGCGATGCTCGCGGGTGGCCTGGACGTAGTCGTTCGCGGAGAAGAGCACTGACGGAAGCACGCGCGAGCGAAAGTCGGCGCCGAAGTCGTGGGGCCGGGCGATCAAGTTCTTCTGGTGGACGCTGAAGATCTCGCTCTCGGCAATGATGATCTTCACGTCGAAATAGCTGGCCAGCGGCCTCACGCGGCATTCCTCGAGCTCCGCGCCGAGCCGGCGAAGCACGTCGAGCGCGGCGTTCATGGCCTTCTTGACGTCCTCCGTGGCCGGAATGTCATCCTCCCAGTGATGGCGCAGAACGCCGACCCTGAGCCCCCGCAGATCCTGTCCGAGCGCCTCCCGGTACCGCGGAATCGGTCGACGCAGGCTGCCCGCGTCCTTCGCGTCGTAGCCGGCCAGGGCCTGCAACACCAGCGCGCAGTCCTCCACCGTCCGGCCGAGCGGCCCGCAGTGGTCGAACGTGTAGGAGTTGGTGACCACGCCGGCGCGACTCACCAGACCGAACGTGGGCATCAGGCCGGCGACACCGCAGAGCGACGCCGGGCCCCGGATCGATCCTCCGGTATCGGAGCCGAGCGCCACCGGGACCAGGCCGGCCGCGACGGCGGCTCCCGAGCCCGTGGAGGAGCCGCCCGTGAAGTGCGCGAGGTTCCAGGGGTTGCGCGCGGGCGGCCACGGCAGATCGAACGACGGCCCCGCGTGCGCCATCTCGTGGGTGGCCAGCTTCCCGAGCAGCACGGCGCCGGCCTCGTAGAGCTTCGCGGTCGCGGTAGCGTCCTCGGCGGGGATCCGGTCGATGAAGACGCGAGAGTGCGCGGAGGTCAGGATGCCTCGCGTATCGTAGATGTCCTTGAGGGCGAAGGGGACTCCGTGCAAGGGTCCACGCGGCCCGCCCGCGGCGATCTCGGCCTCGGCCTCCTTGGCCTGGCGCCGCGCCAGATCGAACGTGCGCGTGATGAAGGCGCGCGTCTGGCCGTCGTACTGCTCGACGCGCTGGATCAGCGCCTCGACCAGCTCCACGGGCGAGAGCTTTCGCGCGGCGATCAGGCTCCCGAGCTCGGCGATCGAGAGGTCGTGCAGGTCGCTTCCCATGGAGTCCTCCCCCCCTGCCTGGACGGTTTAGCTCTCACTCCGCGCCGATCCTGCACCGGCAGCCGTGCACGGTCAAGGCCATGCGGCGCCCAAGACGATGAAGGGTTCTCCTCACGCGGAGCCGCCAACCTTCTTCAAGGCCTGGCCGGCTGCAGGGAGGCCGCCCGGATCCTCCTCAGCCGAGCGAGAGGCGGAAGAAGGGGTGCTCGGGGTGATCGAAGAAATGCACGCGGCGCGCGTAGTCGAGGGCGCCCGCGTAGTGCTCGAAGCGCTCGGCGAGACGACGGTAGGGCGGCGCGGGAGCCGCCGCGCGAGCGCGCGCGTGCTCCGACACGAAGTGGTAAGCCTGCTTGCCGCGCGCGATGTAGTAGCCCGTGGAGGCGAGACGCTCCACGCGCTCACGGAACACCCCCATCATGAAGAGGGTGTAGTCGCCGATGTGCCGCCGGATGGCCAGCTCCTGCTCGGGCTCGAAATACGGGGAGTCCTCACGCCACGCCGCCTGCGCCTCGAGGAGCATATCCACGACCGTCTCGAGCCGGGGCACCGCGCGTCCGGGCGGGTAGAGCTGATCCGTGCGCGCGAACCGGGTGAGCAGGTCGGCGAGGTAGCCGGCCACGGGATCGCCGCCCATGGCGAGGTCATGGAAGCTCGCCCGGATGGTCTGGTCGAAGAAGCGTCTGAGCTCCATGCACGCCGTCCTCTCGCGCCGATGGTAGCAGATTTGCCCGCCCCGCTTCCGGCCCTCGTGTCGCCCCGAGCTGGGAACTTCCTGCCCGGTCAAGACTACCTTTTCCCGTTGGTCGAGGGCACTCGGAGGCCCCGGGACAGGCCCAATAGGCGCCGACCGTCATGCAAACGTTTTGGCGGTCCCCTTGCACAGCAGTGTTCAGGAAGGAGGGTTCACCATGCTCAAGACTCTCGCGATGGCCACTACTCTTGCAGCGCTTTTGGGAGCGCCCGTCGATGTTCCTGCCACCGACCTCGCCGCCGTGACATCAGAGCGGCACGACGCGTCGCTTGATAGGACGACGGGAGCTGCCCACGGGCCCTACTCGGTGATTCAGGGAACCATTGCTTCGTCGGACAGGAACGGCATCGAGCTGGTGTTGACCAACGGCACAAAGCTCACTGTGCCGCTGTCCGTGCGGAGCGTGCTGCACACGCAGCTAACGCCTAGCCGGCCGATCAAGGCATGGTTCACGAACGAAGGCGAGAAAAAGGTCGTGGACACGATGTGTGTAGTCAGCATTCACCCGGGCGGCGGCGGCTAGCTTAACCCTCCGAAGAGGTCCTCGGCGGCGTCTGGGCTGATTCACCGGCCACCTGGCGGGGCGGAAGCGCGTGCCCGGGCTTGCCGGAGGATGTCCCCTCCTCGCTGCACACTAGCTGTGGTATCGTCGCCATCGGTAAAACACGAAGCGCTAGAGGTGAGGATGGCCAGAGTGCTTTTCATAGTGAACCGCGACCACCCAGAGTTACTCGCGTCGCTACAGCAGGAATTCGCTGCCCAGGAGGCTGCGGGGCTGGCCGCGATATTCTCGGACCGGAGGCAGGGTCCAGGTCCGTCCAATCCGGCGCCACATGCGTACGACGATCATCGGCGAGATCGGCAGCGCAACGCTGACGTGAGTCGCGACCTCCAGGGACTCGGGTGCGCGGTCGTGCCCCCTTCCGAGACGAGTCGCGTGTTGCCTTTTTAGCGAGCGTCCCTCGACGGCTGGCGGTCTTGGCTGCTGCGTCTGCCGCGGACGCTTCCTGGTTGGGCGCGGTGACCCGACAAGAGGCCTCCTCCATCCTCGCCTAGAGGGGCGTCACCCGTCGCGTGGCTCGTCGCGAATGAAGTGGCCCACGCGAAGGTCCTGCAGGGCCTGCTCGATCTCGGCACGTGTGTTCATCACGAACGGTCCGTGGCGCGCGATCGGCTCGCCAAGCGGTCGAGCCGCGGCCAGGAGAAACCGGCCCCCACCTGGTCCGGCCGATGCCTCCACCATGTCACCGTCATCGAAGATCACGAGGGCAGGCGCGCGCACAGGCGCACGCGAAGACCCGAAGCTGACCTCGCCATGGTCCACGTAGGCGAAGGCAGCATGACCTCGCGGCACGACTTCCCGGATCGTGGATCCGGGTGGCAGCGTCACGTCCACGAACTTTGGGGCGACCGCGAGGCCCTCCACCGGCCCCACGACTCCCGCGGTCTCACCCGCGATCACGCGGATTCGCGCGCCGTCCTTCGTCTGCGACTCCGTCAGTTGCTCTCCCTGCAGATCGCGATACTTTGGTCGGCTCATCTTCTCGCGCGCGGGCAAGTTGAGCCATAGCTGCAATCCGCCGATGCCTTCGGGACGGACCTGCGGCATCTCCTCGTGGAGGATCCCGCTTCCCGAGGTCATCCACTGGATGTCGCCTCCCCCGATGCTGCCCCGGTGTCCCAGCGAGTCGCGGTGGCGTATCTCGCCCTTGCGGACGATCGTCACCGTCTCGATCCCGCGATGTGGGTGATAGGGAAAACCTGCCTCGTAGTCTGCCGGACTCACCGATTCGAAGTGGTCGAGGAGCAGGAACGGGTCAAGATGGTCGAGCCGAGGCGTCCCGATGCTCCGCCGGAGATGCACACCCGCTCCTTCGACCACGGGCTCCGGCGTGACGACCTGCGCAACTCGGCGCGAGGATGGGCTCATGGTTCGGCTCTCCTTTGGCTACGGGATACTCTCCTCCAGGTCACGCCGCACGAGGTCCTCGTACTGAGGCGCGCCCGCGTCCTGGCCGTCGCGATCGCCTCTTTAGAGGCCCGATGGCCCGGACAGGATTCGGTGAACGCGGGGGGCAGTCTCTGGCCGTCAAGGCGGCCGGGGAACCGATCTAGCCGCTACAAGCAGGTCGACCGCTGCTTCCTGTGGAACCTACGGCGATCGAGCCGTCAGGTGCGCTCGCGTCGTGACCGACATTCGCGACGACTCCCGCGAAGGTCAATCGACGCCGAAGTCGAAGACCTCCACCATGTTGGGCTGGCCGCGGGTGACCGCGATGAAGCCGTACTCGCCCGGCGCCAGCGGTTGCTCGGGCCGCAGCTTGGTGAGGCCTTGCTGGCCAGGCTCGGCTACCAGCTTGACGGCGTACTTCGGATCGACGCCGTCGCGGAAGGTCGCGCCGCCCCAGCCCCAGCCGTCGTTCTTGCTCATTGGCAGGTTGCGGTCCTGCTTGCCGGGCTTGAGCCGCGCGAGGATCCATTGCTGTGCCGGCTGCGGCGTGGTGAACACGGGCTCCTTGTCCGTGATGCGGTACTCCGCGCGGGCGGACGGCAGGACCACCTCCTGGCGCGAGCCGACGAAGGGGGCAGCCGAGATCTCCTTGACGCCGTGAGTCGGGCTGAGCTTCTTCTCGCCGCCCGTTCCAGCGTAGGCGATGGCCGGATCAGCGGTCGAGGCGGCGGCGGTCGGCGGCACGCTGAGCTCGCTCACCATGGCTTCGATGACTTTGTCCGGGACGCCGGCACGCTTGAGCTTGATCAGCCCATCCGTGCTGGTATCGAACTTCCGCGACGCCGACCGAATCTTCTGGATGATCACCGACTCCGGCAGACCAGCCTTCACCATGCCGACCACGCTCTCGTTGGTGAGCACTTCCTGGGCTGAGGCGGGCGTCCCGCCGGCCAGCGCGAGGGCGGCCCCAATCAAGAGGGCCTGCACTAGCAAGAGGGCCTGCACTAGGCGGGCGAGTCGACCACCGCGCGTGGGGTTCTCGAATCTCATGATCGCTCCTTTCGGCTAGCCGGGAATGCTCGTCGCGGAACCGGAAAAGGTCTCACGGGCCGGATCATTGGCGCCGTCATTCTGATCCTGCCGCGGGGTGGGCGTCAAGCGCCGCCGACGCTCTGCAGAGCCCGCGGGTGGTCATGCGCTTTAGGCCACCTTGCCCTCGATGACGACCTCGATCAGATGCGGACGTTTGGCCGCGATGGCTCGCGACAGGGCGCCCGTCAGGTCGCCCGGTGTCGTGATGCGCTCCGCCGAGACCCCGAGCCCGCGGGCGAGATCGAGGAAGCCAAGCCTCGGCTTCCCCAGATCCATGTGAAGGTAGGGGCGATCGGGCTTGGCCCCGAAACGCTGCCGGTACACGTCCATGTTGTGCTTGAGGATGCGGTACTCGCCGTTGTTGAGGATGACGAACACGATGGGCAAATCGTGGTGGGCGGCCGTCCACAGGGCCTGGATGCTGTACATGGACGAGCCGTCGCCCGAGATGGCCACCACCGGCCGGTCGGGGCACGCGACCTTGACGCCGAGCGCCCCCGGCAGAGCTTGTCCGATGCCGCCGCCCCGCGCTCCAAAGTAGTCGCCCCGCTTGCTGAAGCTGAGCGTGCGGGCGAGATCGGGGCCCGCCGTGATCGCCTCGTCCACCACGATGGCGTCGGCCGGCAACGCCGACGCGATGTCGGCCATGAGCCGGGGCATGGAGATGGGGGTGTTGTCCCAGCGCTTCTGGGCGCGGGCTCGTTGGGCCGCGGCGTCGCCGTCCTTGAGCGATTTGAGCGCCTGGTTGCGCCGGGCGGCCGCCTCACGGTATCCGGCCGAAGCCTTGCCATTCACATCGACCAGGAGCGCCGCGAGCGTGGCCTTCGGATCGCCAATCAGTCCCACCTTCACGCCGTAGTTGTAGGCCAGCCGCTGCGACGAGGTCTCGACCTGGATCACGGCCGCACCCGTGGGAAACGGAGACCCCGGCGAGAACCATACCTCTTCGAAAAAGGGACCGCCCACGAGCAGAAGAACATCGGCACCCTCCAGCGCCTTGCGGATCGACAGGGCGTCGAATCCAAGCGCCAGCCGGAAGTTCGGGTGGCTGCTTGGGACAGAGGCGTGCATGCGAATGCCCTCGGTCCACATCGCGGCTCCCAGCGCCTCGGCCAGCGCCACGATCTGGGCTCCCGCTCCGAAGCGCGCCACCTCGTCCCCGACGACGATGACGGGGCTCTGCGCGCCAGCCAAGAGCGCTGCGGCCTCGGCGACTCCGGCGGGCGCTGCGGGGCCCGCCCGGTGCAGCGTGCCGGGCGCCACGGGCTCGTTCTCCGACTCCTGCTCCATCACGTCGATGGGCAGGGCCACGAACACGGGACCAGCGGGCGGATCGTTCGCCACTTTGAACGCGCGATGGAGGAGCAGAGACAGCTCGTCGGCTCGCTCGGCCTGGACACTCCACTTCGTCACCGGCGCGGCCATGGCCACGAGATCGTGCCCCAGCAGGGGATCGCGGAGACGCATCCGCGTGTCCTGCTGCCCGGCGGTGACGACCACGGGAGCACTCGCTTTGAGGGCGTTGTACATCATGCCAATGGAGTTGCCGAGCCCGGGCGCCACGTGAACGTTCACGAAGCCCGTCTTGCCGCTGGCCTGCGCGTAGTAGCTGGCCGCGCCCACGGCTACCCCCTCGTGGAGAGCCTCGATGTAGCTGAGCTGGGGATAGTCGAGCAGGCTGTCGATGATGGGGCTCTCCGTCGTCCCCGGATTACCAAAGATGTAGCTCACGCCCTGAGCGATGAGGCTTTCCATCAGGATCTGTCTACCGCGCATGGTATCTCCTACCGGGCCGTCCGGGGAGCTCGTCAAGGACAGGCGGCATTGACGGCGTGAGCGTCACGAACATGAGCCGGGCGCTGCCGTCGGTGATTGGATCACCTCGTCCCCCCGTGCGAGCAGCGAAGGGGAGCCCGGCGATATAGGACCTACGCGAGGCACCTTCCTCGCCTGTTGCGCTTCGGCGGCGAGCGGCTCGGGGAGGAGACCGCCCGCCAACGCGCCAAGGAATGCCTGCCGCTGCACTACTGGATTACCTCCCGAGCACCTCCGCCGCCTGCTTCTCGACCACGGTGCCCTTGAAAAACTCAGGGTTCACCTCGCCCCAGAAGCGCACGGCGTTGGCAAACATGAAATCCCGGAAATCATCGCCGTCGAGCAGGCCGTCCTCCACCAGCTCGTACGCCTCGGGCACGACCTCGGTCATGTCGGGCACGTCGAAATGTCCGATGTCCGAGCTGAAGAGCGCGTTGAGGCGCGCGCCCATGGGATTGGCCTTGCCATTGAAGGCCCATGCGTTGAGCGGGTCGTCGGCCTCGCAGCCGAAGTAGTAGCGCGGCACGAAGAGATCGCGGATGTCTTCCTTGCGACTGATCTTGCAGCGCGAGTAGTCGTCGAGATCCTCCACGCCCCCCGTGCCGTTCCCGTTGTCGTCCAGCCCTTCGCCGCGCTGCACGGCCTGCAGCATCGCGGGCTGCGCGTACTTCTCCGCCAGCGCCAGGAGCGCCGCGTGGTCGAGCCGCGCGGGGTTCGTGTTCTCGAGCGCGTTGCGGTGCCGCTTCTCCCAGTGGCCGACGAGATCCGCGTAGAGCGAGGAGGCCCAGCCCACCCCGCCCTCCAGGAAGGCGAAGTTCAGCTCCGGAAAGCGTCGGGTAACGCCGCCGAAGAAGAGAGCCTTGGCCATCGCCTCCCCCGCCGACGCGAAGTGGCCGATGTGGTTGTAGCAGAAGTTCGACGGAGAGTTCCGGAGCAGGGTCGAGCGCGCGCCGTTGTGGAAGCTCGGCGCGATCCGGAGCTCGCGACACTTTGCCCACACCGGATCGTAGTCGTGCTCGCTGTCGATCCCGATCACGTCGTACCACTCGACGAACTTCGACGCCTCCGGATGCTCGTCCGCCAGCGCGGGGATCGGGCGGCGGATGAGGCCACCCATCATGATGACCCGGAGGCCGAGCTGCTTCGATGCGAACTCCAGCTCCTCGATGGCTTCTTCCGGCGAGTACATCGGGATGATGGCGGCCGGGATGATGCGGTCGCCGAAGGGGCGAAACTGCTCGGCGGTGAACACGTTGTAGGCGCGGCAGAGCGCCCGCCGATGCTTCTCCGGTGGCAGGCGGTAGTACCCGAGCCCCGCCGTCGGATACACAACGCAGAAATCGAGGCCGAGATCGTCGAGCCGCTCGTACAGGAGGCCCGGCATCATGGCGGTCGCGCGGTCGAGCGTGTTCTTCGTCGGCAGGAACCAGAATGCCTCCTGGCCAATCCGGCGGCGCCGGCGCTCGGCCACCGACATGTTCAGCGAGTTCGGAATGCGCGCGCTCGCCATGTCCAGGGCCTCGACCGCCGTGTCGCCACCGATACGGCGAAACTCCTGACGCATGAGCGGGTGGAACTCCGCCCAGTGTCCGTCGGCGTCGATGATCGGATGGTTCAGGCGGCTCCGAAGCTTCCGGGCCTCGTTCTGTGCGTGGGTCGTCATGGTCGCTCCTCCGTGGCAAGGCGTTGCCGGCTCGATGATACCTCCGAGTCGACATCTGGGGAATAGCGGAGCTTTGGCGCCATCGGGCGCCCAGGCCACCGGCGCGTGGTAAAGCCATCCTCAAGGTGCAGAGCCGGGGCGGCAAGCGATTCTCCCACCGGCGCGAGTATAGCCGGAGGGGAGCGGCGGATATCCGAGACTGCACTCGCCGACCTCCGCACGATTGCAGCCTCGCGCGACGATACCGCTCAGCGCTCTACTCACCTTCTCGGCCTCGTGCGCAGTCGCCGCTACCCACCCCACTCCGCGAAAGCTCTATAATGCGCGCGCCATGAAGGCGTCTTCACGATGACCCTGGCGCACGGCACAGACCGGCTGGAGTCGGCTCGCCTCGTGCTGCGGCGGATCGCGCCGGACGATCTGCCGTTCTTCACTCGCATCCACGGACTCCCCGAAGTCGCGCAACATCTTTATCCCGAAGGCCGGCCGCGCTCGCCCGAAGAGACGGCCGCATGGTTGCAGTACACTCTCGCGAGCTATGAGCAGCTCGCGCTCGGCTATCTCGCGGTCCTGCGCAAGGAAGACGGAGCGCTCATCGGGCGCTGCGGCTTGATGGACATGGTGGTCGAATCCGCGGCACCCGAGCGCGGGATTCGCAGAGGATGGTTCGGGCGTGAAGGGGCGCCCGCGGGCGTCGCGCTGACATTCGAGTGTGAGCTCGGCTACACGTTCGACCCCGCCGTCTGGGGCCACGGTTTCGCGACCGAAGCGGCGCGCTGCGTTCGCGACTACGCGCGCGACGTTCTGCGGCTGTCGTACGCCATCTCGGCCATTCTTCCGCAGAACGCTCGCTCGCGGCGCGTCGCCGAACGATCGGGTGCGCGCGCCGCGGGCCAAATGGACGTGGTCGGTCTCATGTGGGATCGCTACGTGTGGCCGCTCGCGCCAGGCGGCGCGCCTCAGCTCCAGCGGGCATCCACGAAATAGGGAACCGTTCTCGCAATCCGCAGGGCGATGTGCAACACTACAATCTGCTCGCGTGCGCGAGCGCAAAGAACACGTCATGGACGAAGAGCCCTCGATACAGCGCCGCCTCGCCGCCATTCTTGCCGCCGATATCGCGGGCTACAGCCGGCTCATGCACGAGGACGAGCCCGCCACCGTGCGCGACCTCAAGGCCCATCAGAGCGTGATCCTGCCGCTGATCGGCCGGCACGGTGGGCGGATCATCGACACCGCCGGCGATGGCATCATGGCTGAATTTCCCAGCGTCATAGGCGCCGCCGAGTGTGCGGTCGAGATCCAGACTGTGATGGCCGAGCGCAACCTGCGGGTGCCCGAGAATCGCCGCATGCGGTTTCGCATCGGGATCAATCTGGGAGATGTGATCCACGACGAGACCCGGATCTACGGTGACGGCATCAACATCGCGGCGCGGCTGGAGGCGCTGGCTCAGCCGGGTGGCGTGCTCGTTTCCAATACCGTCTACGATCAGGTCCGCGGCAAACTGCCGTTCACCTTCGAGGATGTGGGCGAGCGCCAGGTCAAGAACATCGAGCAGCCCGTGCGAATGTATCAGCTCCACATCCCGGGTGCACCCTCCAAGGCCGTGGCCACGCTCGTCAGACACCCGGCCCTAACCGACCGTCGGCGTTGGATTGTGGGGGGCCTGGCGGCGTTCCTGGTTCTCTTCGGGGCGGGAGGAGCTTGGTGGATGGGCTCGCCCTTCTTGCCAAGTCACCTAGCAGACAGAACAGAAGCGCCGCGTCTCTCAATTGTCGTGCTGCCCTTTAGCAACCTGAGCGGCGATCCGAGCCAGGACTACTTCGCCGATGGCATAACTGAAGACCTGACAAGTGACCTGTCGCGAATTGCTGGAAGCTTTGTTATCTCCAGGAACACTGCGTTCACTCTCAAGGGCAAGGCCGTCGATGTCCGGCAGATTGGCCGGGACCTGGGTGTCCGGTATGTGCTCGAGGGGAGCGTACGCCGCATGGGAGGCACCGTCCGCGTCAACGCGCAGCTCATCGACGCGGGCACTGGCGCGCATCTGTGGGTCGAACAGATGGACGTCGACCAAAGCACGCTGGCCCTCCAGGACAACTTTGGCATCGCGAACCGACTTGCACGGATGCTCAGTGTTGAACTAGTCAATGCTGAAGGCCGCCGGGCGCCGCGCACTGACCCGGATGCGGTGGACCTCACCATGCGTGGCTGGTACGTCTTGAATGGAGGGCCGAATAAGGAGGATGTGCAGAGGTCCGTCGGGCTGTTCGAGGATGCACTGCGAATCGATCCCGAGAATAGTCAGGCCAGAGTCGGGCTTGCTCAAGCCCTCACAACCGTCTACCGCAACCGTTGGGACCCCGAACCTGCCAAGGTGCTGGCGCGCGCCGAAGAAGCAGCCACGCGGGCCATCGCCGCCGCGCCGAACTATGCCCATGCGCACTACGTGAAGGCCGAAGTTCTCGGATTATCCAACCGATTTGATGCGGCGCTTGCGGCGTACGACAGGGCCATCGCCCTCGATCCTAACCATGCAGCCGCATACGTAGGGCGGGCGCGGAACCTGAATGTGATTGGTCGGGCAGCGGAAGCATTGGCGCCCGTCGAGAAGGCGATACGTCTAAGTCCGCGCGATCCTGAGCTGTATGTCTGGTATTTCGTCCTCTGCCACGCGAACACGCACTTGGCCCGCGACGCTCAGGCCATCGAATGGTGCCTCAAGTCGCTTGCGACCGGTAAGACGTTCTACTTCGCCTACGTCGATCTCGCCTCTGCGTACGCCTGGCGTGGGCAGAACGCAGAGGCGGCAGCCGCGGTCGCGGAGCTCCTGAAGCTGAGGCCAGGGTTCACGGTGCAGACACTGATGCAGGAAGGCTCAGGAACTTCCGACAATCCAGCCTTCCGCAAGGAATTCCAGCGGATTGTCGAGGGAGCACGCAAGGCTGGGTTGCCAGAAAGCAACTGACCGCCGGCCATGGCCGAGATCATCGCGAATTCAGCACAGAACGCCTCCGGCTGCGTCCAATGAGCGCCTCAGGACCGCGAACCCTTCGCTGCAATGAACGCTGGCCCGGAGGTCATGAAGTACTTCGCCAGCGTCGCTACCCGCGAGGGAAGCTTTCGAACCATTGATGTCTGGCAATCCGGGCTCGAAGAACGCGGTTGGAGCAACTGGGCAGTCGAGCACGTGGAATCGCGTGCGTTCATTGGCTTCGTGGGCTTGTCAGTACCTCGCCGGGCCTTGCCCTTCATGCCGTGCGTCGAGGTTATCGGGATCGTCCTGGTCGCTTGTTGGGCGGCCTGGGTCGCTGCCCCACTCCCTACGAGAGCGTAGGTAACATAAAGCCTGTTCTCGGGCAGGGCCTCCGCTGGCACAGATCGTCGCGAGCGACACCACGAGCGTCACGCTCAGACTCGAGGTGAGCTTCAAGCCGTCGGCCGCCGGCCGCGTCTACCGGATCGAGGCCGCGGCCACCGACGACGCGGGCAACCAGCAGGGCTTCGAGCGCGTGGGAACCCTGGCGGTCCGGCGAGGTAACTAGGCGCGCGCGCCTACGCGCTCTTGAACTCGCTCCAGGCCTGGACCCAGTCGTTGAGGTTCTCCGGCAGCTCCTGGACGAAGAGCTTGGCGATCAGCGCGCCGATCTCGTCGAGCTGCTG